>Ga0265780_10003227_pt1 | contig 21585 bp, 21 predicted proteins | sample P1T30metagenome_FD_192432 | JGI IMG/M metagenome (GOLD analysis project Ga0265780, IMG submission 192432) | Plant litter microbial communities from East Loma Ridge, Irvine, California - P1 T30 | ecosystem: Environmental > Terrestrial > Plant litter > Unclassified | place: USA: California...
TGAAATCAGTACAAAAATTTGCATTGCTCAGCCTGACTCCCGTCTTTTTTACGGGAATTGTCTCGTTTTTAATCGCGGGGTCATTTACCGACTTTTTACTCAAAACAATATTTTTCACTGTTGGATTTTCTGCCATCACATCATTAATATATATGTTTGTGTTTGAGAAATTACAAGCCAAAAGAAATTTGATTTTAAAAAACTCGGCGTTATCAATTCTGTCAATCTTTCTTTCGGTTTTTTTGTTCGGAATAGTATGGCAAGCGCTTTTTTTTAATGATTTTATCTTGTTAACCGCAATTTATCAAGGGCTTTTAGGCGTGTTCATCCTATGTTTATTAATTGGTATAGCTTCCATTTATCGCTCTCGAAATTCTGAAAACATCTTGCATTTTAAGGAAAAACCACAGATTTATGTTGGAATCGTCTTGTGTATCAGTTTCATTCACACTTTATTTATAAGCTCATTTTACATCGAGTCATATAGTATAAATGAATTCATTAAAATCTTTATCGAAAGTTATCTAAAAGCATTACTATCCATCTCGGTTACAATGCTGTTCCTATTTATTTTTAGTAATGTAAAATTCACAAACAATATTTATATAAGTATAACTTTAACTTCAATAATCGCTCACCTGTCTATCTACGCGATAGAGTTTCCAAGATTCAATTTGCTAATTTCTATTATCAGGCTTTTTACAATTGGCTTCTCAACTACAATTTTTTGTGTAATGATTATAATCTACCGAAATAATAAAAACGAAGCACTTCAAAAAATAAATAAATTGACTCATTCTATTTCAAGAAAAGATTTTGAATACTTGCAATTGAAAAATCAGGTAAATCCACATTTTTTATTCAACAATCTTAATACATTGATTTCATTTATCGAAATTGAACCTAAAAAAGCGATTGAATTTGGACATCATCTTTCGAATGTATATCGCCATTATTTAAAAAATGAAACCGAAGATTTTGTGGTTCTTTCAGATGAATTGCAATTTATCAATGAATATTTAGAAATTTACAAAGCCAAATTTGATAGCGGATTTTCGTTCGAGATAAAAAATGATGCAACTCAGAATCTTTATATTTTATCTTTCAGTCTTCAAGAAATAATCGATAATATTTTTAAGCATAATATTTTAGACGAAGAAAACCCAATTGAAATCAGAATTTCTTCCGAAGACAATTATTTAAAAATTACCAATTCTGTAAATCCTCAAAGTAAAGTGATTTCAACGAAAAATGGTTTGCAAAATATCAACAATCGGAATAAGATTTTAATTAACAAGGAAATACTTATTTCTAAAAATGAATCCTCTTTTGAAATAAAAATTCCGACGCTAAAACTTGAAAACTAATGACTGCTTTAATTATAGAAGATGAAATTCCAGCCGGAAAACGTTTACAGAAGCTGTTGAGCCAAAAAGGTTTTACTGTTTTGACGATTCTTGTTTCTGTAAAAAATGCATTGCTATGGTTTCAGGAAAATAGCCAACCTGAATTTGTTTTTATAGACATCAAACTTCGGGATGGAAATTCGTTTCAATTGCTCGAAAAATTGCAAATTACGTCAAAAATAATAATCACGACAGCTTATGATGATTTTGCCCTCAAGGCTTTTGAACACAATGCAATTGATTATTTATTGAAACCAATTGATGAAAGAAAGCTTGACAAAATGTTAACCAAGCTGAATCAATTTCAAGGAAACAATAGGTTTTTCCCAACCAACTTTGAAGAAATAAACTTCAAATCTTCTTTTTTAATTGCCGTCGGAAATTCTTTGAAAAAAATTGAAATTAATGAAGTTTCAAGTTTCTTCAGCGAAGAAAATGTTACCTTTTTGATGACAAATCAAAATAGAATATTTCCTGTAAACCATTCTTTAGAAAAATTAGAACAAGAAGTTGACCCGAATATATTTTTTAGAATCAGCCGAAAATATCTAATTAACAGAAATTATATTCGTAAAGTGTACACCAAAAACCAAATTTCAATTTCCATAGAAAATCACGAAGAAGAATTGAAAGTTAGCCGATTACGAATGAAGAATTTCTTAGAATGGTATAAAAAATAATTTGGCTAAAGCCGTTTTCTGATGCGACGATATATTAAACGGGCTAAAGCCCGTTCCTATTCATATTTGCTTTCGTGAAATTTGAAGTCTAATCGGTTGCGTATAACGTAATCATGGATGAGTAGGAACGGGCTTTAGCCCGTTCTTAAAATGCAAATACCTATTGGCTTTAGCCAAAAATCTACACAAGTTCTCTAAAATGTTTCTGAAAACGAAAATGGTTGGCTAACTAGCCCTGATGATGGTTTTGTTTGAGCTCTTTCACGGCTGAACAAAGCCGGGAGAAGCGAGTACCATCAGCAGGAATTGCGATGGTCGAAAATGCGGAATGTTTCGCTCTAAAAAATATATTTGGCTAAAGCCATTTTGAAGCTCTACAAATAAAAAACGGGCTAAAGCCCGTTCCTATTCATAAAAAAGCTCCTTGATTTCTCAAGGAGTTTGGTATTAATTTTCTTCTTCGTCTGTATTGTGAGAATTGGAATACGCTTTCCATTTTGCGATACATTCCTTCATGTCTTCCGGAAGCTCGGTATTAAAACTCATAAATTCCTTTGTGGTCGGATGCACAAAACCAAGCGTTTTTGCGTGGAGCGCTTGCCTTGGCAAAACCTTGAAACAATTGTCGATGAATTGCTTGTATTTTGTGAACGTAGTTCCTTTTAAAATCAAGTTTCCGCCATAACGTTCGTCGTTGAAAAGCGTGTGCCCGATGGATTTCATGTGCACACGAATTTGGTGCGTTCTTCCGGTTTCTAATTTGCAAGATACCAACGTTACGTAGCCAAAACGCTCTAAAACTTTATAATGCGTCACCGCGTGTTTTCCTTCGCCGTCTGGCACAACGGCCATTTGCATTCTGTCTTTTGCGTGTCTTGCGATGTCGCCTGTTACCGTACCTTCTTCTTCAGCAACATTTCCCCAAACTAAAGCGATATATTCTCTTTCAGAGGTTTTTTCTTCGAATTGTTTAGCCAAAAAAGTCATTGCGAATTCTGTCTTTGCAACAACCAAAAGTCCTGATGTATCTTTGTCGATTCTGTGAACCAATCCCGGACGTTCGCTACTATTTAAAGGTAGGTTTTCGAAGTGGAAAGCTAAAGCGTTGACCAAAGTTCCCGTGTAATTTCCGTGTCCTGGATGCACAACCAAACCTGCTGGCTTGTTGATTACCAAAAGTGCATCGTCTTCAAAAACAATATCCAACGGAATATCTTCTGGCAAAATTAAATTTTCAAACGGCGGATGCGAAAGCATAATTCGAACTACGTCAAAGGCTTTCACTTTATAATTCGACTTCACGGCCACATCATTCACGATGATATTTCCGGATTCGGCGGCTTGCTGGATTTTGTTTCTGGTAGCATTTTCTACCAAATTCATCAAAAATTTGTCCACACGCAAAGGCATTTGCCCTTTTGTTGCTTCAAATCTAAAATGTTCATATAATTCTTCGTCTAACGTTTCGTCAGCAACTGGATTCTCTATCATTCTGCGTTTTCTGTTTCTATTTCATTCTCATTTTCAACTTTAGTAGAATCACTTTCTTCAAAGCCTACTTTTCCGTCGCCTAAAACCAAATCAATCACTGAAGATTTTTTAATTTTATCTCCGGCTCTCAATTTTTTTCCGCTAGAATACATTTCTAGAACCATATCTTTTCCTAAATAAGGCTTGTATGTTTTCTTTCCGATTTCAAAACCAAGCGCTTTTAACGTCGGTTCTGCTTGGCGCAATGTTTTTTCAACCAAATCTGGAACGGTTACATCGCCAAAACCAGAAGAATTTACTTTGATATAAATTTTTCTTCCTTCCTTCACTTTTGCCCCCGGAAGCGGGTCTTGTTTTACAACTGAATATTTCGGAAAATCTTGGTTATAATCCACAGTATCAAGCAAAACATATTCTAAATCAAGTTCGTCAAGCTTGTCTCCCACTTGTTCTTCAGTTAATTTTCGAAGGTCTGGAACTACGATTTCATTTCCGTGGTCTGTCGCAAAACTCAAGTATTGCAAAATCAAGAAAACAACGGCAAACACGATGACAATCGCCAACGCTAATCGCTTAAAAAAAGATTTACTTGTAAGATATTGTCCTAAAGTCATAAAAAATGTATTTGGTGCAAAGATATAAAAAACCTAAAGGTTTTCAATTTCAATAAATAGTGATATTTTTGTTTTCGGATTTCGGTTGTTTTTGAAGCTATTTTGGACATTTCATACACCTTAAACCCTAAACCTTAAACCTTGAGCCAAAAATGAACATAGCCGTTGTAATGGGTGGATATTCTGACGAATCAGTAATCTCACTTCGAAGTGGTCAATTAATTCTTAAAAATCTCGACAAAAACAAATACCAAACGTTTGAAATCCATATTTTATTGGATGGATGGAACGCAGTTGTTGATGGAAAACAATTTCCAATCGACCGTTCTGATTTTTCGTTTACACAAAACGGCGAGAAAATAAAATTCGATGCCATCATCAACACTATTCACGGAACTCCGGGTGAAGACGGGCATTTGCAAGCGTATTGGGAACTTTTAGACTTGCCTTACACAGGTTGTAATTTCTATCAATCGGCTTTGACTTTTAATAAAAGAGATACGCTTTCTGTGCTTTCAAAATTTAATATTCCAAAAGCAAATTCGATTTATTTGTCTAAAGGAGACGTGATTTCTGGCGAAGAAATTCAAGCGCAATTAGGATTGCCTTTCTTCGTAAAACCGAATCAATCCGGAAGTAGTTTGGGCGTTTCAAAAGTAAATGACTTGGCTGATTTTGACAAAGCTTTAGATTTCGCTTTCGCGGAAGACAACGATATTTTAATCGAATCTTTTTTGAAAGGAACAGAAGTTTCTGTCGGCGTTTTGCATTATAAAGGAGAAACAAAAGTTTTAGGCTTAACCGAAATTGTCTCAGAAAACGACTTCTTCGATTATGAAGCCAAATATTTAGGAAAATCCGAGGAAATTACGCCAGCAAGATTATCAAAAGAAACGGAACTTGAAGTTATTGAAATGGCAAAAAAAGTCTATGAAGCTTTAGGAATGTCAGGTTTTTCAAGAAGCGAATTCATCATTATGGACGGCGTTCCACATTTTATCGAAATTAATACCAATCCGGGATTGTCGCCACAAAGTATTTTTCCGCAACAAGCAACTTACGCCAAATTAAATTTTTCTGATTTATTAGATAACGAAATTGAACTGGCTTTGAAAAGAAGAAGTTTGTGGAAGAAATAGTGAGTGTAAATTTATATGAAAACAGCAATCAAAATTTTTATTATATTTTTTTTAGTCGGATGTTCTTCATCTAAAGATTTTTATGAAGTTAGGATGCCATTTAAAAACTATGCTGAAAACCCTAGTTTCTTTATTCCGATGCAGAATATTTCATCAAAAGCAATAATGCGCTTTTGGATATTTGAATCCACATCAATTGATAGAGTTGTTTGCATTTTTCAAGACGAAGAATCAGTTTACCATACCGAGATTATAGAATTTGGAAAAATTCATTCTGGAAAAGCCGAAAAAATGATTTGCCAAAAAAATAAAATAGAACCAAAAAATGGTTACGATAATTTCTTCAAAAGTTTAAAAAATTTAAAAGTTCAAAATTTGGAGAGTTTTGAAAATTTAGAAATTGGCTATGACGAGCACTTTCTAAAATACATTATTGAAATTAACCAAGAGCAATATAATAATTTTACAATAGTGATACCAGCGTCGGAAGCTAATAATAAAAGTCAGTACTCGGAAATCATTAAACTAATAAAATCAGAATATGGAATCAAGTAGACACTTTAATAGATAAATAGCTACGGTAGAAAATATCTATTTTTTAAAAAAACATCGTAGTGAATTTTATCATGTATTTAAATTAATATTTTTAAAAAGGAATATATGTTTGACTTCGAAGTTGCGATTGTAAAATATTAAATCTATTCATATTATTGCCAATAAAATATATGGAAAAAATAGCAGTATTCCCAGGTTCATTCGACCCAATCACTTTAGGTCATTATGATATTATCAAAAGAAGCATTCCGCTTTTTGACAAGATTATTGTGGCGATTGGCGTGAATGCCGAGAAAAAATACATGTTTTCTTTAGACGAAAGAAAGCGTTTTATCGAAGAATGTTTTGAAAATGATCCTTCAGTTTCTGTTGTGACTTATGAAGGATTGACGATTGATTTCTGCAAAAAAGTAAAGGCAAAATTCATACTTCGTGGTTTGAGAAATCCGGCAGATTTTGAATTTGAAAAAGCGATCGCGCATACAAATCGAAAACTTTCTAAGATTGAAACCGTATTTCTTTTGACTGCGGCGAATACATCGTATATCAGTTCAAGCATCGTTCGCGACGTTATTCGAAACAATGGCGAATATGAATTGCTTGTTCCAGATTCAGTTCGAGTAAAATAATAATTTGTAAGAAGCGCTTATAAACAGTACATTCGCCAAAAATTAACAACCTATAAAATGAGTATAGAAAGAGAATTAATCAAAAGAAGTGGCGGAAAATGCGAACTTTCTGGTGCTACCGAAAACTTAAAAGTGTACCAAATTCTTCCAACAAGAAAAGGCGGTATCGACGAAAGTATCTTGGCCAGCGAAACCATCATTGACCAGATTGAAAATCCAGATAAGATGGACGCCAATCTTTGGAGATGTTTGAATGACAGTATGTGGAGCGAGCATTTGCCGGTTCAAGTGGTTTCTTGGAGGATGTTGAGCCGTTTGCGCAACCAAGAATTATTGGAACAAATGTATCTTGACGAAGATGATTTGGCTTGGGCTCAAGCAACTGGCGAAGGCGATGACGACGAAAATAAATTGGTTCACAGAGACAGCAACGGCGTGATTTTACAAACCGGCGATTCTGTGGTTTTAATCAAAGATTTGAAAGTAAAAGGTTCCAGTATGGTTGCCAAACAAGGAACCGCCGTGAGAAACATCCGTTTAGACCATGAAAACGAAACTTATATTGAAGGAAAAGTGGACGGTCAGCAGATTGTGCTAATCACTGCTTATGTGAAGAAAATATAGATTTACATAAAAATAAAATGGCTTTCAATCAAAATGTAGAATGAAAGCCATTTTTTTATGCATTTATTTTAAGATTATCTTGTCGTATAACCTCCGTTTGCAAAAATAGTTTGACCGGTAATCCACCAGCCATCGGTTACCAAAAATTCCACCAACGGTGCAATATCTTTAATATCAGTCAATCCGCCTAAAGCCGACGCCGATTTGTGATAAGCGACCGCGCCTTCTTCTTCTTGACCATAAAAAAATGGTGTGTCCATTGGACCTGGTGCTACTGCTGTAACAGAAATTCCTCTTTCGCCAAATTCTTTCGACGCTGCTCTTGTAAAATGCTCCACCGGCGCTTTTGCACCTGCATACGTCGAATATAAACCTGTATAAGCCGCCAATAACGACGTTACAATTGTACAAATCTTTCCATTGTCGTTCACTTTTTTACCTGCTTCTTGCAAAAAGAAATAGGCTGATTTTGAATTTACACCAAACATTGTATCATATTCAGCTTCCGTTGTTTCTGTAAACGGCTTTTTCAAAACCATACCAACAGTGTTGATTGCCACGTCAATACCTCCAAATTTAGTGACAGCTTCATCAAAAAACTTGGTCACATTGGCAACTTGCGTTAAATCTCCTTGAAACAAAAAAGCGTCAGCACCCAATGCTTTCACATCTTCCAAAGTTTTTTCGCTCTCTGCTCTTGAACTTTCGCTGTTATAATGAATGGCCAACTTTGCTCCTTTCGCAGCAAAATCCCTACTTAATAATCCTCCTAAATTTTTACCGCCACCTGCGATTAAAACCACTTTACTTTTTAAATCATTTCTTGACATAATATAACTGCTTTTAATTAAAAATACAGCGACAAAGATATAATTATAATTTTATAACAAGATGGTGAGCTTTTCGGAATTTTATTTACGCCGTCAAACTATTTTCACGCCATTGTTTCGGAGTTTCCAAAACAAATTTTTTAAAGAATTTGGAGAAATTCGAAGGATTGTAAGTTAGGATCCGAGCGATTTCTGCAATCGTAAAATCTGTTTCAAGCATCATTTTTTTAGCGATTTCAATAATTTTTAAATCATAAAAATGACAAGGATGATGCCCCGTTTCCTTTTGAATTGTATCAGAGAAATGCGTGTGAGAAATAGATAACTCCGAAGCAATTTGATTCAATTCCATAAAATCTGATACCTTTCCAGAAACAACATCATCAATATGTATATCCAAAAAGTCAAAATATTTTTTGGTAATTTCTTTACTTCGATTCATTTCGGTGATTTAAATTATTCTTCTTTCTTCACAACTTTTCTCGCGACTTCAATCTTAAACTTTTTCCCTTTCATTTTTTCATCGCGGATATTGTTCAGCAAATCTTTTACTTTATTGAATTTCACTGCGGCAAAAGAAATAAAATCCTTTACTTCGATTAATCCCAAATCACCTTTTTCAAGTTTTCCTTTTTGAGAAAAGAATCCAACTATGTCAATTTTATTCAGCTTGTTCTTCTTTCCTCCAGAAATATAAATCGTTTGGAATTCTGGCGGTTTTGGCAATGAATTTGAGTTTTCTACATTCAAAATTGGCATTCCATAATCGATATAATCTAGCTTTTTCTCGCTTTCGTGTGCTAAAATATAAGCCGTTCCAGAAGCTAACATTCTTGCAGTTCGTCCGTTTCTGTGCGTAAATTCGTCTTCTTTTGAAGGCAAATGATAATGAATTACGTGCTTCATTTCTGGAATATCCAAACCACGCGCGGCCAAATCTGTAGTGATTAAATAGCTCACGCTTCCGTTTCTGAATTGGATTAATGCGCGTTCACGTTCGTCTTGGTCCATGCCGCCGTGATAATAGGTGGCGTAAATTCCTTTTTCGTTTAAAGTATCGCTGATTCTTTCAGCCGCATCACGATGGTTACAGAAAATAATGGCCGATTGCGATTTCAACGAACAAATCAAATTGAAAAGCGTATTGATTTTATCCTTTTCTTTCGAAACCACCATCTTCATCGAAAGATTGGTTTTTTCTTCATTCTTCGGAATAAAATCTAAAATTTCTGGATTGACAACGCGCGTATATTTCGGAATTTCAATATCTGAAGTCGCCGAAACCAAAACACGTTTGTTCAACTTCGGAAGCCTTGCAATAATATAGGACATTTCTTCGTGGAAACCCAACTGCAGTGATTTGTCAAATTCATCCAAAACCAACGTCTGGATTTTATCGGTGCGAAAAGTTTCCCTTTCAATATGATCTGCCAATCTTCCCGGAGTTCCGATTAAAACGGCCGGCGGATTGCTTAAATTCTTAATTTCTGTATCTATCGAATGGCCTCCGTAACAAACATTTGCTTTGTAACCCGTTCCCATTTTTTTCCAAACCTGCTCAATTTGCAAACCTAATTCTCTCGACGGAACAATAATTAAACATTGAACCGAAAGAATTTCTGGCTGTAAAATCTCAAATATTGGAAGCAAAAAAGCCAGCGTTTTCCCGGAACCTGTCGGGGAAAGCAGCAATGTATTGTTATTTTCTAAAATGGCTTCTTGAGCGGCTTCCTGCATTTCGTTCAGGCGTTCGATGCCCAAATTCAGCAGAAGATTCGTGGAATGGTGATTGTTATTCATGGTGCAAAGGTAAATTTTAATTGTGAATTATAAATTACGAATTACGACCAACTAATTTCCGTAATTCGTAATTTTGATGTTCCAAATTATTATGATGAAACGCTTACTTCCAATTTTACTTTTTTCAATTATGGCAAATGCTCAAAATAAACCTGATTTCCTGACGACTTATGAAAAAGGAAACGGCAACCAAACGGCGACTTACGAAGAAACAATTGCTTATTTCCAGCTTTTGGATAAAAATTTTGAGACTATTTCTATGGAAGAAATGGGCTTGACCGATTCTGGCGAGCCGTTGCACATCGTGACTTTTAATCCGGATAAGAAATTTGATTTCAAGAAAATTCAGAAGGAAAAAGCCGTTCTTTTAATCAACAACGGAATTCACCCTGGCGAACCTGACGGAATTGACGCTACGATGATACTGTTCAGAGATTTGGCTTTGGGAAAGATAAAAGTTCCGAAGAATTTGGTGATTGTAAATATTCCTATCTATAATATTGGCGGTGCTTTGAATCGCGGTTCTTTTTCGAGAGCAAACCAAAACGGACCTGAAAGTTATGGTTTTAGAGGAAATGCCAGAAATTATGATTTGAACCGAGATTTTTTGAAGTCAGATTCTAGAAATGCTCGAAGTTTTGCCCAAATTTTCCACAAAGTAAATCCGGATGTTTTTATTGATAATCACGTGAGCAATGGCGCAAATTATCAATATACGTTTACTTATATCGATACGCATCCTCAAAAAATTGGAGGAAATCTTGGGAAATTTTGGGACACCGAAATGATTCCGACTTTACTTTTAGATTTGAAGAAAAAAGACATAGAATCGGTTCCATATGTGAATATTCACGATGAAAAACCTGATGCCGGTTTTGACGCTTTTATGGATTATCCGCGTTATTCGACGGGTTTTGCGTCGATGTTTAACACGGTTGGTTCAATGCCTGAAACACATATGTTGAAAGATTATGCTTCGCGTGTGAAAGTGACGTATGAATATATGGTTGCGACGATTGATTTTACGGATAAAAATCATACGAAGATTAAAAATTTACGAAGTGAAAATCTTCAAAATTATCTTCCAAATAAAAAATATACGTTGCTTTGGGAATTAGACGAATCAAAAGTTTCCAGCATTCCTTTTTTAGGTTTTGAAGGCGATTATAAAACGAGTGACGTTTCTGGAAAACCGAGATTGTTTTATGACGAAAAGAAACCGTTTAGCAAAACAATTCCGTATCGTAAAGATTTTAAACCTTCATTGGAAGTTGTAATTCCGGAAGCTTATGTGATTCAGAAATCGTGGTGGAATGTGATTGATTTATTAAAAATCAACAACATTGAAATGACACCTTTGGAAAAAGATACTGAATTTGAAGTGGAAAGTTATCGTATTGGAAATTTCAAAACGAGCAGTTCAGCTTATGAAGGACATTATCCGCATAATTCTTTAAATGTGACAACTACGAAGAAAAAAGTGCTTTTCAAAAAAGGAGATTTCGTAATTAAAACGCAACAACCTGGCGTAAAATATTTGTTGGAAACTTTAGAACCGCAAGCGAATGATTCTTACTTTACTTGGAATTTCTTCGACTCGGTTTTACAGCAAAAGGAATATTTTTCGGCCTATGTTTTTGAAGATTTGGCCAAGAAATTATTGGATGAAAATCCGAAAATGAATGCGGAATTTGAGAAAAAAAAAGCGGATGACAAGAAATTTTCAGATTCTGGAGAAGCGCAACTAGATTGGATTTACAGACATTCTGAGTATTATGAAAAAACGCATATGGAATATCCTGTTTATAGAATTATGGAAAAATAATTTACCGCAGATTTTAGGATTTTAAAATATTTTAACGCAGATTTTAGGCGTTTTGTCATTCCTACGAAGGAGGAATCTTCGTTAGTTGCTCACCTGATAGAGATTCCTCCTTCGTCGGAATGACAAGTTTGACGTAGTAGAAAAGCTCCTATTTCAGGAGCTTTTCATCTTCAAACAATAATTTGATATTTTCATACGAGTTTTGCAACGCACCTTGAATTTCTTCGGGTTTCAGCCACGCTACTTTCTCGATTCCTTCGTCTTCTTGTGGCATTGGAGTTCCTTCGAAATCAGTTTCCATTTCAAACCAATGCACGATTTTCAATTTGTACTTTCCGTTTCTTATAAAGACGTGATATGTTTTCTGAAGTTTTTTGGTAATTTTTAGTCCGGTCACGCCAGTTTCTTCTTCAACTTCGCGAATTGCCGTCTCTTCAATCTCCTCTCCTTTCTCGATGCCACCTTTTGGAAGATCCCATTTTCCGTTTCTGAAGATGAAAAGAACTTCCCTTTTTTTATTGTAAACAAGGCCTCCTCCGGCTTTATTTACGTGGATTTTTTCCTTCAGCATTTTCATAATCTCCTTCTCGTCAGGATGATACAAATACGCTTTTTGAATTTTATTTTGGAACATTTTTACGATAAGCTGATGGATATCAACACTTTCCAATAGAAAAAGTTGAAAATCGGTCTCTTTAACTATTTCATTAGTTAAAAAAAGTGGCTTCTCGTTGACAAAAACTTTATACATTTGTGGTATGATTTTTAATAAAGACACCGCACAGAAAACTGCCGAATTGCTTTTACAAATAAATGCAATTAAATTGAATCCAAAAAATCCTTTTACATGGGCTTCTGGATGGAAATCGCCTATTTATTGCGATAATCGTATAACGCTCTCATTTCCACCGATTAGAAATTACATCAGAGAAGAATTTTCTAAAAACTTAGAAAAACAATTCGGGAAACCTGATGTGATTGCTGGAGTTGCCACTGGCGCCATTGGAATTGGTATACTTGTTGCAGAATACATGGGCCTTCCATTCGTGTACGTTCGCCCAGAAGCGAAAAAGCACGGGCGTCAAAACCAAATTGAAGGTTTCTTGCAGAAAGGTCAAAACGTGGTGGTGGTTGAAGATTTATTCAGTACTGGAAACAGCAGTTTGATGGCCGTTGAAGCTTTGAAAGAAGCTGGAGCAAATGTGAAAGGCATGGTTGCCATCTTCACTTACGGCTTTGATATTGCTACAGAAAACTTCAAAAAAGCGAATGTTGATTTATTGACATTGAGCAATTATGAAAACTTATTAGAATTGGCCGTTGCCAAAAGATATATTACCGAAGAAGAGCAGGAAACATTGAAGGTTTGGAGCAAAAGTCCATCCACTTGGAATGTTGAAGAAGTATAAATTGCTTTAAACATTTTTCAGTTGAACAAATAAAATAAATTGAGGACGCGATTGCTTCGTTCCTCACAATGACATAAAAAATGAATTTAGATAGCCCAAAAGTTAGCGTACCAAAATCGGCTCAATATTTATTTGACCAATTGACTGACGTAAAGAATTTTGAAAAATTGATGCCTGACAATATTGCCAAGTTTGAAGTAACTTGTGAAGATGCTTTTATTTTTGGTTTAAAAGGAATGCCAGAAATCAAATTGAAAATGAAAGACAAGGTTGCTCCGACGAAAGTAGTTTTAGGCGCGGCGAGTGATAAACTTCCGTTTACGTTGACTGGAAATATTACTCCAACATCGGATGCCGCAAGCGATGTGCAATTGCATTTTGAGGGAGAATTCAACGCTATGATGGCGATGATGGTGAAAGGACCAATTACCAAATTCATCGAGACGTTGGCAAGCAACATGCACAAACTATAAAGATAATAAAATACTTACAATAAGCCTTTTAGTTTATTCTAAGAGGCTTTTGCATGTCAAAATTAAAGTGAATTCTGAGTTAAATTACACGATTTTTAACATAAAATTCGCTTGCTGTTTTTTATATTTGTAATAAAATGCGTTTAGCGAGCAGAGATTATGAAGAACGAGTTGACACTATTTAATGCAGATGCTGAACATCTTGAATTTCCCAACGAAGTCACAAGCGCATTCAAAGAAAAATTGAATTTAATCATCCAGACGAACCGTAATAAATTACTTTACGATTTCCGAAATTTAATATCGAATCCACAAATTGTTTTTTTATATTTAAACATGCCTGACTTTAATGGTTATGATTATATAAAACGATTAAGAAATTCTGATCATTATAAAAATTTACCAATTTCAATTCCCCTAACTTTTAATAATGAGCAAACAATTGTAAAAAACCGCGAAGTTGGTGCAAGTTTGCATGATTCAAAATCCATTGATTCCGAATTTTAAAAAAAACAATTCATCATTACTTGAAAATCAATTGGATAAAATCAAGCCAAGTATATAAAATTTAGTATATTTAAACAACTAACAATTCCCGAATGAGCGTTGAAAATTTAACGACTGACGAATCAGCGACTATATCCTTTTTAAATAATCTTAGAACTAAAACCGCAGAATCTCACAAAGAACTTGAAGCTTTGCCAATTTCAAAATCAATTGTTGACCCAAAAATCACGATTGAGGAATATGCTTTATACTTAAGTTTGATGCACGATGTTGTTCAAGATTTAGAAGAAAATATTTACCCAATTCTTTCTGGAGTAATTTCTGATTTAAATGAAAGAAAAAAAGCACATCTAATTCTTAACGACTTGAGGAACATTGGAATTGAGAAAAAACAGCTTTCTTTTCCTCTCAAAAACGCTTCAGAAATCTCAGTTCCTTTTGCAATGGGAATGATGTACGTTGTTGAGGGATCAACTCTTGGCGGAAGATTTATTTTGAAAAACATCCAAGAAAGCTTAAACTTTAATGAAGAAAACGGAGCTTCTTATTTTTCTGGTTACGGAAATAAAACTGGGAGCTTCTGGAAAAACTATTTAAATTCTCTAACGCATTTTGAAACTCAAAATAATTCTGAAGAAGAAATTATTGCTGGGGCTGATTATGCATTTAGAGTTATTGGCAAACATTTATCTAAAAATTCTGCTTTTTAATCTATGAAGATAAGAGACATTGTCAATCGTGATATCGTAAATTTGACGAACTGCGAATTTGAACCAATCCACGTCCCAGGAAGCATTCAGCCACACGGATTTCTGTTAGGAATCAACGCAAATTCATGGAAAATTGATTTCTGTAGTGGAAATATTTCTGATTTTATTCCTGCAGAATTTAAAAATGTTTTGGGAGCTGATTTTAAAACAACATTTGGGGAAACTCAACAAGCTTTTGTTGCTGATTATATATCTAAAAATTTATTACTTTCATCTAATCCGCTGAAGCTAACACTTTTAGGAAATGAGTTTTTGTGTACTATTCACAAAAGTGATGACAATTATATCCTTGAAGCTGAACCTTCTAGTGAAAATAACAAAAAGCAATCAGACGTTTACGACCAGACTTCGCAGTTTTTGTCCTACATGAATGACACGCATACTTTAAAAGAATTATGTGACATGGTGGCCAAAGGAACTCGCGAAATCACTGGTTATGACCGCGTTATGGTTTATCGTTTTGATAAAGATTACAATGGTGAAGTTTTTGCCGAAAGCGTTCGTGATGATTTAGAACCCTTTTTTGGCTTGCATTACCCTCACACGGATATTCCTGCACAAGCTCGAGAATTATACATGCAGAATCTGCTTCGGCTGATTGTTGATGTAAACTACACACCTGTTCCGCTTTACACAGAAGATGATGGAAATAGCGAAAAAAACTTGAATTTAAGTCTATCCATATTGAGGAGTACGTCGCCAATTCATGTGCAATATCTTCACAATATGGGCGTTGGTGCAACGTTGACAATTTCTTTAATCCATCAAAAAAAATTGTGGGGACTAATTGCATGTCATCATTATTCACCAAAAAATCTAACTCCAGAGATTCGATTGGCAGCGCAATTACAGGGCCATTTTATCACCTCGCAAATCGATGTTCGTCAGTCAAATGAAGAATATGAAGTGGCTCGAAAATCTAATATTGCTTTAGAGAAATTAAATTCCTTCAATCTTCCGGCAAACGAAAAATCGTTCGAAATCTTTGCGAACAGCCCTGAAATACTTGAGATATGTAATGCTTCGGGATTTGCAATTGTTTTAAATACAAAAATTTACAAAAGCGGCTTAACCCCAGACGATGAAAATATCTATAAACTTTGTCATTGGCTAGCTAATTTCACAAATAACAGCACTTTTTCGACAGAAAAACTTATTGATCACTTGCCAAACGCATCTGACTTTTGCGAGGAAGCGTCGGGAATTGTGTATCATCCATTAAGTGCCGATGGAAGCTACTGTGTTGTTTGGTTTCGTCCAGAATCTATAACAGAAGTTAAGTGGGGCGGCGACCCTAAAAAGGCGATTATTAAAGACGAGAAAGGTTTGTATCCACGGAATTCTTTTAAACTTTATAAAGAAATTGTAAAATGCCAAAGCAAAGTGTGGCTGCAACCTGAATTAAATGCAGCAGCTAATTACGCACATACGCTTCAGAAGCAATTTAACCTGTTAATTATTACTCAGGAAGAAGAGAAATACCGAAAATTAAGCGAAGTTTTAAAGGAGACCAATTCTGAATTGGAAAATATTAACTGGATCAGCACTCATGATTTACAGGAACCTTTACGAAAAATTCAAATGATTTCTTCCCGGATTTTAGGTAAAGAGGATGAGCAGATTTCTGATACTATAATTAATTCTGTGCAACGAATGAACAATTCGGCACAACGGATGCAGACGTTGCTGATTGATATCTTAAAATATACTCGCATTCAGCACATTGACGAGTCTTTTGAAGATGTTAACCCAAACGATGTTTTTGTTGAAGTTTTGTCAGATTTGCATGAGCTGATTAACGAAAAGCACGCTATCATTACAATCGAAGACCTTCCTAAAATTAAGGGGATTACATTTTTAATGAAACAATTATTTTCTAATTTAATCCAAAATTCTTTAAAATATTCATTTCCTGACAAAGCACCAGTTGTGACTATAAGATCACTTGGGATCCAAAAATTAGATTCAGATGAAATGTTCCAAGTTTTAGAATTTTCAGACAACGGAATTGGTTTTGAACAACAGTTTGCTGAAAACATTTTTAATATTTTCAGCAGGCTTCACGGTCAAGATGAATACAAGGGATCTGGCGTGGGATTGGCTTTGTGCAAAAAAATTATGCAGGTTCATAAAGGTGTGATTACAGCCCAAGGAGTTGTCAATCAGGGAGCTACATTTAAGCTATATTTTCCTTTAAATCAAGATTAATAGCGCATCTTTATCTCTTTGATTTCAAATAATTTAATTGAATTATTCTCTAGTTTCAGCTGGAGTTTTCCTGCTTGATCAACACCAAGAATTATGCCCATAAACATTTCACTCTGGGCATTTTCAAATGGCATCGGAATCCCCTTTTTGTATAAAACTGAATGGTATTTTTTCCAGATTGGATCTGTATTTTTATTCATGATCATTGAAATGTTTCGTCCAAGATTTTGCAATATTGATGCTAAAATATCGCTTTTGTCAAATTCCCTATTTTTTAAAACTGCTAATGAGGAAGCTTTGGGAAGATTATCGAAATCTTTTTGGTTTATATTAAGTCCGATTCCCACAATAGAAAATATCTCTCCGTCACTTTTTATACTGTTTTCGATGAGTATGCCACCAATCTTCTTGCCTTCTGCCAAAATGTCGTTAGGCCATTTGATTGCTAAATCTTTAATTTCTAAAAAAGATAACGCCTCTACAATGCTAACTGCCACAGCAATGTTGAGATGAAAAATTTGATTGATCTCAAGAAGTAAATCCTTGACCAAGACGCTAAATGTGAGGTTTTTACCCACTTCAACGCTCCATTGAGAACCCATTTGGCCCCGTCCATTGGTTTGGTTTTCAGCGGTTACGATGGTAAAATTTTCAACAAATTGACGTTGCAACAACTTCTTCAAGTAGTCATTCGTTGAGTTAATGGCATCGAGTTTGATGATGTTCATAGAAAATAATTGAAGTTATCTTTTTAATCTTGTGTTAAGGTTCAAAAATAAAGACAAAATTTGATAACTTTGCGAAAACATATAAAATTTAAATGGCGAAAAAGAATATAAGTAATGATGATTTGTTGGCTAACATCATTAAAGGAATTGAAGAAGTTAAAGGTAATGATATTGATATTCTAGATTTAAGAGCGATCGACAACACTGTTTGCGATTATTTTGTGATCTGCAACGGTACTTCAAACACGCAAGTTAACTCCATTGTTAACTCTGTTCAAAAAATTGTTTCCAAAGAATTAAAAGACAAGCCTTGGCACGTTGAAGGTGCTGAAAATGGCGAATGGGTTTTGATGGATTATGTAAACATCGTTGTTCACGTATTCCAAAAGCACATTCGTGAGTACTATAATATCGAAAGTTTGTGGGGTGATGCAAAAATCACAACGATCCAAAACAAATACTAAAGAAAGAAAACAGCAATGGCTAAAGAAAATAACCCAAATTCGAATCCAAAAAAATTTAAAATAAGTCCTTGGTGGATTTATGGCGGTTTGATTGTTTTCTTCATAATTTTGAACTGGGCCTCGGGCAGTACAAAACTAGAAGAGGGCGGAAGAATAGACGCGTCAAAGTTTCAACCTTTATTGGAAAAAAACTACGTTGACAAGGTCATCATTTACAACCGAAGCGAGGCCGAAATTTTCTTAAACAAGGCGGGCTTGGCTGATCCAGCAAATGAAAAAGTTACAAAAGATCTTTTTGACAACAAAAACACTGGACCACATTATATTATAGAAGATGTAGGTGACACAAAATCTTTTCAGGAAAAGCTTGAAAAAGCAATGGCAGAAGGGAAACTTAAAAGTTTTGACTATAAAGCCAAAAATGATTGGAGCGGTATTTTAATCGGTCTCCTTCCAATTCTTTTGATCGTTGCAATTTGGCTTATTATCATGAGAAGAATGTCATCTGGTGGCGGTGCTGGCGGTGGCGGACAAATTTTTAATATCGGAAAATCAAAAGCAAAATTGTTTGACGAAAAAACAGATGTTAAGATTACTTTTAAAGATGTTGCAGGTTTAGAAGGTGCAAAAGAGGAAGTTCAAGAAATCGTTGAGTTCTTGAAAAATCCAGAAAAATATACAAACCTTGGAGGTAAGATTCCAAAAGGAGCTCTTTTAGTTGGGCCTCCTGGAACAGGAAAAACATTGCTCGCAAAAGCCGTTGCTGGTGAAGCAAAAGTGCCTTTCTTCTCGCTTTCAGGTTCTGATTTCGTTGAGATGTTTGTGGGAGTTGGAGCTTCTCGTGTAAGAGATTTGTTCAAACAAGCAAAGGAAAAATCACCTGCAATCATCTTTATTGATGAGATTGACGCTGTTGGTCGTGCAAGAGGAAAAAACAATATGTCGGGCTCTAATGACGAACGCGAAAACACTCTTAACCAGTTACTTACAGAAATGGACGGTTTTGGCACAAATACAAATGTAATCGTTTTGGCGGCTACAAATAGAGCTGATGTTCTTGACAAAGCCTTGATGAGAGCAGGACGTTTTGACAGACAAATTTATGTTGACCTTCCGGATATCAGAGAAAGAAAAGAAATTTTCGAAGTGCATTTAGCTCCTTTAAAGAAAGCTGAAGGACTCGACACTGATTTCTTGGCGAAACAAACTCCAGGTTTTTCTGGTGCTGACATCGCAAACGTTTGTAACGAAGCCGCCTTAATCGCAGCGCGTTATGACAAAAAAGCAGTTGACAAACAAGATTTCTTAGACGCAGTTGATAGAATCATCGGTGGTCTTGAAAAGAAAAATAAAATCATCACTCCAGAAGAGAAAAGAGCGATTGCCATTCACGAAGCAGGTCACGCAACGATCAGCTGGATGCTGGAACACGCAGCGCCACTTATTAAGGTAACGATTGTTCCAAGAGGACAAAGTTTAGGTGCAGCTTGGTATCTTCCAGAAGAAAGACAAATCGTGAGAACAGATCAAATGCTTGACGAAATGTGTGCTACAATGGGCGGACGTGCGGCTGAAAAAGTGACTTTTGATAGAATTTCAACTGGTGCTTTAAGCGATTTGGAAAAAGTTACAAAACAAGCAAGAGCGATGGTTACCATCTACGGCTTGAATGAAAAACTTGGAAACATCACTTATTATGATTCTTCGGGTCAAAGCGAATATAATTTCGGGAAACCCTATTCTGAAGATACTGCAAAAGTAATTGACAAAGAAATTTCTGATTTGATCGAAGGACAATACCAACGAGCAATCAAAATTCTTGAGGAAAACAAAGACAAATTGAACCAATTGGCAGATATTTTGATCGAAAAAGAAGTTATTTTTAAAGATGACTTAGAAACAATTTTCGGCAAACGTGCTTTTGGCGAAGCAGTTGAAGAAGTTTTCGAAGAGTAAATTTCAAATGTTAAAAAAAAATATAAAAATCTTAATTCAAAAGTGCTTTTGAATTAAGATTTTTTTATCTTTGATTGTTTTCAATTACAAATAAAGATTTGACTATTTATGAGTCTTTTTAAGAAATTTTTTGGTACCGGAGAATCCGAAGAGGAAAAAGAGGGCAATTTGAGCCCATTTAATCCAGAAGCTATTATTCCGGCTGACGAACTGTTTACGCTGAACTTTAAGAAGAACGGTGGGAAATTTCTGTATTGTGAAAACTTGGAAGAAGTTAAAGAACATTTTGAACATATTCTGGAAGAAAACGATTGGTTTGAGTCAGAAGCTATTTGCTTTGAACCAAAACTGCACAGTCTTTTAGAAGAAAACAAATTGCTTTATGTAAAACCAACAAATCCAAAATTTCTTTTGGCAAGTTGTGAAAATCTTATTGCTGACGAAGGTTCGGTGTTATTTTCATCTAACCAAATCAAGCAAAACAAACCAAATGAATTACCTGTAAACATTGTAATTCTTGCTACAACAAGTCAAATCTTGGCTTCAAAAAGCGACGGTCTTCGTGAAATCAAAAAGAAATACGAGACCAACTACCCCACAAATATTACCACAATGAAATATTTCGAAAAAGCCAAAGAAGAAGATTTTCTGCAATACGGAAGTGTTGCCAAAAATTTGTATTTATTGCTTTTAGAAGACCTTTAAAATGCGTGAAACCCTAACGAGATCCTTATCGGGCTTAGTCTACATTTTTTTACTCATTGGGGCAACACTTTACTCTATTGAAAGCTTTCTTCTCTTATTTGGAGTATTTTTAATAGCTTGTACTTCAGAATTTTGCAATCTTGTAAATTTAAAAAAGCCATTACCAATTGCCATTGCGCTTCTTGGTTATGTTCTGTTTGCTTTTTTCAATAATTTCAGTACAACAAATGATTTGCTGTTGACAGTTGCTACCTTATTTATTTCTTTCAAATTGATTCATTTACTTTTTTCCGATAGAAGACAACACATTGATAATCAGTCAAAATATGTTTATTTAATTGGATATATTATCTTGCCATTTATCATTATTGCAAAGCTTCCGTTTGAGGCAAAAGTTTTTGCGCCAAAGATTTTAATCGGAATATTTCTAATCATTTGGGCGAACGACACTTTTGCTTACGTTGTTGGAAAAACAATGGGAAAAAGAAAATTATTCGAAAGAATTTCTCCTAAAAAAACGATTGAAGGATTTTTAGGAGGCTTGGTTTTTGCTATAATTTTTAGTTATTTTATTGCTATTTATTTAGTAGAACAACCTGTTTTTCATTGGATTGTAATTTCATTAATCTGCAGTATTTTTGGAACCATTGGAGATTTGATCGAATCAAAATTCAAGAGAATTGCCGGAGTAAAAGACAGCGGAAAAATAATGCCTGGCCACGGAGGCATTTTAGATCGACTAGATAGTATTATATTTGTATCACCATTTATA
>Ga0265780_10003229_pt1 | contig 21569 bp, 16 predicted proteins | sample P1T30metagenome_FD_192432 | JGI IMG/M metagenome (GOLD analysis project Ga0265780, IMG submission 192432) | Plant litter microbial communities from East Loma Ridge, Irvine, California - P1 T30 | ecosystem: Environmental > Terrestrial > Plant litter > Unclassified | place: USA: California...
TCGGCCCCCGAGGCGGATCACGACGCGACCCCCGACGCGGGCTCCTCGCCGCTGTACCCGATCGCAGGGGCTCCCCGCACGGGTCGACCACGTCGCCCCGGCGCCATCCCTCCCGTCACCCCCCTGCCGGCCGGTGGCAAGAAGGGCCGTGGACGCGCCTCGATGCCGAGCTGGGACGAGATCGTCTTCGGCGCCCGGTCGGACGACGACCAGTGACCGGCAGTTCCTGACCCTAGGTCAGCGCGCGTAGGCCGCGAGACGCCGCAGCGGCACCTGCGTCTCGTCCGACGACCAGCTCCCATGCTGGCCGATCATCGAGCCGGCGACTCCCCCGGTGGTGCGACCGTCGTAGTAGACGACGCCCCGGCGCGCCGCGACCAGCACGTCGCCGATCCGCGGCAGCACGTCGGGGTGCACGGGTCCGAACCAGTCGGCCTCGACGGCCTGCTCCCGGGTGACGACCCAGGCACGCTCCGATTCGGCGTCCCGCCAGGCGGCGAGCGTCGCGGCCCGGCGCTCCTCCGACGCATCGGGCTCGAAGTGCAGCTGAAGACACCGCGGCTCGCCGGCGACGTGCCGGACCCCGTCGACGAGCTCCGGCCGGTCTCCGAAGACGATGCGGCGGCGTTCGCCGACGTCGAGGATCCCGTGATCGGCCGTCACGAGGAGGCCCGTGCCTGCGCCGAGTCCGTCGCCGAGACGACGGATCTCGGCGTCCAGCTCCTCGAGCGCCGTCGTCCACTCGGGCGACTCCCACCCCGCCCGGTGGGCGATCATGTCGAGCTCCGGGACGTAGAGATACACCAGGGAGGCGCGGGTCGACTCCGCCAGATCGCGCGCCCGGTCGAAGCGGTCACCCATCGACTCGGCCGAGACGTACGTCGCGCCGGAGAGGATCGCCTCGGTGAGCCCCGAGGCGGCGTAGCGCCTCGGACCGACCGCGAAGCTCGTCACCCCGGCATCGGCCGCCCGCTCGAAGACCGTGCTGCTGCGCTGCCACACGTCGGGCCGCATGCCGGAGTCCCAGCCGGAGAGCTGCTTGACCACCCGGTCTCGATCCGCATCGAGGACGGAGTACCCCACGAGACCGTGCTCGCCGGGCAGGACACCGGTCATCAGGGTCGTGAGTGCGGCGGCGGTCGTCGTCGGGAAGCCCGACCAGATGCTGCCCCCCGGCGCGGCCGCGAGGGTCCGGGCATGGCCCTTCCGGGCACCGAGCGCCGAGCTTCCCAGGCCGTCCACGAGGAGGACGATGGCCGAGACGGCCGGCGGGAGACGGAGGGGATTGTCGGCCCCGGCGAGAGAGGACACCACCGCCGGCAGCACGTCGGCGAGGGTCACGGCGTGCGGGGGGCGCCCCGGTACGATGGACGTCATCGGCACCAGTCTGCCACAGCCGAACCATCCATCCGAGGTGCTTCGCGCCTCCTGCCCCTGAGAAGCGCATGACGACGACCGACACCCTCTCCAGCCCCGACGACGGCGAACGCATCGAGGACATCGACGTCTCACTCGAGATGCAGGGATCGTTCCTCGAATACGCCTACTCGGTCATCTACTCGCGTGCCCTGCCCGACGCCCGTGACGGCCTCAAGCCCGTGCAGCGGCGCATCCTCTACCAGATGTCCGAGATGGGCCTGCGTCCCGATCGCGGTCACGTGAAGAGCGCTCGAGTCGTCGGCGAGGTCATGGGCAAGCTGCACCCGCACGGCGACACGGCGATCTACGACGCGATGGTCCGCCAGGCGCAGCCCTTCACCATGCGCGTGCCGCTCATCGACGGACACGGCAACTTCGGCTCGCTCGACGACGGCCCGGCCGCGCCCCGGTACACGGAGGCCCGTCTGGCCGAGGCGTCGCTGGCCATGACGCAGAGCCTCGGCGAGGACGTCGTCGACTTCGTGCCGAACTACGACAACCAGCTCATGCAGCCCGAGGTCCTGCCCGCGGCGTTCCCCAATCTCCTGGTCAACGGCGCCAGCGGCATCGCGGTCGGCATGGCGACGAACATGGCTCCGCACAACCTCATCGAGGTCGTGGGCGCCGCGCGGCACCTGATCGACCATCCCGGTGCGAGCCTCGACGACCTGATGGCCTTCGTGCCGGGGCCCGACCTGCCCACGGGCGGGACGATCTCGGGGCTCGCCGGGGTCCGGGACGCGTACGCGACCGGTCGAGGCAGCTTCAAGACGCGGGCGAAGGTCGCGGTCGAGAGCATCACGGCGAGGAAGAACGGCCTCGTCGTCACCGAGCTCCCCTACCTGGTCGGACCCGAGAAGGTCATCGAGAAGATCAAGGACGGCGTCCAGGCCAAGAAGCTCACGGGCATCACCGACGTCACCGATCTCACCGACCACAAGCACGGGCTGCGTCTCGTCATCGGCATCAAGACGGGTTTCAGCCCGCAGGCGGTCCTCGAGCAGCTCTACCGCTACACGCCGCTCGAAGACGGCTTCAGCATCAACAACGTCGCCCTCGTCGAGGGACAGCCGCGGACGCTCGGTCTCAAGGAGATGCTCGAGGTCTACGTGGCGCACCGGGTCGAGGTGGTGACCCGTCGGACGCGCTATCGACTCGCGAAGAAGGAGGACCGCCTCCACCTGGTCGAGGGTCTGCTCATCGCGATCGTCGACATCGACGAGGTCATCCAGGTCATCAGGACCAGCGACGACACCGCCGCGGCCCGGGCTCGCCTCCGTGAGGTGTTCGACCTCAGCGAGATCCAGGCCGAGTACATCCTCGATCTGCAGCTCCGCAGACTCACGAAGTTCAGCCGCATCGAGCTGGAGGCGGAGCGGGACGACCTGCTGGCCGCGATCGCCGATCTGCGGGCGCTGCTGGCCGACAAGCGTCGACTGCGGGCCCTCGTCTCCACGGAGCTCGGCGAGATCGCCGAGCAGTTCGGGACCCCGCGCCGGACGCTGCTCACCGAGGCGGCGCCGAGCGTCGCGACCGTCGGTCGAGGCGGGAAGAAGGCACCCGTGCTCGAGATCGCCGACACCCCGACCCGGGTCTTCCTCTCGACGACCGGACGCATCCTGCGGGTCGATCACCAGGACCCGGAATCGGGGGCTCCCACTCCCCCGGCACGGCGCACGAAGCACGACGCCATCCTGTCGTCGATCGACACGACGAGCCGGACGGAGATCGGCGCGGTCACCTCGCTCGGGCGCCTCATCCGGTTCACCCCGGTCGATCTGCCCTCCGTGCCCCCCACCTCGGTGCAGCTCGGCGCCGGCGTGCCCGTGCGCGACTACATCGGTCTGACCGACCGGGGCGAGCGCGTCCTCGCCCTGGTCTCGCTGACGGCGGACCGAGCCATAGCCCTCGGCACGGCTCGTGGCGTCGTCAAACGCGTCTCCCCCGGGCAGTACCCGTCACGGCCCGACTTCCCCGTGATCACGCTGAAGAAGGGCGACTCGGTCGTCGGCGTCGCCCAGGGCGCCGACGACGACGAGCTCGTCTTCGTCTCGTCGTCGACCCAGCTGCTGAGGTTCCCGGCGGCGACGGTCCGACCGCAGGGGCCCGCCGGTGGCGGGGTCGCCGGGATCAACCTCCCCGACTCGTCGACGGTCATCTTCTTCGGTGCTGTCCCCGCCGGCCACGACGCCGTCGTCGTCACCGTGTCGAGCAGCGCTTCGACCATCGCGGGCACCGATCCGGGCCGAGGGAAGATCAGCGCCTTCGACGAGTACCCCGGCAAGGGACGCGCGACGGGCGGGGTCCGTTCGCACGCCCTGCTGAAGGGCGAGGACGGGCTGACACTGGCCTGGGTCGGGCCGGCCCCGGCCAGAGCGGTCGGGACCGACGGCGGGGTGCGAGAGCTCCCCGCTGACACGTCGCGCCGCGACGCCTCAGGTGTTCCCCTGTCGGCTGAGATCGGGTCCGTCGGGGCCTCCGTGGCCCACATCACCGACTCCGCGACCGGTGCCGACGCGGGTGCCGACGCCCCCGACGCGACGACGGCGCCCGTGACGGGCGACGAGGCGTAGATCGATCCGCTCGTGCGGCGGACGGCTCTCATGCGACCCGTCGCACGAGACCGTCGACCGCGTCGGCGGGAGCTGCGGCTCGGTCGGCGTCTGCGCGGGTGTCAGACGTCGATGCGGTCGCGACTGAGACCCGCGCCGTCGATGATGAACTCCTTGCGCGGGGCGACCTCGTTGCCCATCAGGAGCTCGAACACGCGCGCCGCATTCTCGGCGTCATCGACCTTGACGCGTCGCAGCATGCGGTTCTGACGCTCCATCGTCGTCGTCCGGAGCTGCTCGGCGTCCATCTCACCGAGACCCTTGTACCGCTGGATCGGATCCTGGAACTTCTTGCTGGTGCGCTTCAGCCCGGCGAGCACCCCGTGGAGCTCCTTCTCGGAGTACGTGTAGATCGTCTCGTTGGGCTTGCTCCCGGGGTGCATGACGACCACGCGATGGAGGGGCGGCACGGCCGCGAAGACCCGACCCGCCTCGATCATCGGACGCATGTACCGGAAGAAGAGCGTCAGGAGCAACGTGCGGATGTGCGCACCGTCGACGTCGGCGTCGCTCATGATGATGACCTTGCCGTACCGAGCCGCGCTGAGGTCGAAGGACCGGCCGGACCCCGCACCGAGGACCTGGATGATGGAGGCGCACTCGACGTTCGAGAGCATGTCGCTGACCGAGGCCTTCTGGACGTTCAGGATCTTCCCTCGGATGGGCAGAAGAGCCTGGAACTCGCTGTTGCGAGCGACCTTCGCCGTCCCCAGCGCCGAATCCCCCTCCACGATGAAGAGCTCGCTGCTGGCGACGTCGTTCGAGCGGCAGTCGACGAGCTTCGCGGGCAGCGAGGAGTTCTCGAGGGCGTTCTTGCGTCGTTGCGTCTCCTTGTGGGCGCGCGCGGCGATGCGCGACTTCATCTCGGCGACGACCTTGTCGAGCACGAGGGCCGTCTGCGCCTTGTCCTCGCGCCGCGTCGAGGCGAAGCGCTCGGCGAACTGCGTGGCCACGACGTTGGCGACGATCGCACGGACCGCGGGAGTGCCGAGGATCTCCTTCGTCTGCCCTTCGAACTGGGGTTCGGGCAGTCGGACGGTCAGGACGGCGGTCAGACCGGCGAGCACATCGTCCTTGTCGATCTTGTCGGTGCCGACCTTGAGTCGACGGGCGTTCTGCTCGACCTGCTGCCGGAGGAACTTCAGGAGGCCGGCTTCGAACCCCGCCTGGTGCGAACCGCCCTTCGGCGTCGAGATGATGTTGACGAAGCTGCGGAAGACGGTCTCGTAACCGCCGCCCCAGCGGAGCGCGATGTCGACCTCGCACTCGCGGGTCAGCTCGGTGGCCACCATCGCACCGCCGTCCGTCAGCACCGGGACCGTCTCGGTGTACGACCCCGTGCCCGTCATGCGCCAGGTGTCGGTCACGGGCGCGTCGGGAGCCAGGAACTCGACGTACTCGCTGATCCCCCCGTCGAACCGGAACGTGCTCTCGAGAGGGAAGCCGCCGTCCGTCAGCGATCCGGGCCGCTCGTCGCGGATCCGGAGCGTGAGACCCGGGATGAGGAAGGCCGTCTGGCGCGCGCGGCCGGTGAGGTCGTCGGGCTGGAAGGCCGCGCCGCGGGTGAAGATCTGACGGTCGGCCCAATAGCGGATGCGCGTTCCGGTGACCCCGCGCTTCACCTTGCCCGTCTCGCGGAGGACGCTGCCGGACACGAACGGGGTGAACGGGGCGTCCGGCGTCGGCTCGCCGTCGTCCTCGAAGGTACCCGGCTCGCCGCGACGGAACGACATGGCGTAGGTCTTGCCGTTGCGGTCGACCTCGACGTCGAGCCGCTCCGAGAGGGCGTTCACGACGGAGGCTCCGACGCCGTGCAGACCTCCGGAGGAGCCGTACGAACCGCCGCCGAACTTGCCTCCGGCGTGCAGCTTCGTGAAGACGACCTCGACGCCGGTCAGTCCCGTCTTGGGCTCGATGTCGACCGGGATGCCCCGGGCGGTGTCTCGGACCTCGACGCTGTCGTCGGCATGCAGGACGACGTCGATCGAGTCTCCGTGCCCCCCGAGGGCCTCGTCGACGGAGTTGTCGATGATCTCCCAGAGGCAGTGCATGAGACCGCGGGAGTCCGTGCTGCCGATGTACATGCCGGGTCGCTTGCGGACCGCCTCGAGGCCCTCGAGGACGGACAGATGACGGGCCGAGTAGTCGGACGTGGCCAATGGGTGCTCCTGACGCGTGCGGGCGACCGCGGACGGGGAATTCCGGAGGCGGTGGCCGGGTTCAATGGTAACGAGGGGCACCGACACGGTCGCCCCGACACTCGCTCGTCATCGAGCAGCTACGCGATGAGCGAAATACGTCCGAATGTCTCACCTTCGTCTCGTGGGCGTGTTTTGATGAGTGTCACGTATCCACAGCACCACCGTCAGGAGGAGCACCCCATGACTCAGATGGCCACCGACCAGACCGCCGTCGATGAGCTCGGCTCCCGCTACCAGCTCAGTGCGGCAGACCGCTGCGACAGCTGCGGAGCCCAGGCGTACATCCGTGCGACCCTGGCAACCGGACAGCTCTTCTTCTGCGCACACCACGGCGCCAAGTTGAAGGACAAGCTGCAGCCGACCGCGATCGAGTGGCTCGACGAGAGCTCGAAGCTCTCGGAGCACTGATCCAGGGCTCTGCCCGGCGATCACGACGGAGAAGCCCGCATCCTCACCGAGGATGCGGGCTTCTTCGTCGTCACATCGCCTTGAAGGACCGCTCGAGGTTGTCGGCGATCACCCGTTGCGATGCCGCGGCGTAGCGATCGAGCTTCTCATGCGCCTCGGTGATCGCATAGGAGATGCCCCGACGCGAGAGCGCTGATCTGAGGACCCTGTCGGTCAGTGCCGGGTTCAGAGGCAGCAACGGACCCTTGAGCTGTGTGCCGAAGGACGTCCCCCGCACGACGCCCTCGTGTCCGTCGGCACCGTTGCCGCCACCGTGGACGACGCTCGCGAAGGGCTGCGAGCCCGTGCCCAGCTCGAGATGAGCGGCATGATCCTCGAAGCCGAAGAGCGTGAGCTCATCGCCGCCGTAGGTCGTCGTCACCTGGAAGTAGTTCGTCCGACGAGGGGCTCCTCGTCGGACCAGCGCGTCGAAGAAGCCGACCCCGTCGACCGTCTCGCCCTCGACCGTGACGACTCCGCGCGTCAGGAGTTCGAGCCCTCCGCCGACCGCGACCACGGGTACCCCCGACTGAGCGAATCCCTCGAGGGACTCACGGAGACGTGTCGCGTCGGCGCTGACGGCTCGGACTCCGGAGAGCGGACCGTGACCGAGCACGACGACGTCGGCCACCGTCGGCACACCGTCACCGACCCGGTACTCGGTCACCTCGGACGCGATGCCCGCTCGGCGGGCTCGCTCCACGAGCGTCGTGACGTTCCCGCGGTCTCCGCTGACGCCGAGCTCCTCAGGGTAGAGGTGGACGATTCTCAGGACATCGTCGCTCACGCGCTCTTCTCCAGGTCGGGGTGGCCCAGGATGCGGCGTGCCAGCATCATCTGCTCGTAGTTCGTCACGAAGTGCTTCGTCTTGTCGCTGGGTGAAGGCAGGGCCCGCATCAATCTGATCGCCTTCGAGATGTCCTCTTCGATCACGTGGACGGGGATGCCCTCGTGCTCGAGCCGCAGCGCCAGCTGCCATGCCTTGGCACCCGCCAGGACGTCGACGTGGTCGAGGTGCGAGAAGTCGATGTCGTAGATCCACGAGATGTCGGGGGTGCCCTCATCGATGGCCAGCATCACCTGCTCGACGCCCTGCGGGAGAGCATCGAGGTTCATCTGCAGACTGGCTGCGTTCTTGAACATGATGAACTCGGCGTCGTCCGTGCCGAGGGACATGCGCTCTCCGCGGCCGTAAGCCGGCTTCATGCCGTCGAACGCCCGAGCCGCCGCGACGGCGTCGATCGATCCACCGAGCACGACTGCCGCGGTCTGAAGGGCCGCCGCGGCGTCGACGGCGTAGTGCAGACCTCGGGCGGGGAGCTGGACCTCGACGGTCACTTCACCGACGCGGATCGTCGCTGCGGCGCCGTCGAGGGCGACGACCTCGGCCTCGGCGGCGAGAGTCTGGTCGGCGCTCCGCGTGAAGTCGTTCGCGTTCTGCAGACCGTTGGGCGACGCGGCGACGATCTCGGGCGACGCACCGAAGCGGGTGACGGTCTGGCCGGGGCGCGCCACGTACGGCCCGAGGTGCTGGTCGTCGCGATTGGTGACGACGGCCTGCGAGGCCAGAGCGGCCGTGTCGGTCATCATCGTGCCGACGCGCTCGGTCTCGAAGAAGCGGTACAGCTGATCGACCTGGACGTTGAGCATCAGCACGGTCGAGGGGTTCAACGACTTGGTCAGCTCGACGGCGAAGGCCTCGTCGACCTCGATGACCCCGATGTCGTGCTTGACGTCGCCGAACGGCGTGACCTCGCGGAGGAACGCCGAGGCGATGCCCTGGGGGAGGTTGGCCCCGGTCGGATTGGTGAACACCGAGAGACCGTGGGCTCGCAGCGTCTCGGTCAGCATCATGGTCGTGGTCGACTTGCCGTTGGAGCCGAGCACGAAGACCACGCCACGCTCGAACTGCGACGAGACGTGCGTGAGGAAGTCGGGTGCCAGTGCCAGAACAGTTCGGCCCGGGTAGGCGGAGCCACCGCCTCGGAGACGCGCGACAGCGCGGACGAGCCTGCCCGCGAGAACGGGGACGACGTACTTCACGGTCTACTCGAGGTAGTCGCGGAGCGACTGCGATCGCGACGGGTGGCGCAGCTTGGCCATCGTCTTCGACTCGATCTGACGGATCCGCTCGCGGGTCACGCCGAAGGTGTCGCCGATCTGGTCGAGGGTCTTCGGCATGCCGTCGCCGAGTCCGAAGCGCATGCGGATCACGCCCGCCTCGCGCTCCGACAGGCTGTCGAGCAGCGACTCGAGCTGCTTCTGCAGCATCGTGAATCCCACGGCGTCGGCCGGGACGACCGCTTCGGTGTCCTCGATGAGGTCGCCGAACTCGCTGTCGCCGTCCTCACCGAGAGGCGTGTGCAGCGAGATGGGCTCTCGCCCGTACTTCTGCACCTCGACGACCTTCTCAGGCGTCATGTCGAGCTCGCGTGAGAGCTCTTCGGGAGTGGGCTCGCGTCCGAGGTCCTGCAGCATCTGACGCTGCACCCGAGCGAGCTTGTTGATGACCTCGACCATGTGGACGGGGATGCGGATCGTGCGGGCCTGATCGGCCATGGCGCGGGTGATGGCCTGACGGATCCACCAGGTGGCGTAGGTCGAGAACTTGAAGCCCTTGGTGTAGTCGAATTTCTCCACGGCCCGGATGAGGCCGAGGTTGCCTTCCTGGATGAGGTCGAGGAACTGCATGCCGCGCCCCGTGTAGCGCTTGGCCAGGCTGACCACGAGTCGGAGGTTGGCACCGAGCAGGTGGCTCTTCGCGCGCTGACCGTCGCGGGCGACCCAGCGGAGCTCGCGCTCGAGCTCCTTGCTGAGCCCGGTGCTCGCGGCGAGCTTGTCCTCGGCGAAGAGTCCCGCCTCGATGCGCATCGCGAGCTCGACCTCCTCCGCGGCGTTCAGCAGGGCGACCTTGCCGATCTGCTTGAGGTAGTCCTTGACGGGGTCGGCCGTGGCTCCCGTGATGGTGGTCGAGTAGACCGGCATCTCGTCGTCGTCGTCCTGCGAGATGACGAGAGCTCCTGTGGGAAGGACCTCGGGTGCCTTGTCAGGGGTCTCGGCGTCGGCCTCGACGGCGACCTCGGGCGACTCGGCGTCGTCGTCGGCCGGTGCCTCGTCGGCCGCCTTGGCGGCTTTGGGCGCCGCCTTCTTGGCGGGGGCGCGCTTCGCAGGCGCCTTCTTGACGGGGGTCTCGACCGCGACCTCGGTCGTGTCGGTCGCAGTCTCGTCGGAGGCTGCGGTCGCTTTGCTGCGGGTAGCCATGCGATCACCTTTCACATCTCGTCGCTCGGTCCGGGCTCGACGCTCGTGGTCGAACGACCGGAACCGTCGAACCTCGACCGGCAGAGGATCGCGTCGGTCGATTTCGGGCAGTACTAGGACCCATGTCAAGTCTCGGAGCGAAGGCGGGCCTCAGCGAGGCGGTGACATCGGGGTACGAGAAACGAACGGGTCCGTGCTCCATTATTGCACGCCCTGAGGGGGCGCGCCGACCGGAGGCCTGACTCCGCGTCAGGGTCGGCGACCCCGCCTCGTCCGCCACCGGCGCATGACGGCGACCCAGATGGGGGCGACCTCGATCCCCTCCTCGCGGTGGAGTCCCGACCGGGTCCGGCGTCGCTCGACGACGAGGCCGATGACCCCGGCGCCGACGACCACGTACTGGACGAGGAAGGCCACGCGGAACGACTCGAAGGCGAACACGTCGCTGGCGGCCCCCGACGCGACGCGCGCCGCGTCCAACCGGTCGAGCACGACGCCGATGAGGAACATCATCACGAAGCTCGCCAGGAAGCCGCCCACGTTCACGATCCCGTTGGCCACCCCGAGGCTCCGCAGGGGGTTGAAGCTCCGTGCGAAGTCGAAGCCGATGATGGACCCCGGGCCGCCGACCCCCAGCACGATCACGAGCACGACGGCGATCCAGGGCGGCGGAGTCCCCGGCCAGGCCAGGACGACCGCCCAGACGACGCCCATGGCGGCGACTATGCCGAGGACGAGGTTCGACCGGCGCAGGGGGAACCTCGCGACGAGCAGACCCAGGATCGGCCCCGCCACGACCCCGGAGGCCACGAGGACGGCCAGCAGACCCGACGCCTCCCCCGATGACAGCCCGAGGCCCCCCACGAGGAACGGCACGCCCCACAGGAGGCTGAACACCGTGCCTGACGACTGCGTCACGAAATGCGACCAGAACCCGAGTCGGGTCCCCGGGCGGCGGGCGCTGTCGACGAGCTGGCGGCCCGCCGCCGCCCATGTGGTCGCCGTCGTCGGCGCCGCCGCCCCGTCGGGCGATTCCGAGACGAGCACGACGACGACGACCACCGCCACGACCGAGAGCGCGGCCGCGCTGACGAAGGCCGGCGACCAGCCCGCGCCGTGGAGGACGATCGACAGGGGCACGGCCGAGAGGATCTGCCCGAACTGCCCGATGTTGCCCGTCCACTGCGACACCTGGGGCAGGATCGGCCCGCGGAACCAGGACGGCAGGAGACGGATGACCGAGATGAACGTCATCGCGTCGCCGGCACCGACCAGCATGCGGCCCACGATGGCCATGCCGATCGCCGGCGGGGCGAAGGCGACCACGAGCTGGCCGGCTGCGAGCAGCACTCCGCCGGTGACGATGAGGGCCTTCGGCCCGACCTTGTCGAGCATCACGCCGACCGGGATCTGGAGCCCGGCGTACACGATCAGCTGGACGACGGCGAGGGTCGAGAGCGTCGACGCGGACACGTCGAAGAGCCCCCGCGCCTCGACGCCGGCGACTCCGAGCGACGACCGCTGCAGCACGGCGACGATGTAGGCGAAGACGGCGGCGCCCCAGACGAGCCAGGCGCGGGACGAGTTCACCCGACGAATCTACCGTGGCGGACGGACGACGGTCAGCCCACCCCGGCACGGATCGAGGAGGTGCGGCTCAGTCCGTCGAGTCTCCGTCGCTGCGTCGGGCGAGGAACTTCTCGAGCTCCGCCGCGAGAGCGTCGGCGCTCGGCACACGGCCGTCCTGATCGGTCAGCGGCGACGGGAGGGGGTTCCCCTCCATGTACGTGTCGTGTCGCTCCTCGAGGGTGGAGACGAGTCTCGAGAGCTCCGTGTTGCCGTGCACCTGCTCCTCGACCTTGGCGAGGAACTCCCGCCCCTCCTCGCGCAGGCGGTCGGTCGGGAAGATGAGCCCGGTCGCGGCGCTGATGCTCGAGAGCGCCGCCACCGCGGCGTCCGGGAACTCCGTGTCGGCGAGGTAGTGGGGCACGAGCAGGACGAAGCCCGTCGTCGGGTGGCCGTCTCGACCGAGCCGGTGCTCGATGAGGTGCAGAGCGTTGGCGGGGGCCTGCGTGACGGGTTTCCAGACGGAGAGCGTCTCGATGAGGTCGACGCGGTTTCCGCTGACGGTGACCCCGATCGGCCGGGTGTGCGGAACGGGCATCGGGATGGCGTGCACCCAGGTGGTGGTCGCCACCCGGTACCGCTCGACCAGCTGCACGACCGCGGCGGTGAAGCGGTTCCACTGGAAGTCGGGCTCGAAGCCCGACAGCAGGAGGAAGGGCTGACCGATGTCGTCGCTCATCAGGTGCAGCGACAGCCGAGCGACGGACACCTCGCTGATGTGATCCTGATCGAAGGTGAAGACGGGGCGGCGGGCGCGGTAGTCGAGCAGCTCGTCGGTGTCGAAGCTCGCGAGCAGGGTGTTGTCGAGGGAGTCCAGCATGTACTCGGCCAGCTGGCTCACGGCGGAGCCGGCGTCGGCGAAGCCCGTCAGGGCCGCGACGAGCGGCAGCCCGTCGGGGACGTTCGGGGCGTCGGCGGAGAGGTCGTAGAGTCCGGCAGGGTCGTGCATGACGTCCAGCCTAGGTACCGGCGACCCGAACCACGGCCCGTCGTCACGTGCCCTGAGCGAACAGAGCCGTGGATACCATCGGGGCATGACCGTTTCGATCCTGACCACCAGCACGACCGCAGCCACGGACATCGAGGGCGACGTCCTCGTCGTCGGCGTCCGCAAGACCACCACAGGACCCGAGCTCGTGCTCGACGTCGACGGCCTGTCGGACGTCCTGTCCTCGCTGGGCGTCACGGGCGCTCGCGATGAACTGGTGCGCCTGCCCGGATCGGCCGTGCGCGCCTCCTCGATCGCCCTCATCGGGATGGGGGACGCCGTCGACGCCGAGGCCGTCCGATACGCGGCCGGCTCGGCCGTCCGGCAGCTCACGGGCGTCGACCGTGTCGTGCTCGGTCTGCCCGTCGCCGGAGCGCACGAGGCGCTGGCCGCACTCGAGGGCGCGGCCATCGCCTCCTACGAGTTCGACGCGTTCCGCTCGACGTCCGCCTCCGAGTCGCGACGCCACGCGCGGGACATCGTGCTCGCCACGTCCGAGCCGGTCGACGCGTCGATCGTGAAGCGCGCCACGGCGATCGCGACCGCGGTGCACACGGTCCGCGACCTCTCGAACACGCCGCCCCAGCAGATGTTCCCCCAGGCCCTCGCGGACAAGGCGCTCTCACTCGCCGAGGGGACCGCGCTCGAGGTGACCGTGCTCGCCGAGGAGGAGCTCCTCGCCGGGGGCTTCGGAGGCATCCTCGGCGTCGGACAGGGATCGAGCCGTGGACCGCGTCTGGTGAAGGTCGAGTACAAGCCCGCCGGAGCCGCCAAGCACCTGGCCCTCGTGGGCAAGGGCATCACCTACGACACCGGCGGTCTCTCTCTGAAGCCGGCCGGCTCCATGCTCGGCATGAAGGACGACATGACCGGCGCGGCCACCGTCCTCGCCGTGATCGCAGCCGCCGCCGAGCTCGAGCTGGCCGTCCGCCTGACGGCGTGGCTGTGCATCGCGGAGAACATGCCGAGCGGCACGGCCATCCGGCCCGACGACGTCCTCACCATCCGAGGCGGCACGACCGTCGAGGTCACGAACACCGACGCCGAGGGCCGGCTCGTCATGGCCGACGGGCTCGTCGCCGCCAGCGAGGAGCAGCCCGATGCGATCATCGACGTGGCCACCCTCACGGGGGCGCAGGTGGTGGCCCTGGGGATGCGGACCGTGGGCGTCATGGGCAACGACGAGCTCGCATCGCGCGTCGTGGGGATCGCCGACTCCGTCGGCGAGACGTTCTGGCGCATGCCCCTGCCGGGCGAGCTGAAGGCCCGCCTCGCGTCGGACGTCGCCGACCTCGTGAACGCGACCCCCGGCAACACCGCGGCGGGGATGCTCCTCGCCGGCGTGTTCCTGAACGAGTTCGTGGGCGTCAAGGAGGGCACCGAGACGGCGCTCCCCTGGGTCCACCTCGACATCGCGGGCCCGTCCAACAACAAGGGCGGCGGCTACGGCTACACGGGCAAGGGTTCGACCGGTGTTTCCGTGAGAACCCTGCTAGAGCTGGCCTCCGAGTTTTCGGCCTCGTAGTAGGGTCGTGGAGGCGGGAGAATCCCGCAGAACACGGTCCCTGAACGCCGGCCGGACTCCACGACACGATGGAGGCCGTCGGGTGGTGCGTCGTCAAGACCATGACGACGCGCACCCGCCCGGCGCGGGGCACCTCCGAACGCACGAGGGAGTTGCTGGGTGTCGGAACAGAATTTTGACCTGGTCGTGCTCGGCGGCGGCAGCGGTGGATACGCTGCGGCGCTCCGGGCGACCGAGCTGGGGCTGAACGTCGCGCTCGTCGAGAAGGACAAGGTCGGCGGCACATGCCTCCACCGCGGCTGCATCCCGACGAAGGCGCTGCTGCACTCGGCAGAGGTCGCCGACGTGTCACGCGAGTCGGCGAAGTACGGCGTCCACACGGACTTCCACGGCATCGACATCCCGGCGGTGACGAGCTACCGCGAGGGCGTGGTGGCCAGCAAGTACAAGGGCCTCCAGGGGCTCCTGAAGGCCCGCAAGATCACGACGATCGAAGGCGAAGGTCGACTGACGTCCCCCTCGACCGTCCAGGTCGGCGAGACGACCCTCAAGGCGAAGAACATCGTCCTGGCCACGGGCTCGTACTCCCGGAGCCTGCCCGGTCTCGAGATCGGCGGGAAGGTCATCACCAGCGAGCAGGCCCTCGCCCTCGACCACGTCCCGAACAAGGTGGCCATCCTGGGTGGCGGCGTGATCGGCGTCGAGTTCGCCAGCGTCTGGAAGTCCTTCGGCGCCGAGGTCACCATCATCGAGGCCCTCCCCCACCTCGTCCCCAACGAGGAGGAGTCGATCAGCAAGCAGTTCGAACGCGCGTTCCGCAAGCGCGGCATCGAGTTCTCGCTGGGTGTCCGGTTCCAGAGCGTGACCCAGAACGACGACGGCGTCGTCGTCACGCTCGAAGACGGCAAGACCTTCGACGCCGACCTCCTCCTGGTGGCCGTGGGTCGGGGGCCGTCGACGGCCGGTCTCGGCTTCGAGGAGGCCGGGGTGACCGTCGACCGCGGCTTCGTCATCACGAACGAGCGTCTCGCGACCTCCGTCCCCGGCGTCTACGCCGTCGGCGACATCGTGCCCGGTCTGCAGCTCGCCCATCGCAGCTTCCAGCACGGCATCTTCGTCGCCGAGGAGATCGCCGGGCTCAAGCCCGTCGTCATCGAAGACGTCAACATCCCCAAGGTGACGTACTCCGACCCCGAGGTGGCCTCCGTCGGCCTCACCGAGGCGAAGGCCTCGGAGAAGTACGGCGGCGACAAGATCACGAGCTACGACTACAACCTGGCGGGCAACGGCAAGAGCCACATCATCGGCACGGCCGGATCCGTCAAGGTCGTCCGCGTCGTCGACGGTCCCGTCGTCGGGGTCCACATGATCGGCGCGCGCGTCGGCGAGCTCATCGGAGAGGCGCAGCTCGCCGTCAACTGGGAGGCCTACCCGGAGGACATCGCTCCCCTGGTCCATGCGCACCCCACTCAGAACGAGGCTCTCGGTGAGGCGATGCTGGCTCTGGCCGGCAAACCGCTTCACGCGATGTAGCCCCACCCGCACTTACACACACAAAGACACACAATGTCGTCAAAGGAGTTCCACGAATGAGCGAATCCGTCAACCTCCCGGCACTCGGTGAGAGCGTCACCGAGGGTACGGTCACCCGCTGGCTGAAGAACGTCGGTGACCGCGTCGAGGTCGACGAGCCGCTGCTCGAGGTCTCGACGGACAAGGTCGACACCGAGATCCCCTCGCCCGTCGCCGGAGTCATCGAAGAGATCCTCGTCCCCGAGGACGAGACCGTCGAGGTCGGAACCGCCCTGGTGCGCATCGGCGACGGCGGCTCCGACGCTCCCGCCGAGCCGGCCGCCGAGGATCAGGCCGAAGCACCGGAGTCGTCCGCGGAGACCGGCGACGACGCGGAGGAGGCAGAGCTCCCCTCGTCGGCTGCCCCCGCTCCCGGCGAGGACTCCGAGGCCTCGGCCCCCGAGCCGGCACCCGCCGCCGACCCCGCGCCTGCCGCCAGCCAGGCCGCGCCTCCGCAGGCCGCGCCGGCCGTCCCCGCCGCCGCTCCTTCGGCCCCGGTCGCTCCGGCGGCCGCCGCTCCCGCGCCGGCCGCGACTCCCGCCGCCGCTGCTCCGGCCGCCGCAGCGGCACCGGCTGCTCCGGCTCCGGCCGCCGACTCCAACGCGACGGCCGGCTACGTGACGCCGCTCGTCCGCAAGCTCGCCAACGAGAAGGGCGTCGATCTGTCGAGCATCTCGGGCAGCGGCGTCGGTGGACGCATCCGCAAGGAGGACGTCCTCTCCGCCGCGGAGGCCGCCGCGAAGACGACGGAGGCGCCATCCGCAGCCGCTGCTCCGGCCCCCCTCGAGATCTCGCCCCTGCGCGGCACGACCGTCCCGATGACGCGCCTCCGCAAGGTCGTCGCCGAACGGGCCGTCCAGTCCATGCAGGCCATGGCGCAGCTGACGAGCGTCGTCGAGGTCGACGTCACCAAGGTGGCCTCGTTCCGTGACGCCAACAAGGCGGCGTTCCTCGAGAAGACGGGCAACAAGCTCTCGTTCCTGCCGTTCTTCACCCTCGCTGCGGCGGAGGCCCTCCAGGCCCACCCGAAGCTCAACGCGACCGTCGACGGCGACTCCATCGTCTACCCGGATCACGAGAACATCAGCATGGCCGTCGACACCGAGCGCGGTCTGCTCACGCCGGTCATCAAGAACGCCGCAGACCTCGACCTGGCCGGCATCGCCGGTCAGATCGCCGATCTCGCTCAGCGGACGCGCGACAACAAGCTGAAGCCCGACGAGCTCGCGGGCGGCACCTTCACCGTCACCAACACCGGGTCGCGCGGAGCGCTCTTCGACACTCCCGTCGTGTTCCTGCCCCAGGTGGCGATCCTCGGCACCGGGATCGTGGTCAAGCGCCCCGTGGTCATCAAGGCCGACGGCGGTGAGGCCATCGCCATCCGCTCGATGGTCTACCTGGCCCTGTCGTACGACCACCGCATCGTGGACGGCGCGGACGCCGCGAGGTTCCTCGTAGCGGTCAAGGACCGCCTCGAGGCGGGCGACTTCACGGCGAAGCTAGGCATCTGAGTCCGGCCCGTCACCGACGGGCTGTGATCTCGCGGAGCCGCCAACCGGCCTCGGTCCTCACCACGAGGACCGAGGCCGGTTCGTCGTCTCCGGTGGTCGCCGTGAAGAGCACGCTCTCCCCCAGTCGCTGCGTCTCGGCGCCCAGCCGGATCGGCACGATGACCCCCTCCGTGGCGCCCGGGTCCCGGAGCAGCACGGCGTCCCGATCCTCGAGGGGTGAGCCCGCGTGGTCCACGGCCGCGAGACAGGAGGGCGTGACGTCTCTCAGGCACCGGGCCCGCGCCTCCAGCAGGAGGCCCGCTGCCGCGGCGGCGTCGTCACCGCGGATGACCTGATCGACGCCCGTCGGGTCTCGCGGCGACTCGTCGGGCACGGAGGTCGCCTCGGTCTCCGGCGGCTCCTCGGCGCCCGGCGTCGTCGGCGACGGAGCCGTCGACGAGGAGGATGCCGCCGGCTCACCGCCGGCGGGTCCTTCCGCGAGGTTCAGAGCCGCCACCGCACCGACCGAGACGACCAGGGTCGCCGCCACCACCCGGAACCGGGGCCGGATGCCTCGCAGCCGCTCACGGAGGGTCGTCGAGCTGCGAGAGACCCACCAGGCGGCGGCTCGCTCCACCAACGCGCTCTCGGGAAGCACGGACGCCCAGGCCGGCAGGGCGCCCTCGGGCTCCGCTGGACTCCCCGTCGCCGGCCGCCGGTCGATCTCGCCGAAGACGGTCGGGAGGGGCTGCGGAGCCCCGAGATCATGGGCCCACTCGAAGAGCTCCTCGGGGGTGCTCGGTGGCGTGCCGCCCCCGGGGCGCCCATCGAGCTGCTCGGCGACGAGAGCCCACAGGTCGCTCACCGCGGGATGCTCGCGATCGGGCGACCGCACGACGATGCCCCGACTCAGCCCGAGGAGCACGGGCGCCCCGCGATCATCGATGGCGACATCGCTCGCCGACAGGCCCGCGGGCACGATGCCGCGGGACGCCAGGTGAGCGAGCGCCGAGGCCAACGGCACCACGAGCGTCACGGCCTCGCCGCGTTCGACGACCCCGCGCCCGGCCAGCCAGGCGTCGAGCCGGACCGGGGGCGCGCCCCGCGTGACCACCACGACCCTCCCCTCGTCGTGGAACACGTCCAGGATCTCGGCGACGTGCGGATGCTCGGCCGACCCGAGCACCGCGGCCTCGACGAGCGCCTCTCGGGCGGACGCCGGGGAGGCGCGGAGCAGGACCGCCTCACCGGAGCCGGTGACCGACGTCCACCACTCGGACGGGGCCGGTCCGTCGACCTCTCGAGCCTCGTAGGGCCCCACGGTGGTCGTCGACATGGCTCGATCCTGGGCCTCCGCGATGACGAGCCGCGCTCTCCGGCACGGCATCTGGGGATCCTCGAGCCTGCGACGTGACCGGGGAGGACTCATGACGGCGGACGACCCCGTATCCTGTGTTCATGGCACGACGTAAGTCTTCGGAGAACACGACCCCGAAACCGCCCAAGGAACCGGGCCGTTTCAAGCAGATGTGGCAGGTCTTCCAGATGACCCGCCGGATCGACAAGACGGCTCTGCCCGTGATGCTGGCGGTGCTGATCCTCCCCATCCTCCTGGGCGTGGTCGCGGGCCTCTTCCTGTCCGAGGGCAGCATCCTGGCGCTCGTCCTCTACATCGTCGTGGGCGTCATGCTCGGCATCCTCCTGCTGCTGATCGTGCTCGGCCGTCGTGCCGAGCGCGCCGCCTACTCGCAGATCGAAGGCCAGCCGGGCGCCGTCGGCGCGGTCATGAAGAGCGGCCTCCGCCGAGCATGGCGTGCCAACGAGATGCCCGTCGCCGTGCAGGGTCGCAGCCAGGCCGCCGTCTACCGTGCCGTCGGCAAGCCGGGTGTCGTCCTGATCGCCGAGGGTGCCGCCGGTCAGACGAAGCGCCTCGTCGACGAGGAGCGTCGCAAGGTGGCGAGGGTCCTCCCGAACGTGCCGATCACGGTCCTGCACGTCGGCCCGGACAGCGATGCGATCCCGCTGCACAAGCTCGCCGGTCGCATGAACAAGCTCAAGAAGGCCATCAACCGCAACGAGGTGCTCGCCGTCGGCAACCGCCTCCAGTCACTGGGTCAGAACGGTCTCCCGATCCCCAAGGGCGTGGACCCGTTCAAGGTGCGCGCCGGTCGACCCCGCTGACCTGCGCATCCCGTTCGGGTCGCACCGCCGCTCTCCCCGGAGGCGGCGGTGTCGTCTCTCCCCCGGTCAGACCCGCACGAGGATCGTGCCCGCGATCCGATCGTGCAGGCCTCGCTGATCCAGATCGAAGACGACCGCGGGGATGACGAGCGCCACGAGAGCGGTGCGGACGATCGGACGCCAGACCCCGAGGTAGCCCCCGGCCATCCGGACGACGCGCATCCGCAGAATCAGATGTCCGATGGTGCCTCCGAGAGTCACCAGGAACACGATCTGCACGACGACGAAGACCAGCGTGATGGCGATCCCCTCGCCGCCGAAGAACGCGAAGGCGACGACGTAGGCCAGGGCCCAGTCGATGGCGATGGCGGCGACGCGACGGCCGAGTCGCGCCACGGACCGGGGTCCGTGCTCGGGGAGGCCGAGTCGACGACCGGGCCAGGCCTGCGGGCCCTGCCCCGCGCCTCCGGCCGGGTCGTGACCGTTCGACGGGGTGCGGGGCGTCTGGGGCATGCCCCGAGCCTACCGATCGGCGCAGCCGTAACATGCCGGAAACATTGAGGACACTACGTCGAAACGGCCCCTCAATAGCCTCGTCTGAGGCTGCAGCCGTGGCCTGTCCGTTCCAGCCAAGCCCATTGGAGAGACATCTCGTATGTTCACTGATTCTTCCGAGGTGCTGAAGTTCATCAAGGACACCGACGTCAAGTTCCTTGATATCCGCTTCACCGATCTTCCCGGTGTCCAGCAGCACTTCAACATCCCCGCCTCCACGGTCGACGAGGAGTTCTTCTCCGTCGGACAGCTCTTCGATGGATCGTCCATCCGTGGCTTCGCCTCGATCCACGAGTCGGACATGCAGCTCATCCCGGACGTCACCACCGGCTACGTCGACCCGTTCCGTGCCGAGCGCACGCTCATCCTCGTGTTCGACATCTTCAACCCGCGCAACGGCGAGCTCTACAGCCGCGACCCCCGACAGGTCGCCAAGAAGGCCGAGAAGTACCTCGCGTCGACCGGCATCGCCGACACCGCGTTCTTCGCCCCCGAAGCCGAGTTCTACATCTTCGACGACGTCCGCTACGAGGTGAAGCAGAACGCCAGCTTCTACAGCGTCGACAGCGAAGAGGGCGCCTGGAACACCGGCCGCGTCGAAGAGGGCGGCAACCTCGCCAACAAGACCGCGTACAAGGGCGGCTACTTCCCCGTCAGCCCGGTCGACAAGACTGCGGACCTCCGCGACGACATCAGCCTCAAGCTGATCGACGCGGGCCTCGAGCTCGAGCGCGCGCACCACGAGGTGGGCACCGGCGGTCAGCAGGAGATCAACTACAAGTTCGACACGATGGTCCACGCGGCGGACGACATCCTGAAGTTCAAGTACATCGTCAAGAACACCGCCGAGCTCTGGGGCAAGGTCGCGACCTTCATGCCGAAGCCGCTGTTCGGCGACAACGGCTCGGGCATGCACACGCACCAGTCGCTGTGGAGCGAGGGCAAGCCCCTCTTCTACGACGAGAACGGCTACGGCGGTCTCTCCGATCTCGCCCGCTGGTACATCGGCGGTCTGCTGAAGCACGCTCCCGCCGTCCTGGCCTTCACGAACCCGTCGATCAACTCGTACCACCGTCTGATCCCGGGCTTCGAGGCTCCCGTCAACCTCGTCTACTCGGCCGGCAACCGCTCGGCTGCGATCCGGATCCCGATCACGGGCACGAACCCGAAGGCCAAGCGCATCGAGTTCCGCGTACCGGACGCCGCCTCGAACCCGTACCTGGCGTTCGCCGCGCAGCTGATGGCCGGTCTCGACGGGATCCAGAACCGCATCGAGCCGCACGAGCCGGTCGACAAGGACCTCTACGAACTCCCCCCGGAGGAAGCCAAGAACATCCCCCAGGTCCCCGCGTCGCTCGACGGTGCGCTCGACGCACTCGAGGCCGACCACGAGTTCCTCACCAAGGGCAACGTCTTCACCGAGGACCTCATCGAGACCTGGATCGCGTACAAGCGCGAGAAGGAGATCCTCCCGATGGCCCAGCGCCCCCACCCGTTCGAGTTCGAGCTGTACTTCGGCGTCTGACCCGGACAGGTCTCACGAGGCCCGTGCCCCCCAGGGGTGCGGGCCTCGTGGCGTTCCCCGCACACGTTCTCACCGGGCCCCCACGGTCGCGAGGTGCGCGCCGGGCGCCGTGCGCGAGCGAACCCGCCGTGCACGAGCGGACCCGATTCAGCCAGTGGGCTCGGGGG
>Ga0265780_10003230_pt1 | contig 21567 bp, 19 predicted proteins | sample P1T30metagenome_FD_192432 | JGI IMG/M metagenome (GOLD analysis project Ga0265780, IMG submission 192432) | Plant litter microbial communities from East Loma Ridge, Irvine, California - P1 T30 | ecosystem: Environmental > Terrestrial > Plant litter > Unclassified | place: USA: California...
CTGTGATCTGGTCTATGGCTTTTAGCGCAGCGTCATGTTCCGAAAATAAAATCCGCTTAGAGTATTCTACCGTAGAGAATAAACGTCCCAACGGATCGGCAGGTAAACGTCCGGTAAAGTACAGCCAATCTACCGCTTTATTGAGCGCAAACTCGGCTGCTGCACCGGCAAATATGAATAGTACAGTATCGGCTTTACCCCAAATTTTTCTTACAATCGAACTTTCGTTCACAAAATATTTCATACAATAATCTAACGTATTTTGATGTAATTTATTGACATCACTTAAGAAAACAGCAGCCAAATCAGGCCATTTCTACTAAGATAGGCGTAGTAATATGGTTCAATGTTTTAAGATATTTAAAGTGCATTTTTTTCAAAAAGCCCTTAAAGGTATTACCACCTGCCTTAAAAAGCTTTTTGTGTGCAAACCAAACTACCATAGCGGTACCATAAAAAAAGCATTGGTAGTACCACTTGCGCCAAGTTTTGCCTAATGGCGAACGGTTATCATAAATAACGGCCAACCGTTCCGTTTGAAAGGTAATATGATAGGCTTCATCAATTAATATATCGGTGCATATTTGTTGCAGTAGCTCACATTGGGTAGCATCCTTTAGCGCTTGGTAAAATATCTGTGCTGTGCTTTCCACCACAATAACGGCCAGTGTCCAGGCTTCCATACTGCTGCAAAAGTGCCTGAACTTACGAAACAGCGAATCGCCCAGGTCTTTTTGTATACGCGGCTGGTTAATGGCATCCAGATACCTACCTAAATTGTTTCCGTGCTTTTGTTCTTCTTTGATAAACAACCTCACCGCATCAATATAATCTGTATCCCTAATGCGCCAGGCATAGCGGGTAGCGGCTTTGATCAGGTTTTCGCCATCGGAGGTTTCTCCTAATTGCCAGGCTTGCAGCGATGGCAATATGGCGGCTATCTCCTGTTCTGTTATTACAGGCTGTAAATTCCAGTTCACCCTTTGCTTGCGGGCGTTCATCCTGAAGTAATTGATCCAGCTTTTACTTGTTTGCATAACTTTATTATTTAAAAGTACTTTCAAATACAAAGTAAGTTTAAATAACTCAGGTTTCCAAAAATATTTTCATCATCAATGTCGTAATATACCCTTAGTTTGTCGCTTACACACACAAACCCATTTGCTTTTATACCGTATGTTTGCTACATAAACTCTAAACTTAAAACACATGGCTACTCAACTCTTTTTAAACCTTCCAGTTAAGGACCTGAACAAGTCTGTCGAATTTTTCACTAAGCTGGGTTATACCTTTAACCCACAGTTTACCAACGAAAACGCAACCTGCATGATCGTTAGCGACACCATTTTTGTCATGTTACTCGTAGAACCTTTCTTTAAAAGCTTCACTAAAAAAGAAATTACTGATACGGCAACCAGCAATGAGTGCATTATTTGCCTATCGGCCGGTAGCAGGGCCGATGTAGACCTCATGGTAAGCAAGGCTGTTGAAGCCGGTGCAACAGCACCTCATCCACCGCAGGATCACGGCTTTATGTACGGACATGATTTTGTTGATCTCGACGGGCACCTGTGGGAATATGCCTGGATGGACCCGGCTCATATTCAAGGATAAGCGAACAATTAACAAAAAGGTCTTCTTCAACAGGAAGACCTTTTTTTCTCTATCAGCCTTATCTAATGAGTAAGCTACGGTACAGGATGGCCCGAATATAAATTTTGCTTACTTTAGTTGTTACCAATTCATAACTATGCTTAACTTTTCCCTTAAAAAACTAATACTGCCTGGTGCTTTAGCTTTTGCCTGGTGCAACTTGCTTTATGCTCAAAGTGCCGACCACTTTTTCCCTAAAAAGGACCTAATGACCATTGGGTCTTATTACTACCCTGAGCAATGGCCCCACGCCTACTGGGAACGCGATTTGAAAAAGATGGGCGAACTGGGTTTTGATTTTACCCATTACGGCGAGTTTGCCTGGGCTTTTATAGAGCCCGAGGAAGGAAAGTTTGATTTTAAATGGTTAGACGAAGCGGTAGAACTGGCCCACCAAAACGGCATCAAGGTAATTATGTGTACCTCCAGCCCTACCCCACCGGCCTGGCTGGCGCAAAAGCACCCCGAAATATTAATGGTGAACGATAACGGCACTACCATGCAGCATGGTGCGCGCCAGCAAATATCATGGAGCAGCCCGGTGTACAGGCAGTATGTAGCCAAAATGGTGGAGGCTATTGCCAAACATTACGCCACTGATAAACGCATTTGGGGCTGGCAATTGGATAATGAGCCTTCGCATTACGGCCAGTATGACTACAGCGATGCCGCGCAGGTAAGTTTCCGCAGTTGGTTAAAGAGTAAGTACAAGGTGATAGATTCACTTAACGCCACTTGGGGAACTGCATTCTGGAGTTTAAAGTATGATAATTTTGACCAGGTCCGCATCCCTAATGCCAAAGAGCTCATTGCACAACCCAATCCACATGCGGTGCTGGATTTCAAACGTTTCAGCAGCGATGAAATAACCGACTTTTTAGGTATGCAATACAAAATATTACGTAAGCATATTCCTGCCGAGCAGTGGATTACCACCAACCTGATGCCCGAGCATGCACCGGTTGACCCAACCCGCATGACCAACCTCGACTTTGTTACCTATACCAAATACTTAGTGGCCGGTTATGATAAAGGCTTAGGTCCGCAGGGATTCCGCATGGGGTCGCCTACCAGTATTGCTTTTGCTAATGATCTGTTCAGGTCTATAAACGGCACTACCGGCGTTATGGAATTGCAGCCGGGGCAGGTAAATTGGGGTAAATTTAACCCCCAGCCTATACCTGGTACCGTACGTATGTGGATATGGCATGCCTTTGCAGGCGGCAACAAGTTTGTATGTAATTATCGTTTTAAACAGCCTTTAACAGGCGGCGAACAATACCATTACGGCATTATTAGTACCGATGGTGTTACCGTAAGTACTAGCGGTGTGGAGTATACGCAGGTTATTAAAGAGCTAAAGAGTATTAAAAGCCAGTACAACCCTAACGATAAAATGCCGTCCGCTTACGCCTCGCGCTTAACTGCTGTACTCTACAGCCCCGATAACCGCTGGGAGCAGGATAATCAACCGCAAACTTACCAGTGGGACTACTTGCAACACCTCATGCGCTATTACGGCGGATTGAAACAACTGAATGCCCCTGTTGATGTGATTACCGAAGCAAAAGATTTCTCTAAATATCCGGTAATGGTAGCACCTGCTTACCAATTGCTTGATGCTAAACTGGTAGCCCGCTGGAAACAATATGTTGAGCAGGGCGGCCATTTAGTACTTACCAGCCGCAGCGGACAAAAGAACCGTGATGGTAAGCTTTGGGAAAAGAAATGGGCCGAACCTATACATGATTTGATTGGCGCTAAAATCTCTTTTTACGACCTGATGCCCGATACTGTAAAGGGCACCATCCTGATGAATAACCAAACTTACAACTGGAACAACTGGGCCGACATTATACAACCCGATGCCAATACGCAGATTTGGGCTACTTACACCAACCAGTTTTACGCCGGCCGCGCAGCGGTTACCTCACGCAAATTAGGCAAGGGTACCGTTACCTATGTGGGACCCGATACGGATGATGGCACTTTGGAAAAAGCAGTGCTACGCCGGGTTTACCAGCAAGCCGGCATAGCGGTTAAAGAACTTCCCGAAGGTGTGATACTGGTATGGCGCGATGGATTTTGGGTGGGCGTAAATTACTCGGGCAAACCATATACCGTTGCCCTGCCTGCCAATGCAAAAATATTAATTGGTCAAAAGGTTTTGAAGCCGGCTGATGTGCTGGTATGGAAAGAGTAAGTCATGGCAAACACCCCCGTCATGCCGATGAATATCGGCATCTCACGCGCTAAGTAACCGATGATTAGCTTATCCATAGCGTTCACCTGGCTGTGGGATGCCGAAACAAGTTCGGCATGACGGAAAATGTGGTGGCACATTATGATCCGCAACAACCCTCCGTCATGCCGATGCATATCGGCATCTCATGTGCAAATTAGCCCCTCATCCTGCCCGGCGTTCACCTGTCGGTGGGATGCCGAAATAAATTCGGCATGACGGATTTGGCCGAAGTTGATCTACAGCTTATTTACATAGATCACCTTCTCGCCTTCTTTCACCGTAGCTTTCAAACCGCTCAGATCTACCTGCTCCACTTTATCCAGCGTAAAGCCCTTATCGGCAGTAAGTACACAGTCCTGAAACACTACATTGGTAATTGGGCTGCCTTCCAGTCCGTGCATATCGCCAATGGCCGTTACCGTGCCCGATACGTTGATCAGCTTTACATTACGCACAACGGGCAGTACCTTAGACGCTGGCTTAACGGGCGGCACCATGCGCCAGGCCATGTTAAATTCAAAGGCCTTACGGGTATTGTTAAGCTTAATATTGCGATAGGTGATATTCTCGACCACGCCGCTACGGCTGGGCTGCGATTTAAAGCGGATAGGTGCCCAGTTATTGGCCTCGGCCACACAATCCCTCACTTCTATATTTTTAATACCTCCCGAAGTTTCGCTGCCCATGGCCACGCCCCCATGCCCATAACCAAAACGGCACTTTTCTATCAGCACATCCTTACAGGGGCGGTTTACCCTCAATCCATCTTCATCCTTGCCCGATTTTATAGAAATGCAATCATCGTTCACATCAATATCGCAGCCAACAATATGCACATCAGTGCTCGAATCTATATCAATACCATCCGAACTTGGAATGTTATGTTCGGCCGTAATTTTCAGATTTTTCACCAGCACATTGCTGCTATATAAAACATGCAGGCACCATACCGCCTGGTTATGCAGGTTGAGGTTGGCAATGGTTGCATTTTTACAGTTTTGAAAACAGATAAGCCTTGGCCGGCCTAAGCGGGCCGGTCGTGGAGATCCCTCGGGTAATGACTGCCGGCCACGGGCTGTCCAAACATCGCCCGAGCCATCTATCGTTCCTTCGCCGCTTATTTCCACACCGTTCAAGTCAATCGCGTTAATAAAGGCTGAGGTAAAAGTGCGCTCCTCGCCCTCCCAGCGGGTGGGTATTTGCGGGTAATCATCCTGGGTTATGGAGCCTTTAAGCACACCGCCTTTTTCAACCTGCAGGTTCACTCCTTTTTTCAAAAATATGGCGCCGCTGATGAAGATCCCCTTGGGCACCACCACCGTACCCCCACCCTTACTACTGCACTGCTCAATAGCTTGCTGTATGGCTTTGGTGTTTAGGGTAGCACTATCACCTTTAGCTCCATAATCGGTGATTAGGTAGCGTTTAGGGGCAGTGGTTGTCTTCATTACAAAGGCCGATGCGGAGATTGTGATGAGGATAGCCAACAGATAGAATATCTTTTTCATGGTAGATTTACGATTGTTTAAATATAGAAATTGTAATTCTGAGGGTAACGAGAAATCTTGTTATACCTGCAAGTATAAAAACAGGGCTCATTGCTGCAAGCGGTAGCAAAGCAATCTCTGCGTAGGCTAACAACGCGTTTACCTGTAGTGCAGCGATTGCTTCGTAATGACGGGTTTTGGTAAGTTATTATTTTGATGATTTATTACGACGAATAATAATAAACTGACTGTCGCGCCCTGCCATATTCAAGCTTATCTGCGTTTTGCCATTGACGACATTAGAGGTTAAAGATTTTATAGTGGCCTTGCCGGCATCCCAAATTTCGGCTTTGCCGTTTCCATTTAATAAAGCCTTTACGTTTTGCGCCTCTTCCCCTTCGTTAAAAAAGAAATAAAACTCGGCATCTGCCCAGCGTCGGTGCAGGTATTTAATAGCCGGAGCTGGTTTATCCAACACCACATCTGGCGGCGACATACTTTTGATCACCTTATCGGTCAGTTGGGCCGAAGAGTTTTTGATTACCCAATCAAAATTAAGACTAGCCTGTGCATCTTTGAAAGTTTGCCCTGCAACCAGCGGTGGCTTGCTGCCCAGGTAAATCACCTTGCCACCGGTTATGGCAAATTGCGCTAAGCGCCTGTATGCTTGCGCCGAAATGACTTCGGTTTGTGGAATAATGATGGTGCGGTATTGCTGTCCGCTTAAGTTGGTAAACACCCCTTTATCCAGCTTAAACACTGATGACAATCCCTGATTATCTACAAAGTCAAAATCTATCTGGTGCTCCAACAATTGTTTAGCTATGTTGAGTAAACTACTGTCGGCTTCCTTTTTACCAAGCCACATACTTTCGGTGGGGCAATACAAGCCCACCTGCGCAGCAGGTATACCGTTAGCTAACAGGTACGAAGCCCGGTTTGAATACTCGGCCAGGGCCGGAAATTCGGCATCGGTCAGGTAACTTTTACCTGGTGCTCTACCGCTGGCCGATGATGACCAAAACATATATTCGAACAAATTAATGCCCCTAACCAGTTGCTCGTTCACTACCCAGCGGGCATCGGCTACGGTAGGTTTAGGCGTGTAAGCCGCAAAACTTTCGCTTAGCGAGCGCGGGCGACCATACATGTGTGCTGCGGATGAGGCCAGTTTTGGAAAATCGGCCACGGCATCGTACCAGATCTGGTGCCAAATGGCATCTACTCCGGGCACCTGTACATAGCGCATGGTTTTAAAAAAGTCGCCCTCGCTGCGGACCAAATCCATCAGCTTATCCTCATGGTTAATGTGCACCATGTACTCCAAGCCGTTTTGAGCACACCAATCGGCCTGCACTTTAAAAAAGTTATCGCGAAACAAATCTGACCATACATCCCAATAATCGGCCTTGGCTTTCATTTGTTCATCGTTCATGAAAGGGGCAAAAAACGATGCTAAGTAAGGTGTTACCTCATAGCCTTTCTTTTGCTTAAAAATACTGAGCAACTGCGGTGTCCAGGGTGTAAAGTTGTACTCAGGCTCATCGCCCCTAAAACCTAATACTGTTTTGCCAAACTCGCTGCCTATATGTTTTTTATACTGTACATGGGTAAACTCCAAAAACTGGCGGGTGGCTTGGGGATTTAAGTAGTCGCACAGGGAATTTACGGTGTCTTTACCACCGGTTGGGTTATTGGCCGCCCGCGTTACCGAGGTTTTAAATTTGTGCTGTGCCAGTAACACCTGCCAGTTACCCGCAGGTGCTTTCCAGTATAAAGTGCCGTTATTTATATTGATAATTTGCTGACTCTTACTTTCGGCATTTACGGCTACCGCGCTGATGATGGATTCATCTACCTTTTCGTTAAGGGTTTCGCCCTCTTTTAAATTGATGCGTTTGGCAATCACTAATCCCTGCATGCGCAAATCGGGGCGTTCCTGGCTAAACTTGCCACCTGCAAAACCACTGGGGTACTTGCCCTCGTCAATAATCCATAAACGCATGTTGCGCTTCTTCAACTCCTCCACAATGATCTTGATATTCTCGAACCAACCCTCAGACAGGTACCGTACATTCATCTTATACCCCGCCTCAATACTTACCACGCGGATGCCCTGCTTATAAATGGCATCCAGATCGGCCACTACAGACTCGCGGGTTAGCGGCCCTTCCAAGCCCCAGGTAAGCGTTTCTGCATAAGCGGTAGGGTAATTTTTGAGGGTGGCCGCCATGGCCGAGTAGGCAGGCAGGGTTACTTTTTGCCACGGCTGCTGTGCTAAACTTATATGAGCTGTTAGCAATGCCATACCCAAAAGCATGTAGTTCTTGATCTTATACATTAATCTAATTTTGATTTAATTGAGAAATATTTGCGGTTGAAAAGCATTATTTAACAGTAACAATCTGGGCCTTTTTAGGCGCATCCTGCTTAAATAGTTTATGGGTATTGGCAATAGTTGGCCAGCCATCGGCATCTACATACACAGGCTTAATGTTAAGGAGCGATGCGCCGTTGGCCGAGCGGGTGTAAGCATGATAAACAATGTAAGTGGTATCATTTTCGGCAAAAAAACCATTATGGCCACGGCCCGGCTCTTCATAGTTACCTTCCAAAAAAACGGCGTATTTATTATCGAGCCAGCTCTCCCCCTTTTTGTTCAGGTAAGGGCCTTTAATGTTTTTGGAACGGCCCATTACCACTTGGTAAGTACTTTGAATACCCTTGCAGCAAATTCCGCGTGAAGCAAATATGTAATAATACTCAGGCCCCTTTATTATGTAACTACCTTCGCCTAAAGAAGGTGTAATGGTGGTCAGTTCCGGCTTGTCGCTTTCCAGTTTACCGGTTTTGCTATCCAATTTCACTAAGCGTAAGCCGCCTTGGTACGAACCATATAATAGCCAAACTTTGCCGCTTTTTTCTACCACTATGTTCGGGTCAATCACGTTCACCTTTTCGCCACCGTTCTTATAGCTAATTATCATGCCTTCATCAACCCATTTGTATTGAGGACTGGCGGGGTCTAAGGTAACGTTAGTAGCATAGCCAATGCTGGAATTGAAATTCATCCAACCCGACACAGAGTAATACAAGTGGAATTTACCATTACGGTAATGAATATCGGGTGCCCACAAGGCACCATCCTGTTCAGGAATATCGTTTTTAAACCAGGGCAAAGGATTAGTAAATACGGTACCGCTGTTTTTCCAGGTAACTTTATCTTTAGATGTTTTGATAGCCACGCCCTTGCCTGTTGAAAAGATGTAGTAAGTATCATTCTGCTTAATCATTACCGGGTCGTGCACTTTCAGGTCGCCTTTAAGCTGGTTGGCAATGCTATCTTGCGCCATAGCAGGATAATTAGCTAACAGTGCTAAGGCAATGGTCAATTTTAAAAATATGGGCATAGTAGTTACCAATTTATTTTAAGCAGTTCAATATCCTGTTGGGCAAGTGCGGCTTTAAAGTTCACACTTCCGTTATTCACCGTGAGCTTTTGAGGCTTACCTATAGCCTTTAATTGCCCGGCCTTTTCCAGTTGTGCAATTTGTGCCGAACTTGGTTGTTGCGGCGATCCCATTTTTTCCCATAACGTATAGGCGTTACTGTTTTCCTGGTCAATTCGGTAACGGGTAAGGGTTATGGCTTTGGCAGATAGTCCGCTGATGCTGACAGCTACAGGTTCGGCAGGGGTAAACTTATCTTCATCATGATAATTCCACAGCATAACCGCTGCTTGGCGGGTACCTTTGGTAGCCAGCGAACCAATATCGGTGGTGTTGCGTATGCTCGAATCGACCAATGTTTTTAACGGATACATGCGGTTGCTATTTACAGCTACCCTATTACCCTTCATGAGGGCAAACATGCGGAACACATTAAGCACCGGCTTATCTACCCCATTGGTGGCCAGATCGCGAAAACCAAAAAACCAGGGCTGGTTTTCAAACTCGAAGGACCAGCTAACCGCACCTTTCAAATTGATATTGTACTGCTGTGCCAGCGCATACACCCGGGCAAACGAAGCGGCCGTATAGCTGCTGTACAGGGTACCGTTACGGTACGCATTTTCGGGATTAGTTTGCATACCGCAGGCCGCGCAGCCTTCCGGGTCAGATTCTCCTATAATGACAGGAATGTTTTTCAGTTCCGGGTACGAGGCAATCAGCTTAAAATTATTGTCCATGTCCTTCAACTGCCTGCCCATATTCATGCGCACCACACCGTTATATATTTTGGGTGAACCTTTGGCGTGAAACAGCACTGCATCAAGCGGCGAACCTATTTTTCCAGTCACATAGTTAGTGTCTTTGAGGCAATGCTTCAAGAAAGCGGTCATAAACTTCATACCGCCGCCGGTAATATTACAACCGCCAATACGGGCGGTAGGCAGGGCACGCTTTACACCATCGGCGGCATAATCATACAGTTTGCAAAACTCGGGGATGGTACCTTTCCAGTAAGCGCCGTCGGGTTCGTTCCATACTTCCCAGTACCAGCTTTCTACCTCTTTTTTACCATAACGCGCTACGCAATGGCTAACCCATTGGTAAACCAATTCGCCCCATTTATTATAATCTTTAGGCGGATAGGCCCAACCGGTTTCTATGACTTTATAATCAATACCAGGCTTCCAGTTGTGCTGGTAAGGCTCGGGTTTGGTAGATAAAGCTTTGGGCATAAAGCCAATTTGGGCAAGAGGCTTCATACCGCGCTTTACGTAGGTGTCAAAAATACTGTCTATAATATGCCAGTTATAAATAGGTTTGCCGTTGGCATCTTCGGTATACATATTGGTTGACCCCCATTTGAGTGCCGGGGTGCCATCGCCGCTGGTCATGAGGTTATGCGCCCGTACATAAACCGGCACTTTGCTGAATGCAGAAATTTCTGATAACAGCTTTTTGCCATCTCTCATGTAGGTATAATTAGGCTCATCATACCCAAACCAGGCCCAAATTGGTGTCATTGGTCCGGTGGGCTTGCTCATATCAATGCTGATTGTGGCTGTTGTAGCACTATTAGTTTGTGCTATAGTCGATTTCGCTATAACAACACCTAATAAGAACATCAGGAGGGCAGGTATTTTCATGAAGCAGGTTAATTGGTGTTGTCGCAATTCACAATTGCGGATTTAATAAAAGTAGTGTTTTAATACAGTTACTTGTCGTTTTGACACTAAATTTTTACAAGGTATCTTACCCCCTTAAATAACCCGCCCTGCGTATTAGAGATGATTAGCCTGCAATTGCTTATGTAACTTTTGCGTAGCCCGGTAAGCCAGCCATAGGGGCACTATTCCTATTACACCAAATGAGCTATCAACAAAACGCCAGAATAACGGGATATGCCTGATAGGCCCGGCAATAAATGCTAACGGGAAAATGAGCACACAGGCTATCATGCCAAACTGAATTACCCAAATGTTACGGACCGGATCTTTTAGCGGACCAATAAATAAAATGGCCAGTACCAAATGTGCAAAAGCCAGCCAATCGGTACCATAACTCAGGTATGGGTATTTTGCGTTGGTAGCACGTATGGCCTCATAAATAGTAGTTAGCCAGCTTTGCATCCCTACCGGAAAAACCTGAATATGACGATAAAAATAAGCCAGTTCCGTTTCGAGCGGAAAGGCGGTAGCGCCGCTGATAAATAACCCGATGATGATGATCCAAATATAGATTTTGATGCGGGTACGCAGTTGTTGTTGAAGAGCTGTCATGTGAGGTTTGGTCAGAAATTCTGAACTTAATTCTGTTATGCCAATACATATCTGCATAACATTAGAAAGGCAATATCTTGCAAGTAACAGTAGTTGGTTATGGGCCACTTAGCACGTGAGATGCCGAAATTCATCGGCATGACGGGTTAGGCTGGAAACTGTCACGCTTCTTTCGGCTACTTGCTTAATCACTTCATTACGCTGCTGCAATAGTTTATGCAAATAAGCTTTCAATATCCAATGGTCTACCAGTTTACCCAACCAGCCCAGGGGCGATTTAAACACGAACTCATCCACCATTAAAGTACTGTTTTCTTTTGCCTGAAATGCGTGATAATGCCTAAACCATTTGAAGGGGCCGCTCACCATTTGGTCTACAAAAAAGTTCGGATATTGCAGCTCGGTTATTTGTACGGTCATTTTAAACGGCAGGCCAAAGTGCATGGCTTTCCAGGTAACGGTATCGTGCAAGTCCATTAACCCTGTGGTTACCCCTGCCACAGCTTTTTCTTTATGGCTTTGCATTGACTGCAAATGCAGATCCACACTACGCGACAGGTTAAAGCACTCTTCTACCGGGGCGTTAATAAGTGTTTGTAAATTAATGACCGGCATAACTTAATTTTTAATACTCAAAATATCGTGAATGGCATGTTTAGCCTGCGGAAACTGAAACTGAAAGCCGCCATCCAGCAAACGCTGAGGTGCTACCCATCTGCTTTTCAAGATCAATTCTGTTTCGGTACCAATAACCACAGCGCCAATCTCCAACAGCCATTGCGGTGCGGGTAAACCTAAAGGAATGCCGTATGCACGGCGAATGATCCGCATTAGCTCATGATTTTTAACGGCTTGTGGTGCGGTGCAATTAATTATGTCGTCAACATCGGGGTGTTGCATCAACCAATCGGTAACGCGGGCTACATCGTGTTCGTGCACCCAGGCTACGTATTGCTCGCCGTCGCCCTGTTTGCCGCCCATGCCCAGCTTTACAAGATTGAGTAAGCGCGGAAAAACGCCATCGTTATGGCCCAGCACAATACCCATGCGCAGAGCCACTTTGCGGGTGGCGGGCGTTATGGTGTCAAAAAAGGTTTGCTCCCATTGTTTACATACATCGATAGAAAAGCCGTAGCCAATTTCGCCGGTGGCTTCGTCTTGTGCATGGTCTTCGGCGTGGCGGTAAATGGTGGCTGAGGTTACGTTGATCCACAATTTGGGCGGCTGACTTAATCCGCCAATCGCTTTCCCTAACAAGGCCGTAGGCACTACCCTGGAGCTAATAATCTCCTGTTTGTTTTGGGGTGTGTAACGGCAGTTTACATTTTTACCGCAAAGATTGATGAGCAGATCGGCGTTTTCTAAAGCGTTAACCCATTTGCCTGCAGTTGCTCCATCCCATACTAGGGTAATAATGTTCCCTTTTGCAGCGGCTGGTTTACGGCTCAGAATAATGACCTCTTTAGCCAATGACTGGTAATATTGTGCCAGCACAGTACCGAGGTAACCGTTACCGCCGGCCAAAACTATTTTGTGATATTGCATGGTTTAGTTGAATTTAAAGATAAGGAAAAGAACCAGTAAGCGGTAAATAATCCAGCTAGAGGTAAGCAGCCAGCCAAGCTCAAGCAATTTTGTACGGCGGATATGCTCTAATAACATCAGCCCGGCTACACCCATAAAACAAACAGTGCAAACTAAGGCGTTTAATACCATGAATTTGGCCAGCAGCATAACCGGCAGCAGTAGCAGCGCACCGGCTAAAGAAATGGTCATCATGTTACCCAAATAATTCCAGCGTTTGGCAGGTGCATAAAGGCTAATAATGATGCCTTGGAAAAGCACTTGTCCGCCGCAGATTAGATACTCGCGATAGGCATTACCCAAAGGCACCAGTCCTGTTAGTAAATGTGCATAGCCTGTGAGTATTAAGCCTACCAAAAGCCAGGTAAAAACCAGGTATAATAAGCGGTAGCTTAACCTGAAAGTAGGCTGTATGGCACCAACATCGGTATTACCTGCCGGTATAATTACCCGGCGATTGTAAGAGATAAAGGCATAAACTTTACGCATGAGCCACACAAACGAACCAAACGTAAACAGTGGTTTAAGCACCGGCAGGTTGTGCCCAAACACCTTGAACAGGCTTTCCACACCATAACTCACCTCCCATGTTTGGGTATTTACCAAAGCAATTTCATTAACGGCACGCTGACGGTTTACCAGTGCACAAGCTTCTGCAGGCATGTCCTGGTAACTGGCCCGGCCGTTGTTGTCTAACATGCCGGTTTGGGTAAATGCTTTAGTGTACATTTGGCACATGGGGCACTCGGCATCGTAAAGAATAATATGGTTTTGCAGGGTTTTCATGATGATGAAGTTAGTTTCCGTCATGCTGAACTTGTTTCAGCATCCCATACGTTGAGTGGAAAATTTACTAATCAAGTGTTTATTAGCGCCTGGGATGCTGATTTTCATCGGCATGACGGATTTGTGTTTGTAACTACTGATTTACAGGCTTAGTTAACTGTGCTTTGTTACGAAGTTTGAAGAACACGATCAGGTTTATAAAGTGCATTCCTCCCAGTATGAGTATAATGCAACCCAGCTTGCGGCTTAATACCTCCAAAACATCCTGTGTGCTGGCTATAAGGCCATACTCCCTTAATACCAAGCTTACGTAGCCAATATTAATAAGGTAAAAGCCTACTACTAAAAGCCGGTTAACGGCATCGGCCAGGGGCGTGTTGCCATGAAAAATATCGATCAGGAAAATGCGTCCGTTATTAAACAGCACTTTGGCCACCCAAATGGTTAAAGCAATGCTAACCAGTAAATAAACAGCGTAGGTTAAAATAAAGTAGTTCATGATTTTAAGTGTTTAAGTATATATTTATTATTACTGTATTTTCAGTAAATAATGAAAGTTTAGTTGAAAAAAATAGATCTATTTAAAGATCTTAAAAATTGATCCCCAAAACCAGTTCTCGTCAGCTTTCAACATGGTATCTAAAGTTCTGTTCACGTTCTTAGCCAGTTTGTTAATGCTGCTTACTGATGTTTTAAAAGTTTTGTAATGCGGGTCTTTTTCATCCCCTTCCACGGTCGATAGCTCGTTCAATATTTTAATAATGGGGTCCAGCTCGCGCTTTTTACGTTCCTGGGCTACCTGGCGGGCTATGGTCCAGGTATCTTTTTCGGCAAAAAAGTATTCTTTACGTTCGCCGGGGCGGTGTTGCTTTTCAATCAGTCCCCAGCCTATCAAATCGCGCAGGGTCATATTGGCGTTGCCACGCGATATGCTCAACTGCTCCATAATATCTTCGGTGGTGAGCGCATCGGGCGACATCAATAGCAGGGCATGTACCTGGGCCATGGTGCGGTTTATACCCCACTCCGATCCCAGCTTGCCCCAGGCTTCAATAAACTTCTGCTTGCCTTCTGCTAATTCCATGCACAAATGTAATACAAGTTTTTAAACTTTCAAATATTATTGAAAGTTTATTTTTAAAAATTTGGATGCATCTTAAGTGCTGCCTAAATAAAAGTTAAGGTCTTGCTTCGTTCCTCGGAATGGCAATTGGAAAATACACTTAGAACATTTTAACAGGCTCTAATCCACCATTCGTATTGTTCGTACCTATTTCAGCCTGAATGATATTGTAAGTGTTGCATCATGCTTAATATTTTATCGGGGCGTTCCCTACAGGTCGTGCTATAGGCTCATACGCCTGCAGGCATTACACACAGGGCCGGTATCCGCTCCTATCACTAACGCTGTTTTGGTGCACGAAGCAAACCTATTCAAGTTTCTAATTGTATTATAACAATGGAAATCAATCAAGTACAAAAGAACAATTACGTTCATATTCAATTGGCTGGTGCATTAGAAATTTGCCAGGTAGTTGGTGTGCACGACCAGGTAACGGTTGCTTCTATTAACGATCCGTTTGAGAACCTGCAATTTGCCCCCTCTGATATTCTTCCCATTCCGTTAACAGAATTTTGGTTAAAAGAGCTGGGTTTTGAAGCGGTTACAGATGCCGCTGTTACAAGTGGCGCATCCAAAACCTTTGTACACAATGGCATAGTTGTTACCTGTGAGAAAGTACAGGACGGCAAACACAACATACAGGTAAAACAGGACGGGCAAGAGAATGCAGTAACCATTACTTCCGTTCATGAATTACAAAACTATTATGCCGCCGTTAAGGATGAGGTAATAAGTCTGCCATAATACTGCTAACACTGGGCTGCTTGCCGCGTTAGGGATAGCAGCGAAAAGCCCACAGTGCAGCGTAGCGAAACGCGGACTTGCAGCGGATAGCCCGGGCCGCAGGCAACGCCCATGTTTTATAATTACTAACGCGACCGTTAACTAAAGATCGCCTTTGCCCTTGCTCAGTTTTTCGAACGGGATAACGCCGATGCGGTTAGCCCAGGTTTGATACAGCACTTCCAACTCCTTTACTTTATCAGGATTTTGGGATGCCATATTGTTCTGCTCCGAACGGTCTTGGTCTATATTATACAATTGCCATTGGTTATCGGGGTATTGCGATACCAGTTTCCATGCGCCCTGCCTAACAGCCCTGTTGCCTTCGTGCTCAAAAAACAAGGCGTTATGCCCCACCCATTTTTTATATTGTATAACCGGCAGCAGGCTCAGCCCCTCTGTTGGTGTAATGGCATTGCCCTTAAAAGTTGCCGGGTATTTGGCACCAGCCAAATCTACACAGGTAGCCATTAAATCTACCAGATGCGCCGGCTGGCTAGTTTGCCGGTGCGTCTTGATAACTGCCGGGTAGCTCACAATAAAGGGCGTGGCAATACCGCCTTCGTAAACCCAATGCTTAAACAGGGTGAGCGGGGTATTACTTACGTTGGCCCCGGTAAATCCGTAAGCGGTAAAAGAAGATGGATCGCTGGCGGGTTTTAAATTAGCGGCTGTTACCTCGGGTGTAAAGCCGGGGCCTTTAATGCTTTCGCTGCTGGCGCCATTGTCTGACAGGAACATGATCACGGTATTCTGGTCTTGCCCGGTTTCTTTCAGCGCCTGGCGTATGCGGCCTATGTTTTGGTCCATGCGGTCTACCATGGCAGCATACACCGCCATTTTATCGTCCCAGGCTGTTTTTTCTGCTTCGGTTAACGAGTTCCAGTCGGGCACATTCTTATCTCGCGGCGAGAGTTGCGTGGTGCTGTTGATGATGCCCAGCTGTTTCATGCGGGTAAAGCGTTCCTCGCGTAGCTTATCCCAACCGGCCATATATTTACCTTTGTATTTGGCAATATCTTGCGGAAGCGCGTGCAACGGCCAGTGCGGTGCCGTAAATGCCATGTACAAAAAGAATGGTTTGCCTGTTTTTTGATTGTCTTTGATGTATTGTACGGCGTGCCCGGCATACGCATCGGTAGCGTAAAAGCCTTTTTCGGGCGTATAGGGCTTATCATCCAAAGCCACGGTTAAATGCTGATTAGGACGGTACGGATTAGTAGGATCAAAATAACTACCGGCACCATCAATCAATCCAAAATGATGATCGAACCCACGCTTTACCGGCCACTTATCGGGCGCGGTGCCAACGTGCCATTTGCCAGCCATGTAAGTATTATAGCCGCTGCCTTTAAGCACCTCGGCTATGGTTACACAATTATTGTTGAGGTAGCCTTGGTAGGCAGGTTCTTTACGGGTGTTAACCATATCGCCCACGCCGGCCTGATGCTGGTATAAGCCCGTGAGTAACGAGGCACGCGAGGGGCAGCAGCGCGAGGCATTGTAAAACTGCGTCATCACCAACCCGGTTTTAGCCATGCCATCCAGGTTAGGTGTTTGGGTAGTGGAGCCAAAGCAGCCAATATCAGAGTAGCCCATATCATCGGCCAGGATGATGATGATATTGGGTTTCTTAGCCGTTTTTTTAGCCTGTTGAGCCATTAATGCAGGTGCACTTATAAGCAATAAGGCGCTCAGGTAAAAGGCAAACGTCGGTTTCATAAGCAGGTATGGTTTTATTGGGTGTGAAATATATAAACTTAGTTTATTTACCCAAACAAATACCAGATAAGGGCAGGACAGTTGGCCAGGCTTTATTGCCATGTACAGTGCTTCGCTTCAATTAACATTTATACCCTATACATATGCCAACCGTATAATTTTAAGCCATGCATTATTTCAACATCATGATTGATTTTGAAACGAAGGATGCAATACAATCTGCGCAGCAATGCCTAACAAATCCTGACCGGAAAATGAACCCACGCCATCAAAATTAAAATCGTGCTCGCTCGTCACGGTTATGGTGCCTAATAAACCATCAATCGGTATATCTACAGAGCGGGCTTGCTCATGGTCTATCCAGTCTTGAGTCGGGTCAACGGCAAAAATTTTATAAGTGCCGGTTTCGCCTTGGGGTTCAACCCTTAATTGCCGCTGACTTTGACCTATTGTTACTTCAAACGTTTCCATAAAATTTCAATTTACTGTATTTTACAGACGCTTATTTACGCAAAAAGTTTGCCTTTCGTACTTACTCCATGGCCGGCATTCCCATAGTTGCCCAGTCTTCTTGCGATGGCCCATACAAACCCGGAACCGGCAAGCCAACCATGCGCATAATCACCGTCATTTGGCTGCGGTGGTGTGCTTCGTGCTTTACCAAAACATCCAATATGGTGCCCTTGGTCCAGATCTGGCCATACATGTTTACTTCTTCGTTCAGGGTGTTGTTAGTCCAACGGGTACTAACTGCTTCGGCCAGTAGCACATTGTATTTTTGATGAGCAGCAACAATCTCTTTAAAGTTAGCAGGCGCAGCCAGGTGTTCCAAAACATCTTCATCAAACAAGCCGGCTTTGGTACCCATTTCGGTAATGGTTTGAGTAATGTGCCAGGCCAGCCTTTCTAAAGTGCGGATATTGGGGTTGATCTTTATGGCTTTGGTGTCCTCGGTAATATTTTCAAATACTCGAGCGGTGTTGTCGGCCTCAAGTTGCCAGTCGGTTAAAAAGTCGTCGGTGTTGCGATACATGGTGGTTGTGTTGGGCAGTAAAGATGAAAAATATTTCAGAAATAGCTTACTAAAATATTTAGAATTACCTTAAATCAACCTCATCTATTACTAAAATAAAAATATAAAGTTTTTTAAACTTTAGCGCAAGTTTTCTGCGTAAAAACAGGTTAATTTGTAACTGCAAATGGCATTATACTTCACTTCATTAAATTCGGGCAGTAACGGCAACTGTTATTATGTAGGCAACCACCGTGAGGCCGTACTGGTGGATGTGGGCCTATCTTGCCGCGAAACCGAGAAACGCATGGAGCGGCTGGGCCTATCCATGCACAAAGTGAAAGCCATTTTTATTTCACACGAACACTCCGACCATATACGCGGACTACCCGTTATTGCTAAAAAATACAAGCTACCGGTATACATTACCAATGCTACCATGCAGTACGGCCGCTTATTGATAGAAGACCAGGCAATACCGTTTAAAGGTTACGAACCAGTGCAAATAGGCGATATTTCGGTTACTGCATTTCCTAAATTTCATGATGCAGCTGAGCCTCATAGCTTTATAGTGAGCTGCAATGACATTAATGTAGGCGTATTTACTGATATTGGAGCACCCTGCCAGCACCTCATAACTCACTTTAAGCAATGCCATGCCGCATTTTTAGAGGCAAATTATGATGAACAAATGCTGCAGCAGGGCAGTTATCCGTATCATTTAAAAAGGCGCATTAGCGGTGGTCGTGGGCACTTATCAAACACCCAGGCACTTGAGCTTTTTAAAACGCATAAGCCACTGTTTATGAGCCACCTTTTATTATCGCACTTATCTAAAGACAATAACTGCCCCATACTGGCCCGCGACATGTTTATGCCTCATGCTGGCGGCACCGAAATTATTGTGGCTTGGCGCAACCAAGAAACGCCGGTTTATGCGGTTCAAAACAATACATATAACAATTTTAGTGTAAGAAACCACCAACCGGCCCAGTATTTCCAAACCTCACTTTTTTAAAATAGCAGTTGCTTTGGCGTGCCTTTTAAACACCGCTAGTCCCAATAAAATATATTGTGGCTAATGAAATTACGTAGGCAACAAAGTTTATATTTGTTACTCGAAAAATGACTTACCCCGAAATTGATTTTGCCGCGTTACGCACTTTAATTGAAGAATCGCCAACGCCTATTGGCCTGTACGCCGGGCGCGAAATGCGCATATTGTTTGCCAATAAAGCCATGGTTATTGATACCTGGGGAAAGACACCTGATGTGATTGGCAAGCTTTTGAACGATGCCTTGCCCGAACTTGAAGGGCAACCCTTCTATCAGCTTTTAGATGATGTGTACACTACGGGCAAAGCTTACCAAGCTACAGAAGATCTGGTAAAACTGGTTGTAGACGGTAAGCTGCAAAGTTATTACTACAATTTCACCTATAAACCACTCTTTGATAACGATGGTAAGGTGTGGGGAATTCTTAACACAGCAACTAATATAACCGACCTGGTTTTAGCCCGCAAACGGGCCGATGAAGCAGAAGCTCAGTTAAAGTTTTCGCTTAACGCTGCAGAAATAGGTGCCTGGAACCTGGATCTCACCAGCAAACTGGTAAGCTGGGATTTTAAGGCCCAGGAGCTGTTTGGCTTTTCAAAAGAAGATGCAGTTGCTTATGATGATGTGTTAAAATGTATTCATCCGACGACCGTGCAAAGGTCGACAAGGCGGTAAGCAGGGCACTTGATCCCGAATTTGGCGGTTTTTACGATATAACCTACCGTACCATAGGTGCCGAAGACAGGCAATTGCGCTGGTTGCACTGTAAGGGCAAGGCTTACTTTGATAAAAACGGTGTTGCCTACCGTTTCTCTGGAATTGCGCAAGATATTAGCAGCCAGTTAGAAGCTAATGAACGTATACTTTCGGCCGAGCAATTAGCACAGTTAGCCTTAGAAAATGTAGATGCCGGCAGCTATCTTATTCATTTGCCTACCAATGCAATTACCTATACACCATTATTTGCCAAAGTACTTACCGGTAACGAGGTAATGAGTTTACCTCGGGAGGCATTCATAAAATATGTTCACCCTGAAGATAGTGATATTAGAAAAACAGCCTACGATGTAGCATTGCAAACTGGTAAACTTTTTTATGAAGCTCGTTTTGTGTGGGACGATGGCAGCATACACTGGGTGCGCATAACCGGCCGTTACACGTTTAATGATCTTAACAAGCCAATAACTTTTGCCGGCTTAGCGCAAGACATTACCCAAGAAACCGAGGCCAAGCAGGAGCAGTTGAAACTATTATGGCTCATTGATAATAGCAACGATTTTATTAGCCTTTCTAACTGGACCGGCAGCCTTACGTATTTAAACAAGGCTGGTCAGGAAATGATGGGCTTTGCCGATATGGAAGAGGCTAAGTGCCATAACACTGCTTACTTAATGCCTGCAGAGGCTAACAAGATTAACGATATTATTAACCCAACCCTCCTGCGCAGTGGGCGCTGGTCGGGCCAGCTTACTTATCGTAACTATAAAACTGGCGAAGCCATACCCTGCTATGCCAACACGCTGCTTTTAAAAGACTCCACTAATGGCATGCCATTGGGCCGTGCATCTATCATCCGTGATTTACGTTCCGAAATAGCTAACCAAAAAGCCTTAACCGAGAGCGAAGAACTGTTTAGGGCTATTACCACGGCATCACCTGCAGCACTCTGGATGACGGATGCCGAAGGTAATATTACCTATGTAAACCAAATTTGGATAAACTGGACAGGTAAGCCGCTTAATACACATTTGGGCACAGGCTGGCTTAATGCCATACTATCAGAAGATACAGACAGGGTAAGCGCTAAGTTTACCAATGATTTTAATGAACAGCGCTTTCATGACAGCCAGTTTAGGCTATGCCATACCGATGGAACTTTACGCTGGATAGCCTGTACCGGCAACCCGCAGTATAGCGCCGATGGCTTGTTTAAAGGCTACATTGGTGCTTGTGTTGATATTACAGAACAAAAGCAACTGCAACAACAAAAAGACGAGTTTATAGGGGTGGCCAGCCATGAGTTAAAAACCCCTGTAACCAGCGTAAAAGCTTATGCGCAGGTATTGCAAGCTATATTTACCCGTGAGGGTGATGAAAAAAAGGCGGGTATGCTGGGTAAAATGAACAGCCAGATAGACCGGCTTACCAGCCTTATTGGCGATTTGCTTGATGTGACCAAAATACAATCGGGCCGTTTACAGTTTAATGATGACTATTTTGACTTTAACCAGCTTATTACAGAGTTAACCGAAGATCTGCAACGCACAACCGACAAGCATCAAATCATTATAGAGCTTCATCCTACAGGGACAGCTTATGCTGATAAAGACCGTATAGGCCAGGTAATAACCAACCTCATTAGTAATGCTATTAAATACTCGCCCGGCG
>Ga0265780_10003231_pt1 | contig 21561 bp, 27 predicted proteins | sample P1T30metagenome_FD_192432 | JGI IMG/M metagenome (GOLD analysis project Ga0265780, IMG submission 192432) | Plant litter microbial communities from East Loma Ridge, Irvine, California - P1 T30 | ecosystem: Environmental > Terrestrial > Plant litter > Unclassified | place: USA: California...
GCGCACGCTCTGCCATGTGGTCATGCACCTTCAGGGCGATCTTGGCGCGCAGGTCGTTCATCTTCGGGCGCGCACGCTCTTGTGCTTTTTCGAACTTCTCCATCGCCTCTTTGAGCGCCGGCCCTTTCAGCGAGCGCTTGAGCTTGGTCTCATACGCCTTTGCCTCTTTGATCTCTTTAGCCGCCATGGCGCTGGTTACTTTCTCCAACTCGGTGTCAACCGTCTTTTCTTCCAGGCGCGCCACCAGGGTTTGCACCATGCCGACGCACATTTTCTTGACCGCGCGCTGACCGTTCGCCAACGTGTGACCGAACTGGCCATCACCCAGCACCGACACGCCCACGCCGAGGTCTTTTTCGAACGTGTCCCGCATCTGGTACATGAGAATGCCGCGCGTGGTCAAAAACAGGGTTGGGCGATTGATACGCGCAAACGCCAAGCGTGCGGTGCGGGACTTGCCGCCACCGGTGGCGATTTGCGCAATGATCTGACCGTGCTTGAGCAGCCGGTTGACGGTCTCCATCTGAAAGTCGTAGCGCGGGTCTTCCGGGAACGCGTCGACGACCGGCTTTTCAGGGCCGAGCGGTTCGGGAAGTGGGCGCTGCACGATGTTGACCTGATAGCCAGCATGACGCAGGCGCGCCGACACGTAATGGGTAAAGCCGGCAGGGAATGAACCGGTCTTGAAATCCAAGAACGACGATCGACCATCCCAATGTCCACTCTTGAATGTGGTGACATGTTCGGCGCCCGCTACCGCATACGACAAAATGGTTTGCACTTCCAGCTTTACTTCGCGGCTGGGATTATGAAGTTTTGCCACGACGGCGTTGCGAGCGATGGTAACGATCTCTTTGGTCATAACTTGCCAATCAGTTGAATTGAGGATAAAGTATAAGTCATTACTGACTTATCAGCCATTCATTCCCTACATGCCAAACTTTCTCACGATGTCGCCGCACGATTTGCGGCCCAATCCCTGGAACACCAACGTCGTTTCTCCTGAAAATGAGGCAAAGATCGATGAATCGCTGAGTCAATTCGGCATGTTCAAACCGATCATCGCGCGCGAACTGGAAGACGGTTCGATGCAGATTCTCGGCGGCGCGCACCGTCGCGATTCGGCCATTCGGTTGAAACTCGACGAAGTGCCGGTCATGAATGTGGGTCGTATCTCTGACGCACAAGCCAAGAAAATCGGTCTGATCGATAACGGTCGCTACGGCAATGACGACACCCTGGCGCTGTCCAAATTACTCGACGAACTCGGCGCGCCCGAAGATCTGTCGGCGTTTCTCCCATACTCGGTTGCCGAGTTCGAATCGATCTTTTCAAGCTCAAGTATAGCGCTCGACGACCTCGATTCTCTGGACCTGGATGACAGCGCCGCCCCAACTGGTCATCACGCCGACCCGGTGACCAAAGCGCCGCAGACGCACACGATCATGCGTTTCAAGGTGCCGGTCGAAGACGTTGCCAAGATTACCGAAAAGGTCAACCGCGTCATGAAGCGTCAGCGCTTTACCGACGAAGACAGTCTGACCAATGCCGGCAATGCGCTGGTTCACATTCTCAACGAGGTCGAGGCGTAAATGACGACGCGCTGCACTGGCAACGGTTACGAATTCTGTGACGACTGCGCCAACCAAGAACTGGAAGAAGAATGCGACGTTTGCGACGACGGCGACAATTTTGATCCACTCGACTTCGAAGATGCGCAACGCGTTTTGCGCACCATTATCCCTATCAAGGAAGCAGCATGAAAGACCAACACACGAAAATCGTCGGCTACCGCAGTCTGACCCAGGACGAAATCGACCTCATGAACAAGATCAAGCTGCATGGTCAAGTCATGCAAGAGCTGATCTCGGAAGTGAAACTGCATGTGCTGAACCAACGCCGCGGCTGCGCCACCAAGGGCGAAGAAGATCGCTTGACTGCAGCCGAACCTGAACGCTGGACGGCAATCAGCAAGACGCACATGCAAGAAGCGCTGATGTCGCTGACGCGCGCAGTCGCTCAGCCAACCTCGTTCTAAGGCAGTCATGATTCCCTGGTGGCTTGCGCCTTTGATGCTGGACATTCTGATCGTGTTCGTTGCGGGAGTATTCGGGCGCGCACAAGACCTCCCTTACGCCAGCTTTTGCGCTGCCGGCGTGCTGATTCTCGGCCTGGCAGCGACCATCCCTATTTGGGCCATTTTTGGCCTTGCGAGCATCTTTCTATGACCCATAAAATTGAAATGTGGGACGTCAGTCGTCCTACGCCATACGCACTCAACGCCAAGATTCACGACGATGCGCAGGTTGGCAAAATCGCCGCCTCGATCAAGAAATTTGGCTGGCGCGGCAATCCGATCGTGGTTGACGAGAACGATGAAATTCTCGCCGGTCACGGTCGACGTCTGGCAGCGATCAAGCTCGGCTTGCTCAAGGTGCCGGTCGAACAGATCACCGACATGACCGAAGCCGAGAAGAAAGCGTACCGGCTGGCAGACAACCGCGTGGCGATCTCGAACCTGGATACCGACTTGCTGACGCAAGAACTGGCCACCATGGACATCGATTCGCTCGATGGCATTTTCGATTCGAAAGAGTTGAGTTTTGTCGTTGCGGACCTGGGCGAACTGAACACTGACGCTTTCGTGGCCGACCTTGACCATGAGATCGCAGAGCAGGAAAAAGAGACCGCGTCGACGATCGAGGCGATCGCTGACAAGCCGGTAGCGATCTCCAAGGCGCTGGGCTTCAAGAACATTCGCGGCGCCGACGAGCGTGCAGTCGCAATGTTCATGGCCCAACTCGAGGCAGACAGCGGCAAGGTTGGCGCTGACGCGTTCATGGAGTTCATTCGCACCATGGCGGCGGCAGCATGAAAAACCTCATCAACAAAGTCAAATTGTTCTGGGAAGAACTGCCGCAGCGCGTCGCTTATCTGCTGCCACGCGATGTCGCCTATTGGGCATTCGTGCGTGTCGCTGTACATGCTTCGCGGGCGAACCCGGATACCGAAGTGCCAGCACTGACGCCGGCGGACTGTCTCAAAGCCTGGAAAGAAAAGCCATGACCATCTACACCATCGACAAGCGATTTCAAACCAGCGTCAACCGCACCGACCGCGTGCTGGAGATCGCAGAAGCCTTCGGGCTGGGCCTGGATGACAAGGAGTTCATCGTCTTCGACAACCAGCCGATCGAGATCGAGCAGGGCGATGTCGTCTACGTGACGGGCCAGTCGGGCGCCGGCAAGTCGACGGTGCTGCGCGAACTGGCAGGGCAGATGCAAGCAACCGGGCTGGCAGTGTCGGATATCGACGCCGTCCCGCTGCTGGATATGCCGCTGATCGACCAGATTGGCAAGACCACCACCGAAGCGCTGTCGCTGCTGTCGATCGCCGGCCTGAATGACGCTTACCTGTTCATTCGCAAGCCGGCCGAACTGTCTGACGGTCAGCGCTATCGCTTTCGCCTGGCCAAGCTGATCGAGTCCGGCGCCAAGGTCTGGATTGCCGACGAATTTCTCGCCGTGCTCGACCGCACCACCGCCAAGGTGATCGCTTTCAACTTGCAGAAGGTTGCCCGCAAAGCCGGCGCCACACTGCTCGTTGCCACCACCCACACTGACATGGTTGACGACCTGGCGCCGAGCCTGGTCATTGAAAAGAAGTACCGCGAAAAGATCAAGATCATTCGCGCGGATGAAGGAATGAAAAATGTATAACACCAGCAAAGATAACTTTCACACCGACGTGGTGCAAGCCTCGCGGCTCGATTCCGTGGTTGTGCTGATGCACGCATCCTGGTGCGGCCCATGCAAGGGTCTCAAACCGATTTTAGAGCGCCTGGCGCTCGAGCAGGGCTTTACCCTAGTCGGTGTCGACGCCGGCGCTGATCGTGGCGTGGCGGCCCAATACAACGTGCGCAGCGTACCGGCGCTGCTGGTGTTTGATGGCGGCGTCGTCACGGCAACCCGTATGGGTGGCGCAACCGAAGACCAACTGCGGTCGTGGCTTGCTGCCGCGGGTGTTCCGCCTCGCCTGGAGATTGCGCCATGATTTTTGACATCATCGAAGCGTTGGCTGAAATACTCGGTCACCTGATTGGCACATCAGCAAGTGGAAAGAAGCGTCATGGTCGTCGCTGATACCGCCGATGTGCGCATCGAGCGTCGCGCGGTGCCAACCAATCACCGCTTGTCGCTGCTGGACCAGATTTACATCGAGCGCGGCACAAAAGAAGATTGGGAATTGCTGCACGAACTGCACTACAAGGCAGAAAATTTGGGCATCGGCCCGAAGATTTACCGCTGCATGCTCGACGGTCAAGTGATTGGCGTCGGCGTCATGACGGTGCCGAAGATGCTGCTGTCCGGTCGCAACGAGGCAATGTCGCACATGCGCCCGAATCAAGGCGGTCGTGACACCAAGCTGATCAATCGTCACCGCGCGATGTGGTTGAACGCGAACTCTTGCACAAATAGCCGTCTGGTACTCGATACGATGTACCGCGGCGCCGGTATCGCCTATCGCATGCAGAATTTGATGATGCGCATGACCGGCTGTGTGTTCGTTGAATTTCAATCGAGCATGAGCAAATTCAATCCGTTTGCTGCCAAAGCCGGTATGCGCTTCACCAAACCGAAACGCAGTTCCAATTACGAGAAAGGGCTGTCGTTCTTTCGTCGTTGGTTCACCAGCATGCCGATGGACTATGTCGGCATCAAGGAGGAACTCGCGACATTCCCGCCGGCGATACGCGACAAATGCGTAAGCGAGATGCGCAAATTCTATTACACCTGTTCATCCATGGAAAAGTCGGGCGATAACCGCGCCAACGGCACGTCCCGGGTCGAACAGATGGAAGTCGGCTACCTGATCAAGAGTTTGCAACAGCTTGTGCTGGCCAGTCCGTTGTATGGCATCTACCAGAACCCGGATGCCAAACGCCCGCTGCCAGAGCGCCTGGCGCTGCTTTCGTTCGATAACCAGTCCGTGACCGAACAACTGGTCTTGGACGCCCCAAACACGCTGTAAATCGATTATGCACCCCTATCTGACCATCAAGCAGCTTGAACTGATGCGCGTCATTACCGCGCAACCGGAAACCGACCTCGACGAAATCCTGGAACTGTTGCGCTACGTCACCTCAAAACAAAGCCTGCAGTTTTCGATCCGCGCGCTGATCAAGCGTGGTCTGGTCGAAAAACGTGGCTTGGTCAAGCGCCGCGGTCGGGCGCGTCAGGTGTTGGCAGCAACCGCCGCCGGGGCGAGTTACAAGACGCTGCCGGCGGCATACGATCGTGAAGACCGCGAATCCGGGACCGTGGTGGTTCTGGGTGAAACCGAAACCCTGGATGCGATGCCGGAAGATATTCTTGGAATGTAACCGGCAGTAGTTTTCTTTCCGAGAATTTACCTAGACTTTAAGTTGTTGTCTTTTTGAGATTATGCTTTACATTTTGTCATTATGCAATCCGACCCCTTTCTAAAAGGTATTACATACCTATAAAACCTAAAACCTTAAACATAAGTATTTAGGAAAATTCGCGGATTGCATAAGTTCAAAAAGACAACATAAGTACATTTTAACAACTACCGGGCGCGAGAGCCGAATTTGGAAGCAATGTTTCAGTGTGGTAACATAAGTCAGCACTGACTTGACAGGGCCGGTTCTTGCCGTTACAGTGGCGCCATTCTTCTTCTCCCAGGGCGCTTCTCCATGCGCCCTTTTTTTTTGCCGAGGAAACACCGTGGTTGCGAAAAAACGTCTGACCCCTGCCGAATGGGCTGAAGCCGAAGCGCTTTGGCAATCCGGCACCGTTGTCTACGACGACCTGGAAAAGAAGTACGGCGTTGCCGTATCGACATTTCAACGCCATTTCAAAAATCGTGGCGTCGTCAAGGGTAGCCGGGCCGACCTGACCAAGAAAGCGGTCGAGGAAAAGCTCAAGGCTGCAGCCCTTGACGACGCGACGATCCTGGCCGCGCGTGTGCGCGAGACCAAAGAACAGCATTACACGATGTCGAGCAACATCGGCAAGTTGATCTGGAACGAAATTCTCGAAGCGAAGAAGGCCGGCGCCGAGATCGCGGTCAAGATCAACAACATCAAAACGCTCAAGGAAGCGGCGCAAGCGCTGGCGCTGGTGCGTGCCGAGAAATACGCCGTACTGGGCCTGGATCGTCCTGACGCGATCGACCCTGACGAATTGCCGGAACTGGTCGTTGCCGAACTGTCGCAAGAGCAGATTCAAGAACTGCGCGACCGCGATACGGCCGAGCTTGACGAAATCACACCGCCGGCGTCGAAAAACGACGCTGACAGCGATGATGACGACAGCGATACCGATTCCGATGGCCCTGACGTGGTCGAGGAAGGCTAATGGCGGTTCCAAAGTCAAAACTGTCACTCCACCCTAAGCAGATGGTCGTTTATCGCTCTAAGGCCCGTTTTCGGGTCGTGGTGGCAGGGCGGCGTTGGGGCAAGACTGCACTGTCACGCGTGTTGATCATCACGCGCGCGAAAGTCAAGAAGCGCAAAATCTGGTACGTGGCGCCCACGTACAAGATGGCCAAGCAGATTATGTGGACCGATTTGATGGAAGCGATACCGAAGCGCTGGATTCGCAAAATCAACGAAACGAGTCTGCGTATCGAATTGGTAAATGGCACCGTCATCGAGCTTAAGGGCGCTGATAAGGGCGATTCCCTGCGCGGTGTCGGTGTTGATTTTCTGGTGCTCGACGAATTTCAGGATATCGACGCCGAAACTTGGGTCAAGGTCTTGCGCCCGGTGCTGGCTGACCGTCGCGGTGACGCGATCTTCATCGGCACACCCAAAGCGTACAACTACCTGTACGAACTCTACAAGCGCGGGCAAGACGATCAGAACGTGGCGAAAAACCTGTGGGAAAGTTGGCAGTTCCCAACGATCACTTCGCCGTTCATCCCGATCTCCGAGATCGAAGCGGCCAAGGCCGACATGGATGACAAGTCGTTCAAGCAAGAATTCGAAGCCTCGTTCGAAACGATGTCCGGTCGCGTCTACTATCCGTTCGATCGCACCGAACATGTCGGCGCATACCCGTTCAATCCGCGTCTGCCGATTTGGGTCGGCATGGACTTCAACATCGACCCGATGTCGACTGTGCTGTTTCAGCCACAACCAGATGGCAGCATTTGGGCGGTTGACGAGATCGTGCAGTTTTCTTCGAACACGGAAGAAATTTGCGAGGAACTCGAGAAGAAGTATTGGCGCCATCAAGCGCAAATGGTCATCTATCCCGACCCCGCCGGCGGACACCGGCAGCACGCGCGCGGCGAAACCGACTTGGACATTTTGCGCGAAAAGGGTTTTCGCCGGATCAAGTACCGCAAGAAGCACCCCGCCGTTGCCGACCGTATCAATGCCGTCAATCGCATGCTGCGCGCCGCCGATGGCAGTGTGCGTTTGCGCATCGATGCCAAGTGCAAGCACTTCATCAGCGCCCTGGAGCAAACCATCTACAAGCCAGGCTCGCGTGACGTTGACAAGGATGCGGGCGTTGAACACAGCGCTGACGCCGGCGGCTATTGCATCGAACTGGAATTCCCAGTGCGCAAGGTGGCAATTGGAGGCATGTCGCGCTAACTTGACATATAAGTCAGCGCTGAGTTAGTATCGGCCACCATGAATACCAATATCGCCAAACCAGGAGCCACCGGCACGATCGACCCTCGGTCGCTCACGCCGCTGGACGATGATCAGAAAGCACTTCGGGCGCTGATCTCGCGTCGTCACCCGGAATACGCCGCGCACCTGGAGCACTGGAATTTTCTGGCTGCGACCTATGATGGCGGTCGTGACTGGTTCACCAACAAGAACATCTTCCGCTACATCAAAGAGGGTGACCAAGAATACCGCGAACGGGTTGAGCGTTGTTATCGCTTCAACCATTCGCGCGAAGTCGTGGACCTGCTCAACAAGTACCTGTTCAAGCAGCACATTACCCGCAGCGATGACGCGCCGGAAGAACTGAAAGCGTTCTGGAGCGTGTCGACCAAAAACGGCCTTGGTATTCGTGACTTCGCGCGCCAGTGTGGTCGCAAGTCGTCGAGCCTGGGCCGCATCGGTGTCGTCGTTGACAACAACGCGCCCAAAGGTATCGTGTCGCGCGCCGACGAAAAGGCAATGGGCGTGCGCACCTACGCCTACATCGTCACCCCGCCGCAACTGCTCGACTACTCCTGGGGCGAAGACGGTCTGCTCAACTGGATTCTGATTCAAGAAATTGCACGCGACGACGGCGACCCGCTGCTCAGTTCGGGCAAGCTCATTCCACGCTACCGGCTGTGGACCCGCACTGACTGGCGTCTGTTCGAAGAACAAAAGATCGGCAAGACCAACAAGACCCGCGTGGTCGAAATCGGTAATGGCGCGCACGACCTCAAGGAAGTGCCGGTCGTGCTGCATGACAACATCATCACTGACGAGGAATACACCTCGCCGGCGCTGATCGACGACATCGCCTACCTGGACCGCGCCGTTGCCAACTACCTGTCAAACCTGGATGCCATCATTCAGGATCAGACGTACTCGCAACTGGCAATGCCAGCGCAGAACGTCATGCCCGGCGACGACAACTACAACACCCTCATGCAGATGGGCACCAAGCGGGTGTTCCTGTATGACGGCGAAGGCGGTCAGCCACCAATGTATCTGTCGCCCGACCCGAAACAGGCGGCGATGATTCTGACCGTGATCAACAAGATCATTGGCGAGATTTACCACACCGTCGGCATGGCCGGCGAACGCACCAAACAAGACAACGCTGTCGGCATCGACAACAGTTCTGGTGTAGCCAAGGCGTATGACTTCGAACGCGTGAACGCGCTGCTGCAAGCGAAAGCAGACAGCCTGGAAGCGCTCGAGAATCATGTCGCTCGCTTGGTTTGCAAATGGCACGGCATCGATATGAAAGATCGTTACGTGTCGTACCCGGACAACTTCGACACCCGCAGCCTGTACGACGAGTTCGACATTGCCGGCCGTTTGATGCTGGTGGACGCACCACGCTCGGTACGCCAAGAGCAAATGAAACTCGTCATCGACAAGCTGTTCCCTCAGTTGGCCAAAGAGTTGAAAGAAACCATGCTCGCGGAACTGAAAGAATGGCCTGTCGACCCGATTGAGATGGCAGCGAAGATGGCAGAAGCCACCGCGGTCGCTCAACCGAAATCCGATACCAGCGCGGCGCCGGCGAAATCGCCTGCCAAGCAAGGGTCGGTACAGAAAGACACCAAGTAACACCAACCCCGCCGATCAAGAGAATGGTCGGCTTTTTCATTTGACCGAGAGATAGGTCAGAAAGGCAAGCAAGATGCACCCGAAATACTGGAAATTCCCTGGCGGCGCAATGGTTCGTGACCAAGCTGTTGACGATCAAGGCAGCGGCGGTGCTGGTGGTGGCGCGAGCGATGATGCTGGCAAAACCGACGCCGGCAAAGCTGAAGCAGCAGCCGCAGAAACTGCAGCCGCGGCAGAAGCCGATAAGGGTAAAAAGCAGCCGACCGACGAAGAAGCGCGCTTGATCAAGGAAGTGATGCAGAAGAAAGAAGCGCTGCGTCAGTCCCAAGAAGAAGCCAATCAGGTCAAAGAGCGCCTGAAAGCATTCGACGGTATCGATCCAGAAGCGGTGCGTAAGCTGCTGGCCGAACAAAAAGCAGCCGAAGAAAAAGCCCTGGAAGACAAAGGTCAGTTCGACACCCTGCGCACGCGCATGGCTGAAGAACACCAGCGCGCGACCGCTACCCTGCAAGAACAACTGGCCGCGGCGCAAGCGCTGGTCGGCGCCAAAGACCGTGTGATCGATGAACTGTCGATCGGCTCGCAGTTCAGCCAGTCGGAATTCATCAACACCGAAACGACCATGCCGGCAGCGAAAGCACGCAAGCTGTTTGGCGAACACTTCGATGTGGTTGAAGGCAAAGTTGTCGCCTACGACAAGCCGCGCGGTGAAGCCAATCGCACCCCGCTGGTCGACCAGTACGGCAACAACATGGCGTTCAACGACGCGATGCGCAAGATCGTCGAATCGGACCCTGACAAAGACCATCTGCTCAAGAGCAAGGTCAAGTCCGGCGCCGGCTCGTCGTCGAAAGCCGATGTCAAAACTCCACCAGTGAATCAAGGTGACGCCTCGAGCGTTGACCGTATCGGTGCCGGCCTGAAAGGGCTGCTGTCGAGTATGCCTTCCGGCGCTCTGTAATAAGTCGAAATCAGTCACCGCTGACTTGACATTCACGCCAATATAGGCTAGGATGCGCAGTCATCGGTGACTAGAGCGACTTAGGCCCGGATACCCTCAAGAATTTTTGTTTATCTTCTCTTAAAGGAATCGAGCAATGCCTCTGTTGCGTGTAGAAGCCGAACGTCTGAGCAACAACCAGTTGATCTCCGGCGTCATCGACGAAATCATCGATCGTGATGATCTGTTTGCCCTGCTGCCATTCGTCAAAGTCGACGGCAAGGCGTACCTGTATAACCGTGAAAAGACCATCGGCGGCGCCGACTGGCTCGACCCGAACGAAGCGATCAACGAATCGGCTGCGACGTTCGAAGAAGTCGTGGCCAAACTGCGTATCCTGGCTGGCGACGTGGACGTCGACAAGTTCCTGATGGCAACCATGGGCGACACCAACTCGCAACTGGCGATTCAGATCGCGAAAAAAGCCAAAACCGTGGCCCGCGAATTCCACCGCGCCCTGGCAACCGGCAATGCGACCACCAATCCGAAGATGTTCGATGGCCTGCCTGTGCTGCTCAAGCAAGCCCAGGACTACGCTGCCACCGTCGGCGGTTCGCAAGTCGTGTCGGCTGGCACCAACGGCAACGCGCTGACCATGTCGATGCTGGACGAACTGGTCGATGCAGTGCCGAACGGCGCCGACGTGATCGTGATGCGTCGTGGCACCATCCGTGCGTACCGCGCCCTGCTGCGCGCTACCTACGGCACTGACGCCGTGATGCAACAGCTCGAAAACTTCGGTCGTCCGATGCTGACCCACAACGGCATCCCGATCATCATGAACGAGTTCCTGGCCGGCAACGAGACCAAGGGCACCGCTGTTGGCAACACCACCTCGATCTACGCCCTGCGCGTGAACGAATCGGATGGCCTGCACGGTCTGTACGGCGGCGACAACGCTGGCCTGGTCGTCGAGAACATCGGCACCGTCCAGAACAAAGACGCGGTGCGTATCCGTACCAAGTGGTACACCGGCCTGGCGCTGAAATCGACCCGTTCGATCGCTGCCATCCAGGGCGTGACCAACATCTAAGCGGTTGCTGCTCAGTCAGCACTGATTTAGAATAGAAAGGCGGGCTTCGGTCCGCCTTTTTCACATTTGACTAGGACCGACATGAAAATCCGCTTGAAACAACCTGGCTTTGAAACCTACACCGCGCAAATGGGCGTGCATTTCTTCGACAACGGTCTGACCCTGTCGAACGTCAAGCCTTCTGACGCCGTGCGTCTGGCTGCGCAATTTCTGTGCGAATGGGAAGATGGCACCCCTGTTTCCGTGGCGCAATCGCTGCTGGACCACTCGCACATGACCACCGAAACCATCGGTCGCGAGCGCAACGCCGATGAAGCGCTCGCAGAGCAAGCCAGCGAAGCCGCGGCCCGCGCACACATCGAAGCTGTCGCCAACGCCAAGCGTGACGCCAAGATCTACACCAAGGCTGAACTGGAAGCGATCGCAGACAAGGAAGGTATCAAGGGGCTGCGTACCATCGCAACGCCACTGGGTATCAAGGGCAATGCGATCAACGAGATCGTGGCCGAAATTCTCGCCGCGCAGGTCTAAGCCATGAACGTGTTTGCCGCTGGAACAGACGTGACCCTGGTCGTGCCGCTGATTGACCCCAGCGGCAACACGCTCGTCGTCGATGCCATTTCGTATGGCATCTTCGACCAGACAGGTGAAGAAGTGCTGGCATTGACCGCGCACGAAGAATACGGCCCAGGCAGTGAAACGGTCGATATCGTCGTGCCGGCATCGCTCAACACGCTCGAGCCTGGCACGCCACAAGCGCTGCGCCAAATCGAACTGTACTGCACGATTGGCGAAAACGTCATTACGCTGCATGCGAACTATGTCGTATCGCTGCCCGATCCGCTGGTTGTCGGTCTTAACTCGTTCGGCACCTACGCCGCACTGCAGTTTTCAGCCATGAGCATTCCCAACCTGCGCGGCTGGGAGGTCGCATCGGCAACCGAACGCATGGCGGCGTTGATCGATGCGCGCCTGAGCATCTGTCGCCTGTCGTTCACGCCTTTCAACAGTCGCCCATCGCAAGACAGTCTGTTCTTTGTGCCAGAAGGTACGCGCGAAACCCGCTACCCTGGCGCCGAATACGTGGGTGATCTGTCGGACATGACGCCCGAACAGTTCGTCAAGCTGCCGGCGCGCTTCATTCAAGCGCTGCTGCGCGCACAGGTTGTCGAAGCTGACGCGATCCTGGGCGGTAACGGCATCGAAGCAAAACGACAAGAGGGTCTGGTGCAGGATGATGTGGGCGAATCGCGTCAGGTGTACCGCGGCGGTCGTCCGCTGCAATTGCCTGTGTGCCGGCGTGCGCTGTCGTACCTGTCCCTGTATGTCAATTTCTCCAAACGCATCGGACGGGCTTGATCATGGAATACGATCGCTTCGGTTCAAGGGTGGCGGGGCGCTTCGCCCTGTTCACTTCGACCATCGGCGCCAACTACATCGCCCGGGTCGGCGCCGGTCAATCCCTGGCTGACACCGGTGACTTTCGCAATGACGGCTATCAAGCGCTGATTGACTTGCAAAACGATGTCCGCGCGATGATTAACGAGTATGAAGACACGCTGGTCTATGGCATGGTCAACGAGTCGACTACCGCGTTTATGCAGTACCTCACGCACATTGCATCACAAGTGCTAAACGGTCTGGTCATTCGTCTCGGTGGCGGCGGGGTGCTGCGCGAGGCAGACCTGCTCAACCGCCCAGCAGGCGCGCTGGGGGCGATTCTGGCCCGTCGTGCGGCAATCCCTCACCACATGGCACGCGACAGCGCAGGACGCGCCTGGCAGGCTGAGAAGCTGGTTACCGTCATGGCGCGCGACTTCGCTTACCAGGCGTATATCGAACACAGTCTGTTCACCCTACAGCGGGCCGGCGACGTACATGTCGATATCGTCTACGCCGACAGCACCCGCAACAGCACCATCACGATCAAAGACGCCCTGGCGCGCCGCGCGACCCTCTTTCATCCCAATTCTTCTGCAAGGATGCAACGTCACCATGTTTCGACCTAATCAACAATGCCGAATTCAACTGGCGTCGGGCCGCAACACGGTTCACGGTCAGCCTATCCCTGGCGAATGGGTGCGCGAACGCTGCTCTGTGGTCAAACTCATCATCAGCAGCGAAAAGTCCAGCGTGCGCGCCGACTCGTCGGCTTCGCGTGGTAATGCGCGTGAAGAACAAGCCGACGCGGTGCTATTGCTGACCCCTTTGACGCGTGCATCCATCAACGACGTGATTGAGGTTGCCGGTCACAAGCTGCGCATCATGGCAATACATCTGCGCTATGACGTAACGGGCCGACTCGATCACAAAGAAACTCACGCAACTATGTGGAGTCCCGCATGAACCTGATGCCGCTTGTTAATCTGATCGAAGCTGAAGGCTTTGGAACCAAGGGCGAAGACCTGTTCGTCGACATGCTGCCATCGGAAGCTGCGCGCGCAATTCTGCTGCGCAATCCGCTCTCTGGTACGCCGATCGACCATGAAATGCCAGGTCGCTACAAGGGCGACTTTCAATTGATCGTGCGCACGCCGGCAGGGAACTACGCCGCCGGCGAGACCATGATTGAGCGCTTGATGGAGACTCTGTTCATCGAAGACCGCCAAGTTGAAAACCTGTTCTTCAGCTATTGCCGCCCGCGCACCCTGCCGGCTGTGTTTCCACTTTCGGATGGCAATCTGCTCGAGTTCTCCACGATGTTTGACTGCTGCTTCACGGTGGGCAAATAATGCCGCTCAAAGTGTCAGGCGCGATCGAGACTGAGCAGATTTTTCTCAATATCGACACCACGGCCAAGAAGCGCATTCGCGCCGCCCTGATCAAGTGCGCATACGGCATTCGTGATGCGGCGCGTCGCATGGCGCCACGTGACACTGGTGACCTGGAAAAAGGAATCAAGGTGCGTGGTGATATCGGTGGCGCACGCGATGCATTGGGGCGCTTCGCACGCGTGGAAGTTGAAGTCTTCATCGACATGGATATGCCGGTCGAAGATCGCCCTGGAAAAACGCTGGGCGATTATGCATACGAAATGCATGAACACCTGACCCCATACGGGCCGCTTAAATTGGGGCCGAAATCACAAGCGAAGCAATCTGCCAATCCCGACATGGTGATTGGGGGTGGTTTTCTTGAGCGCGCATTGGATATGTTCAACAAAACTGTTGACGCAGAATTGCTGGACATCGTCCGTGACTTGTAGTAGCCACTGGTTGGCACTTGTGTTATAGTCCGCGTCAGTCATGACTGACTTATTTTCTCTTTTGCAAAGGAGCTGTAATGAGCGATACCAAAAACGTCAAGCTGGGCGTATGCAAGGTGTTTTACGAGGGTAAAGACCTCGGCTACACTCAAGGCGGCGTGGAAGTCTCGGTAACCACCGAAACCCACAAAACCAACGTCGACCAGTTCGGCAAGACCACAATCAATGAATACATCATGGGCCGCGAGGTGACCGTGAAAGTGCCGCTGGCGGAAACCACCCTGGACAACCTGGTGGCGATCATGCCGGGTGCTGAACTGATTACCGACGCTGTTGGCGCTACCGGCACCATCACCGTCGCAACCCAGCCGACCAATGGTCAAACCCTGATCGTCAACGGTCGTACCGTGACCTTCAAGACCGTGCCAACCGGCGATCTGGACGTGCTGATCGGCGCCAACGCTGCCGCTTCTGCTGCCAACCTGGCCGCGGCCCTGAACAGTTCGGTCGATAACGCTGTGTCGGTTGCCACCTACACCGCAAACGCCGCTGTCGTGAACGTGGCATTCGACGCGCGTGGCGTGGCTGGTAACAACTTCTCCCTGGCCACCGGCACCGCCGGCGCATCGATCACTGTCTCGGCTGCAAAGCTGGCTGGTGGCACTGCTGGCACCACCAACCGCGTGGACGTGACCAACGGCGTCGGCACCGACCTGCTGTCGATCGCCAAGGAACTGCGTCTGCACCCGAAAGCCAAACCGGACAACGACAAGTCGGAAGACTTCGTGATTCCGCTGGCTGCAACCCCGGGCGCGCTGACCTTCGCGTACAAGCTGGAAGAAGAACGCATCTTCAACTGCGACTTCACCGGCTATCCTGACCCGAACACCGGCAAGCTGTTCACCGTCGGTAACTAAGTCACTGGTGATGTAAGTCACCCTTACCCAAGCCCCGCCTTCGCGCGGGGCTGTTTTACAAGGACACCACAATCATGAAAATCCTGAACCTGAACAAGATCGCGCCGCAGTCGACTCACCGCATTGTCCTGAACGATGTCTCGCATGCGATTTTGCCGATGACGGTCGAAAACTTTGTGCTGACCACCGCCAAGGTTGAAGAACTGAACCAGAACAACGCCAGCTACGCCGAACAGGTCGAAAGCACCGTTGACATGATCCTGCGCTCGATCCCGACGCTGACGCGCGACGAACTCATGGATCGCTCGCTGGATGAACTCAATACCGTCGCTGCATTCGTGCGCGGCGAAGATGTAGACGGCCAGGAAGTCGTCGAGGGAAAGTAACCGACCCGCAGGTAGAGGAAATCGACTTCGGTTTCTTTTTCTGTCGGGTCATGCACTTTTACTCGATGGGGTATCACGCCACGATGGCGCTACCCCTCAAAACGTTCTGGTTCATGTCTAACAACATCGACCGATTGACGGCACGCTCGGACATTCGCGCCTTTGGTGCGCAAGCCGCGGCGCAATCGACACAAGAATATGCCATGTCGTATCAGCGGCGTCTGAATGATGAAGCCGGTACGGTAATGAAGTTGAAGACGGAATCGCCGCTCGACGCCAAGCGCGACGAAGCGGGCTTTGCTGAACTGCGCAGTATGGCGGGGCAGTTGTGAACATTGCATGAGGCATAGAGTATGACAATCGGAAAGCAAATTCGGGTAAGTCTGTCACTGGACGACAACGGCTTCAACACCAAGCTGCGCGTCGCTCAAGATGGCGTCAAGTCGCTGCGCGAGATTTTGAGCACACTTGGCACCGGCTTGAGCAAAGTCGAAGGGGCGATGGCAAATACGTCGCTCAAAGCGTTTTCCGATTCTGTCACCGCTGCCAATCAAAAGATGGTTAATTCCATCGAGAAGACGCAGCGCCAAATGGCTGATGTTCGGGCCAAGGTCAATAAAGACAGTCAGGTTGCCGCCAAAGAAGCAACCAAGCTGGCAAACGCCGAGATCGATGCTCGCGCGCGCGTCATTGAAGGCGAGATCAGCACCAACCGCAAGTTGATTGCTCAGCGCGCCAACCTGCATGAAAACCTGCGCAAAGCCGAGCGGGAAGCGAACGACCGCGCCCTGCAAGCGCGCATGACCCTGGACGCGCGTACCAAGGCGCACATGAGCGCCCCGATCGGCACCAAGATGGCCAGCGTGCGCGACTTCAAGCGTGATGAAGAAGCGATGCGCCGTGAAATCGCCCTGCGCGAACACAACGCCACGGTCATCGGTCTGGAAGTGCTCAAGGTTAGCGAAAGCATCGGTGTACTGCGTGCGGCCAACAATGAGCGCGCCAAAGGCTTGCAGGCGCTTGAGCAAGAGCGCCGCGCCAAGCAAGCGGCAATCGCTACGCAAGAGCAACTGAATCGCGTCACCAGCACGGTCGGGCGTGGCAACGTCGCTGAGATCGAACGGCTGAAGGTCAATGCCGCGCGCAATGCCGGTCTCGAGATTCGCAACATCGAGCGTGATCGCCGTGATGCGCAAATCCAAAACGAACGCGACATGCGCAATGCCGCGCTGCAAACGGCGAACGAGCAAAAACGTCTGGCACGCGATGCTGCGGCTGAACAGCGTCTGCAAGCGGACCAAGTCTCTGCCATGTGGAAAGGCATGGCGCAGATGTATGCGTCAACCAAGATCGCAGAAGGGCTGCGCAATTCGCTGAACAAGGCGGACGACTACAACCGCATTCTGGAGCGCGTTGACGCGTTCGGACTAGACGGTTCTGAAGGTCGTAAACGGGTGCTTGACGTGTCCAAAACCGTCGAAAAGGCAAACCCGAACCTGAGTCGTGAGGATGCGCTCAAAATGACGATGTCGGTTGTCGCCGGCACGGTATCGACCGATAGCAAGATGCTCAACACGGTCGTGCCAGAGATTGCCAAGGTATTGACCGTCATGACGCGTCAATTCCCGGATCAAGCGCACAACCTGGAAGACTTCGGCCGTAACATCATGGGTGTCATGGAGGCGCGCGGTATCGTCGACAACCCCAAGAAGATGCTCGAGACCCTGGACGTGCTTGCTCGCGCCCTGATCTCGACGCAGGGCAAGATGACCGTGCAGGATTACGAGACCATCAGCCGCCGTGGTGGTGCCGGTAACTCGCTGTTCAAAGACAATGAATCGATTCTGTACGACATCGCCGCGGCATCGCAACTGAAGGTCATGGGTGGCGGTTCGGGCGGCGGTGGCGGTGGTGTCTCGAGCTTCGCCAATATGCAGAAGCAAGCGGCCCTGCGCGCACAAGGTGGCGTGCGTGAAACCGTGCAAGGTCTGAAAAATCAGATCGAATTTGGCATGATCAACAAAGAGCAGATCAAGGAAGCCAACAACGGCAAGATTCCGGGCCGCATGTATTCGACGGTGCGTTACGCCGATTCGGAACACGCCGACAAGAACATGACCAAATTCGCGATGAAGCGGGTCAATAGCATCAAGGAGAAACTGGCCGCCTTGCCACTGTCGGACATGCGATTCTTCAACCCTGGCGAAGACCGCACTGACGATAATGTGGTAGGTGCGGCATTCAATCGCTGGGCTGATAAGTCGATTCAAAACGGCAGCGCGCGCGAATACTACAAGATGTTTTCCACCAAAGCCGCGCAGCACCGTATCGAGGCTGAAGTTGATGCAGCAAACGCGGCGCCAACTTATGGCGAATCGCACAAAGAGTCGATGGATTCGTGGGGCATCGCTGTCAACAAGACGCAAGCAGCCCTGATCGACCTCGGCGTTGTCGTGGGTAACCAACTGATCCCGACGCTGCAGCCACTGCTTGGCATGGTCACCGACTTGGTGCGCGCGACGGCTGAGTTTGGCGAGAACAACCCGATGGCCGCAAAGCTGGCAGCGATCGGTGTTGCCGCCATGGGTGTTGTTCTGTCGTTCCGCGCCATGACCGGCATTTACGGCACCGTGAGCAATGTCAGCAACGGTCTGCGCACCCTTGGTGGGGCATCGACTACTGCCGCCGGCGCAGCGGGCAACCTGGCAGGCGCTTCGCAGCGCGTATCGAGCGCTCAGATGGCAACGCTTGCCAGCACTGCGCGCGCCACTGCGGCGCAGCGCGACTTCGCTAACATGCAACTGAGCGCAGCGCAAAAGACCGTCGCGAACGCCTCGGGCATGCAGCGCTTGACGGCAGTGACGACGACCCTGATCCCGGCGCAGAACCAAGCGCGGGTAGCGACTGCAAACGCCGCTACTGCGCAAGCCGCACTGCAGCGGGCACAAGCCGCCAGCACTATCGGCGCGCGGGCCATGGCGGGCGCTACGCGCTTGGCGTCAGGTGCAATGATGCTCATGGGTGGTCCAATTGGACTGATCATTACCGGGCTGACGGTCGCTACGATGGCGTGGACCATGTTCGGTAACGCCGCATCTGAAGCCAAGCGCAAAGCCAAGGAAGCGTCTGAAAGTTCGGCAGAGGCGGTGCAGAACACGATTAAGCGTCTGAAGGACGATATCGTCGTCATGAAAAAGGGCGAGAACGCCCCAATCGTGGATACTGAGCGTGCGGAAATCGACATTCTCAAAAAGAACCTGGCGCTGGCGAAGATGTCGCGCGAGTCGCTTGCGAAAGCAAAATTCACCGGCAATCAAAGTGCCGATGGCGTACTGGTCAACAACATTGACTCTAACAAAGCCAGCATAAAGACACTTGAAAGTCAAATTGCCACCCGCGAAGCCGCGCTTAAAGAACTGAGCGACCTGGCAATCAAAAACGCCAAAGAGCGTTCTGAAAAAGAGGCAAAAGAAGCTGCCGAAACGAAGGCGCGCATCGAGAAAGAACTCGCCGCCGGCGCGCCCGCATACCTGATACCAAAAGGGGAAGGTGAAGATACCAGCGCCACGACCGACCTGACCGGCGTTTTCGAAGACAAGAAAGGTCGTGGCAATCGTGAAAAGCGCGACTACATCGATCCGCTGACGCGCGCTCTGGAAGAAACCAAGGGCAAAGTCGCCGCCGGCAAGGTTGCTCTCGGTTCGCTCAAAAACGGCGCTGAAGAACTGGCTGAAATTCGTCAGCAGGTCGAAGAAGAACTCGAAGGCAAGCGCAAGGGCGGCGTCTTCAACAAAGACCGCGATAAGAACAAACAGGTTGAGAAAGACGATCCGCGCTACAAGGCGCTGGTCGAAGAAACCTATCAACTGCGCCTGCAAGACGAGCAGAAAAAAGCACTCGCATTTGCCAACGAACGCGTTGCCCTGACCACGACTGAAGTCGACCTGGCCATGGAGCGTATTGCCGGCAACGGTGTCGAAAAGCAGACCGAGGCATTTCGCGCCCTGTCGAAAGAGCTTGAGCGCGCTGAACAACGCCTGGGCGCTGGCGCTGATGGTCTGCGTGAATGGGATGCTGCAAAAGCGCGCGTGATGAGCGCTCAAGCGCAAGCCGACGCCGTCAACATGGCCGCTGACTACCAGATCAGCAATCAGAGCGATGCAACCGGTTTGCTCGGCAATGAGCGCGAGCGTCAACGCGCCGCGTTGGAAACCGCTGCAGCCACGGAAGACCGCAAGTATCAGTTGCGGGTCGATACCCTGCGCCGCACTGAAGCGATCGAACTTGCCGCCCTGGCTCGCAGCAACGCCTCTGAGCAAGAAAAGCTCGACGCGATGTATCGACACGCCAGCGCGCGTGATGTGCTGGACATGCAATACAACGAACGTCGCCGCATTCGTGGCGCACTCGATGCACGCGAACTGGAAACGCAACTGCAAAAGCAAATGCGTGAATGGCAAGACGTTGGCGGTCAGATCGAAAACATTGGCGCCTCTGCTGCCAACAGCTTTGTGTCGATGCTGACCGGTACGCTTGGCACTGGTCGTCTGGCAGTGGGTGACTTCGTCAAGGGCGTACTGACCGACATCGCACAAGCCAAGCTCAAGCAGACCATGGCGCAGCCGCTCGAGCAGATGATCGGGCAAGGCATGAATTGGGCCGGCAAGAATCTGTTCGGTATGGATCAGGCGGCGCAAGCAGCGCAGGGTGCAGCAACCATGCAGCGCACCACGGCTGACACCATGGCGGCGACGGCGACGACTGCGATGGGTAACGTCATTCTGACCCAGGTGCTGCCAGCGCTGCAAATCATGGCTCAGTCTGCCGCGCAAGCCGCTGGCGGTAGTCTTGGTACGGGCATTGGCAGCATGATCGGCGCCGGCATGGGTTCGGGCGCAGGTTCGGGCGCCGTGGCCAATGTGCTGTTTGCCAACGGCGGCATCATGACCGAATTCGGTGAAATGCAACTGCGTAAATACGCCAAGGGCGGCGTGGCAAATAGCCCACAGGTCGCGATCTACGGCGAGGGCGCGCAGAACGAAGCATTCGTGCCGCTGCCAGATGGTCGCTCGATCCCGGTCACCATGAACGGTGCGAGCGGTCAAGCTGCTGCAAACGTGCAGGTCAACGTGATCAACCAGACCAGCCAATCGGTCAACGCGCAACAGGGTCAGATGCGCTTCGATGGCAAACAGATGATTCTCGATGTGGTGCTGTCTGCCGCAACGGCCCCGGGTTCGTTCCGCTCGGGGATGAAAGATGCAATGCGATAAGGTGATGTGATGGCAAATCCAATTTTCCCTACCCTGGAACTCAAGCGCGGCGGTATCGACTCGTCGCTGTACCGGGTCAAGCCCGAAAACCCGGCGATGGTCACTGACCTCGAGGGTGGCTATGTGGTGTCGCGTAAGCGACACACCCGCAAGCCGCGCTTGACCTTTACCTTCGGCTACAAAGAGATCGGTGACGCCGATTACAAGAAGCTGCTCGACTTCTACCAAGCGGTCGGCGGCGGCTCGGTGATCTTCGACTGGACCGATCCGGTCGACAAAGTGGTCTACCAAGTGCGCTTTTCAGCCGAACCTGACTTTCAATACTCTGGCATCGGTGCAACCAGGCTGTGGAGCGTGCAGTTCGAAGTAATGCAAGCCTGATTGATAAGTCACCACTGACTCACGTATAATCGGGCCACTATGAGCAAACCACTTTCCCTTGCCAGCGTTATCGAGAAGAACCG
>Ga0265780_10003232_pt1 | contig 21557 bp, 20 predicted proteins | sample P1T30metagenome_FD_192432 | JGI IMG/M metagenome (GOLD analysis project Ga0265780, IMG submission 192432) | Plant litter microbial communities from East Loma Ridge, Irvine, California - P1 T30 | ecosystem: Environmental > Terrestrial > Plant litter > Unclassified | place: USA: California...
GAAGGTGGAGACGCGAGCGGCTGGCAACACGGCTACGAGGTAGCGACCAGCCCGGTTGCCCGGTCTCCTACAGATGGTGGTGATGATGCACGGCCAAGCCCCGGCCCGCAAGCGGGGCCGGTGAGGCAGCAATAAGCACGGGCGTAGCGCGACGGGCGTTGAACATCATGACGGGGCAAAGGTAAGCCGAAGCTGGCAATACTGAACCGTTCGCACACAAATTGTAGCTTTGAGAGATGGACGAACGCTTATCGAGTACAACAGTTCGCGGCAATGCGATTATGCTAACGATTGGAATAGCCGCCGCCATTTTATGGATAGGCTTAGCAGTAGCTAATTTTCATCATTGGGATTTCTGGCGATGGCTAACCAGCGCTATGTGGCTAGTAATAATAGCTTTAAATATCTACCAAGCACTTTTCTATCAGGAAGTAACGCTAACTCAGTCTACACTAAAGTGTGTACCCCTCTTTGGAAAACCCGCCTCTTACAGGCTGACCGATTTTATAGCTATGCACCAGACCCAGTTACCCGGCAGGCCGCTGCGTATTTGCTTTAAGGACGGAAAATCATTCCTGCTTTCCCCAAAACTGAAAGAATCTTCCTTTTCACTGCGATACACGCCGCCAGCTGACTTTATAGCGTATTGGACAGAAGAAATTACCAAACGTTCTGCAGTAGTAACCCCTACTTAAGTTGGCTGCCACACAATCAGTATTGCGCAGATTTTGGGTAGTCGGGTAATGCCAAATAATAGGACCTTAAAACTTAAAGAACTATTTCTCGGTTTAAAGGAAAAATTTCCCTTAGCTTTGTTTTGCCTTACTTAACTCCTTTCGCCATGCAAGTCGTACCCTTTGCGTTCGAAACCAAGAAGCCCGAATCCGTTTCGGCTTTTATCCTGGAATTGTTTGGGTCGCAGGAGGCCTCCCACGACGCCTTACGACTGGTGCTCCTGGCGCAGCAAGGGCTACCCGCCGTAAAGGCCCAGACTATTAGTAGCAACCTGGGGCTGGACACGACGCAAATGGCCGATATTCTGGGCATTACCCCCAAGACCTTTCGCCACTACCAGCAAGAGGATAAAATACTCGATGCGCCCAAAAGCGAGCAATTGCTGAAGCTGGCGCAGGTGGCTGAATTGGGCCGGGAAGTATTCGGCGATGCGGAATCCTTTACGCGCTGGCTCCAAAAACCAGCTTATGGCCTCGCCGGCAAGCTGCCAATAGACCTATTCTATACCGGGGGCGGCATTGACCTGGTGGCCGACGAACTCACCCGCATTGCCTACGGTGACTTGGCGTAGGCTGATATTTTGGCCTGCAATACATCCGTTTTAGCACCGGGCTACTTTTGCAGCCAATGGAAGTTTTTCGCATTTCTGCCCCCCGATATGCCCAGAGCCTAACGGCCTCGGGCGTGGCCAACCGCTGGAATACGGCCGGGCAATACATTATTTATACGGCGGCTACCGCCTCGCTGGCTTGCCTCGAAAACGTGGTTCACCGGGGCGCCGAGGGCCTGCAAGCCCCGTTTAAGCTGATGCGCCTCGAAATTCCCGACCAGGTGCTCATCGAGGAAGTGCCCCCCGAAATGCTGCCCCACGACTGGCAGCAGGTCACAAGCTACCCGCAGTGCCAGGAAATCGGTGGGGCGTGGTACGAATTGCGCCGCAGCGCAGTGCTCAAGGTACCATCGGCCATTATCGCCTCCGAGTCTAATTACCTGATTAGCACCAGCCACCCCGATTTTAGGCAAATTAAGCTGCTGGGCACCGAAGATTTTATTTTCGACCCACGCATTAAGGGGGAATTATGAATTAAAAATTATGAGTTATAAATTGGCAGGACAGCAATTTATAACTCATAATTTTTAATTCATAATTCCCGCAATAGCCGCCGCCACCAGTTCCGGGTAATAATAATGCGCGAAATGGTCGCCGGGAATCTCCACAAACGGCTCGTCGGGCAGCAGCACCACATTATCGGCCCGCGAGTGCACCCGCAGTTCGGGCAACACGGCCAGCGGCGGCACGGGCGCAAACAACACTTGTAGCTGCCGATGCACGTAGCGGCGCGGGTGCCGGGCCATACTATCGGCCAGCTGCCCATACAACGCCCGCGACTCGTCAAAGCGGTACGTGCGCTTGGCCCGCTCGCGCAGCCAGCGGCTGCGGCCCACGCCCGACCAGGCATACAAAGCCAGTAATAGAGGATTGCGGGCGCGGGCCACTACCTTATGCTGGTCGGTGAAGGAGCTGAGCAACACGGCCGTAGCCCCAGTTTGGGCCTTGAGGTGGGCGGCAATCCACCCGCCCATCGAGTGGCCGATGAGCACATCCTGCGGCCCGATGTGGTAGCGCTGCACGAGGTGCCGGGCAAACGTGACGGCATTCACCAAACCCGACGGCCGCCACTGCGCAAACTCCGGCTCCAGCTCAATGGCCAGCACCTGCTGGGCCGGCGGCAGCAACGGCCGCAGGGTGTCGAATACGGTGGTGTCTTCGAGGTAGCCGGGCAGCAGAAGCAGGCGTTTCATGCAAAAAATATAAGTCCTTTCTATTGTATTGGTTGGGGCATCTGACCAAAGTTGCAGTGATTGAAAATCAAGCTATCTGAAGTGGATATGGGAACAGCAAAAACGGTACTTGTGTCAAGTATCGTCTTATAGTCTGCAATAAGCTTGGCCTGCTGCGGTGAAAAGGCTGGCGTAGGAAGCGTTGGGTTGGTGGCACAACCACTCATTAGCGCAGTGCAAGCAAACAGAAGCCTTTTCATAAGTACATTAATTAAGGACGGTTACAAATAGCCTTGAGCGGTAAGCTTCCCTTGCAACTGAGTCAGTATAGTACTAAAACCGCGCAATGACCCGCGCATTTACCACGCGCTGCGAGAGGTAGCTCGGCACGCCGTAGGTGCGGCCGTTCACGTCCTGCAAGTAGCTGTAGCCCGCCACGTTATTGGCCCCCAGAATGTTGAGGATTTCCAGGCCTAGCCACAAGCTTTCGAGCGAATACGGGTGGGGCTTGGTGGTGGTGCGCAAACTCACCACTTTGGAGAAGCCGATATCGACGCGCTGGTAGGTGGCGGTGAGGCCGCTGCTACCCCGGTACTGCGGCAGGCCGGGTGGGCTAAAGGGCAGGCCGGTGCCAAAAACCAGGTTCACGTAGCCGCGCACCGAGGGGTTGTCGGGCAGGTGGTCCTGGAAAAAAATGCTGGCCGTGAGGCGCTGGTCCTGCGGGCGACGGATGTAGCCCAGTGCCTCGTAGCCGGTGCGCTGGTTGTCGGCGTTAAACGTCGTAATCGTATCCCCCGCAATATCTTCCCTAGTGGTAAGCAAACCCAGACTCAGCCACGATTCTACCCCCTTCACAAACTCGCCGCTGAGGCGGGCTTCGAGGCCAGCGGCGTAGGCGCGGGCGTTGTTTTTGGCTGAGTAGCGCAGGCGCACGTTGTCGATTTCGTAGGGCACGACGTCGGTGAGGTACTTATAATAGGCCTCGGTGCTGAGGCGAAACGGCCGGTTCATGAGCTGCAACTCGACCTGGCGGCCCACCACGAAGTGCAGCGATTTCTGCGCCCGCAGCTCGGGATTGAGCTGGCCGGCCATGTTGCGCAGCTCGCGGTAGAAGGGTGGCTGGGCGTAGAGGCCGGCCGCCAGCTTCCAGCTGCGCTCGGGGTGGCGGCGGCCGCGGGCCGCAAACTGAATGCGTGGGCTCAGCACAAACTGCTGGTTCACGGACCAATAGTGCCCCCGCAGGCCGTAGGTGAGCGTTTTGAGCGAGTCGATTTGCCAGGTGTGCTGCACGTAGCCTTGGGTGCGCTGGCTTTCAAGGTTGAGGTCGGCGGCGAGGCGGGTGCGGCGGGCATCGGGCACGTAGTCGGCCGAGTCGGCAAAGCTGTACTCGTCGAGCTGGTCGTGAATGAGTTCGCGGCCCGTTTTCACGCCCCAGCGGATGGTGTGCGCCCCGGTGGGCTCGCCGCCGGGGTTCCAGCGCCCGCGCAGCTCGGCCGTGAAAATGCGGGCCGTGAGGTCGTTGCGGGCGTGGTTGAAGCTGGAGCCGATGTTGCGCTGGCGCACCGTCTGGTTGTAGTCGGGGCTGGTGGGGTCGCGGTTTATTTCGGCGAAGGTATACGCCGCCTCCACGTCTCGAAACTCAAACTCGCGGGTGAGCAATGCCGAGCCCAAAAGCTCGATTTGCAGGCCGGGATGGAAGTTATGCTTGAGACTCAGGCCGCTCTGGTACGTGTCGTACTGCATGCGCTCGCGGCCCGCGTAGTAGATATTGAGGCGCGTAAACTGGTTGGTGGCGGTCGAAAACGTGACCTGCCCGCTCACCGGCGCGAAGCGGTAATCGTTGTGCGCCATCACGCCCAGGATGCCCAGGCTGGTTTTTTGCATGTCCTCCTTCTTGCCCAGCCCAATATTCACATAGGCCTGCCCGTCGTAAAAAGTCGGGTTGTACTGCCCCTGCTGCTGGCGCAGGGCATTAAAGACGTACTGCGCATTCTTGTAGCGCACGCCGGCCAGGTAGCTGATGCGGCCGTTGGCCGAGCGGGCTTCGGCGTGGGCCGCGCCGCCCACCAAGCTGGCGGTGCCCGAAGCCGCGAATTTAGCCGGCTCCTTATACTGAATGTCGAGCACCGACGACAGCTTGTCGCCGTACTTGGGCTGCCAGCCGCCAGTGCTGAAATCGACCTTCTGCACCAAATCGGGGTTGATGAAGCTCAGACCCTCCTGCTGCGCCTGCGACACCAAAAACGGCCGGTACACCTCAAAGCCGTTGACGTAGAGCAGGTTTTCGTCGTAGTTACCGCCGCGCACGTTGTAAGTGCTGCTCAGCTCGTTGTTGCTGACGACGCCCGGCAAGGTTTTTAGGATGGCGTTGAAGTCCCCAAAAGGCGACGGAATGACCTTGGCCGTGGTCGGGTCGAGCTGAATGAGACTGACCTGCTCGCGACCGTCGGCCGCATCGGAGCGGCCACGCACGGTCACATCCTGAAGGGCCTTGGCTGCGCGTGGCAGCGTCAGTTGCAGGGGCTGATTGGCGTCAGCGGGCAGCCGCAGGGGTTGGCGCAGCGTCTGGTAATTGATGTGCCGCACCACCAGCACCAGCGGCGCAACGGCGCGCACTGGCAAGGTCAGGCGCAGGGTAAAGTTGCCGTCGGCCGTGCTCGTGGCGCCGCCGGGCTGTCCTTCCACGCTCACCACCACCAACTCCAGCGGCTGGCCCTGCGCATCGCGCACGGTGCCGGTGAGTACCAGGTTCTGGGCGCGCGGCGCACTAGCTGCCGGCGCTTGCTGGCCGTGGCCCGGCTGCGCCAGGAGCAGCCCACTCACCCCCCAAATCAGTAGTAGTCCCTGCTTCAAGCTGTCCGACTGAATAGTGTATAATTATCTGTTGTACCGATTCCTATAAGTAGGAAATTTTCTAAAAACGAGTGTCATGCTTCACTGCGTTCAGCATGACACTCGTTTTTAAGCTATCCCTATCCCATACCCTATTTCCCCACCACCTGGCGCAGTTTTTTGCGCAGGCCGGCCAGGGTGGGCACCGGCCCACCGGGCGATTTGAAGACGAAGCTGCCGGCCACCAGCACGTCGGCCCCGGCTTCTACGAGCGGCCCGGCGTTCTCTTGGTTCACGCCGCCATCGACCTCGATGAGCGCGCCCGAACCCTGGTCGAGCAGCAGCTCTTTCAAGGCGGCCACTTTGCGCAGGGTATTGGGGATGAACGTCTGGCCCCCAAAACCGGGGTTTACCGACATCACCAATACTACGTCGAGGTCGGCGGCGATGTCTTCGAGCTGGCTGATGGGCGTGGCGGGATTGAGGGCCACGCCGGCCGTGCAGCCCAGGTTTTTAATCTGCTCGACCACGCGGTGCAGATGCACGCAGGCTTCGTAGTGCACCGTAATATTGGTGGCGCCCGCGTCGCGAAAGGCGGCCAGGTAGTTTTCGGGGTGCTCTATCATCAGGTGCACGTCGATGGGCTGGCGGGCGTGGGGGCGCAGGGCCTCCAGCACCGGCAGGCCGAAGGAGATGTTGGGCACGAAGCGGCCGTCCATCACGTCGAAGTGCAGCCAGTCGGCCTCAGCGGTGGCCAGCAGCTCGGCCGTGGCCTGAATGTTGGCTAAGTCGCTGGCCAGCAGCGACGGGGCCAGTAGCGGTTCGTGGCGTCGATTCGTAGAAGTACTATTCACCGGATAATCAGCAGGAAAGCGGGTAATCATTGCTTACAAAAGTACGAAGCCGGCCGCCGGACTACCTACCAGCGGCCGGCTTCTCAACGCAAAGCAGGCGGTTTTCGTGTGCGGCCGAGTTTACTCCGCTTTTTTCTCAAACGGGCGCCAGTCGAGCTCGCCGGTTTCCTTGCGGCGCAGGAAGTACGTATTTTCGTCTTCCTGCATTTTGCCGAAGGTGAGGTCGCCTTTGCAGTCGCGGCACTTAATAGAGGTGTACTTGAACTTGCCTTGGGCCACGCGGCTCGATAAATCGAGGTTGTCGGAGCCGCAGAGGCCACAGGCTCCCACGTCGGGGAAGCTGAGGCGCTCGTATTCGGCCACTACTTCGTGAAAGTTTTTGCCTTCCACCGTGAAGTGGAATTGGCGGCGCCCAATGCGCTTGGTGGTCATCATTTGGAGCATGACGGAAACGGGGTTTTTCTACGACTTAAAGGTACGACAACTGTCGCAAATAGCCAATATTTTTAGCTAATAAAAGCAATTTTAATTAGCCAAAATACCGGCTTTTTGCCGCCCATACAGTAATTGGTTTAGCTACTGGGCCTCGACCGCCCCGCCCGCCGGGGCAACGCCTTGCCGCCGGCTTTGGGCGCGGTGCCCAGCGGCGCTTTGGGGTGCAGCAGATTATAAGCCGCCTCGAAGTTGGGGATGCCAAAACCCAGTGTATTATCCGGGTGCTGGGCCTGCGAGGCCGAGCGGCACAGTGCCCCGATTACCTCCTGGGCCGTGAGCTGCGGGTTGGCCTGCCAAAAACCCGCCACCAGCCCGGCCAGCTCGGGGCAGGCGTAGGAGGTGCCGTTGCCGCGCACCACGGTACCCACGGGCGAGAGCACGGCCGAGGCCACGCCCATGGCCGAGAGCGTGGGCTTGAGGCGCCCGTCGGCCGTAGGGCCGTAGGAACTGAAGCTCGCGTGCTGGCGCAGCGAGTCCACCGCGCCCACCGTGATGATGCTGTCGGCATCGGCGGGCACACCGATGTAGTGCCACGCGTTGCTGCCGTCGTTGCCAGCCGAGTTAACGACGACCATACCCACGCGGGCCGCGCCCAGGGCCGCCAGACTGCTGATGGCAGTGCGGCCATTCAGGTCGGCGTAGGTATAGGATTTGGCGGGGCGGTCGAAGGTATTATAGCCCAGCGAGGAGCTGATAACATCGACGCCCGCCGAGTCGGCGTACTCGGCGGCGGCCAGCCAGTTGGTTTCCTCCACCGGGGTTTCGCTACCCACGTCTTCGGTAATGCAGAGGTGGAAGGTGGCATGCGGGGCCGTGCCCACGTAGGTGCCCGGCAACTCGCCGCCAATCAAACCCAGGCAATTGGTACCGTGGCTGTTGCGCTGATATACCGAGCGGCCGCCATCCACGAAGTTGCGGGTACCGGCCACCCGGTTTTGCTGCTGCATCAGCTGCAACGGTCCGGGCTGGTCGGCTCCCGGAAAGCCGGCGTCAAATACGGCAATCTGCATGCCCTCGCCCCGGTAGCCAGCCTTGTGCATGGCCACCGCCCCGATGGTTTCGGCCTGGGCGTAAGCCTTACCATAGGTGGCGCGGGGTGTTTCGGCGGGCCGGGCCGGCGGGCTTGGCTGCACGGCCACGGCCGGGCGCGGCGGCTGGGGCGAGTTGCTCAAAGTTTGGCCGCCTTTTACGCTGGGCAGTTGGTAGATGCGCGCCAGCGTGGCCGAATCGCAGGCCACCACGGCCGCATTGAGCCAGCGCGAGGTATAGCGCACCTCGGGGCTACCCGGCACGGCCCGCACCTGAGCCACGTAGGCCGGGTTTACGGGCAGGTCGCGGGGCTTGATGGCGATGCCCTGCTTGCTGCGCCGGGCCAGCGCCCGCGCCGACAAAAAGGCCTGCGGCTGGCTTACCGAGTACGGCGAGTTATTCTTATCCTGAAAATAAATGAGGTGGCGGCGCACCGGGCCCTGAGCCTGGGCAGCGGCCGGTAGCAGGCCCAGCAGCAGGGCCGCGAGCCAGAAGTTCTTCTTCATTGGATATCTCTTTTCTTGAGCAGGTTTCGAATGGGCAAGTTACGGCCAGCCTTGCGCCAACTACTACCCCACTGGTTTGTACTGAGGCTACTGCAAACAAAAACGTCATGCCCGCTAAGCGTGGCATGACGTTAAAAGCGAAATTAGCCTTCTACTAAGTAAAGTACTCGCCATTCCAGGGCTCGTCAAATGAGATAGTTGAGCTAGGTTCCAGACTTACCAGCTCGTGTTCCTCATCAACCACTAGCCCGAAGGTTATCCCGTCGATTTGCGTTTGAAACAACGCAACGGCTATATCCTCAAAAACTACTTCGCCTAATGCGGCCATCCACCCCTCGATTTTGGCCTCCATCTGCCGCTGGTCGACATCGGCAGTCAATCCAGCATACCACGCCGTCGTGGCCAGGTAATGCCCCTGGCTGCTAAACGTATGAATGAGCGCGTATTCTTTTCTGAATTGCTGCCAGTTTTCTCCCGGCTCCAAACTCGAATAGGGTTTGTCAAATACAAAGGTATGATAGGCCCAGAATAGCCTCCCATCAGCCGTGCGCCCCAGATAGTGCGTGTGATAATCTTCTACTCGCTCTATTGGCAGCCTTTCGGGCAGGTTCATACCGGTATAGGCTTTAGCGGCAACTACTCCTACAGCTTGCCGCTGTCGATGAGCACTTCCAGGCGCGAGCGGCCCTGCTGAATGACGCCCGGCGTGAGCTGCTGGGCCTGGTTGGGCAGGGTAATGAAGGTTTCGTAGTAGTAGCGCCGGCGCGCTACCGGCCCCGCGCCCTGGGCAAATACCTGCAAGTAGCCAGCCCGCCGGTACAGGCCATCGTTGAGGGCCACGGGCTCTACGTCGCGCACGGTGGCCGTGAGGTCGTAGGTTTTAGGGGCCGCGCCCGGCGTCGTGTACGGCTTGCCCACGGTGGGGTCAAAGGCCCGCACGCTGTCGGCCCGCGTGGTGGTGAAGGAATACTTGCGCCAGGTTTTGCCCCCGGTGAGCGGATAAATCAGCTCGATAGTACGCACGTTGTCGCGGGTCAGCGTAACTGACTGGCTCAGGGGCTGCACCACAAATACACTGTCGTCGGCCCAGGCGGCGGTGCTGTTGGCACGGCGGGCGCGCAGGATGCGATAGGCCGGCTGGCCAGCCGCATCGGCATACTGCTGGGTTATGGCTTCGCGCAGCTGGTAATTGGTGACGGTGGCCACGCCCTTGGTCCAGGTGGTGTCGCTCACGGCGTAGGCGCGGTAGGTGCCCACTTCCAACGGGTAGTAGTCAGCGACCGGGTTAGGCGTCACTGACTCGTTGCGGCAGCTGTCGAGCAGCGCCGCACTAGCCAAAATAGCCAGCATGGCGGCGGCTTTACTCGTAATAGAATAGCGGAAACGTAGCATCATACTAACTTATCTAGTTAAAATACCGACTGACTAAAACCCAGAAGTGAGCGTCGCAACTTGCTAACGCTCACTTCCAGACATTTTATATAAATTACTTAAACCAGCGCCGCCGAAGATACGGTCGCCGCGCCAACCTCCGGCGCTTCGCCGATAACGTGGCGCGTTATCCAGCCGCCGCCCAGCACGTCGTCGCCGTCGTAGAATACGGCCGCTTGGCCGGGCGTGATGGCGTGCACGGGCTCGGTGAAGTAGATATTGATTTTATCCTCGACCTGCTCCAGAAAAGCCGGCGAGCCGGCGTGGTGGTAGCGCACTTTCACCACGGCAGGCACCAAGCCGCGACCTTCAAGGCTACCGAGCTTGCCCATGTTGAGCTTCTGCACGGTGGTGAAGGTGCTGGCCAGGTCGTCGTAATTACCCAGCACAACTTCGTTCGTTTCGGGCCGAATGGCCGTCACATACACCGGAAAGCCCAGCGCGATGCCCAGCCCCTTGCGCTGCCCGATGGTGTAGAACGGGTAGCCCTCGTGCCGGCCCAGGTCGGTGCCGTCGGCCAGCACAAAGCGGCCGCCGGCTACGCGCTCCTCTAGCCCAGCCACGCGGCGGCGCAAAAAGCCTCGGTAGTCGTTGTCAGGGATAAAGCATATTTCGTAGCTCTCGGGCTTGTTTACCAAGGCCGTAAAGCCGCGGCGACGCGCCTCATCGTAAATCTCAGTTTTGCGCATCGCCCCCAAGGGGAACAGCGTGCGGCTCAGGCTTTGCTGCGTCACGCCCCACAGGGCATAGCTCTGGTCTTTGTTTTCGTCAAGGCCTTTGCTCACTACAAAGCGGCCGCTGTCCGTATCCTGCCGGATTTGGGCGTAGTGGCCGGTGGCAATGTACTGGCAGCCCAGCATGTCGGCGCGGCGCAGCAGGGCATCCCACTTGATGTGGGTGTTGCAGAGCACGCAGGGATTGGGGGTGCGGCCGGCGAGGTATTCCTCGGTGAAGTTGTCGATAACAAAATCGCCGAATTCATCCCGAATATCGATGATGTAGTGCGGAAAACCCAGGCGCACAGCAATGTCGCGGGCATCGTTGATGCTGTCGAGCGAGCAGCAGCCGGTTTCCTTTTTGGAGCCGCCAGCAGAGGCGTAGTCCCAGGTTTTCATCGTCATGCCGACTACTTCGTAGCCGGCTTCGTGCAGCAGCACAGCGGCCACCGACGAGTCGATGCCGCCACTCATGGCCACGAGCACGCGGCCTTTGGTTGGAGTATTTTCCATGAAGTTGGCTAACCCACCCAGGGAGGTGAACGTTCCGGCTGGGGCCGGTGCAAAGTTACCACTTCATTTAACAGTTATCAATTAACATTTAACAGCCGAAGACGGTAAGCAACGGCTTATAACGCCAGCCGTAGCAACTTTGCACCGCCGAACAGCCGATGATTTGTCATCTGCGACGCTTGGCTACCTGTTACCTGTTAACTGATACCTGTTAAATGTCTTTAGCTCTTCCCGTGCTCGTGCGCGGCATCAATAATCTGTCCGACGCGCGCTACTGCGCCGGCATGGGGGCCCAGGGCCTCATTTTTACGCTCGATGCCAACCTGCCCGGCGCCGTAGATGCAGCCACGGCCCGCGAGTTGGCCGGCTGGGTGGCCGGCGTCGATATCATCGGCGAGTTTGGCCACGTGGCCGGCCCCGAAATCAACCGCCTCGTCGAAGAGTGCGGCCTCACGGGCGTGCTGCTGCGCCTCGACCGCGACCGCCAGGCTTGGCCGCAGGGCCTAGCCGTACCCGCGCTGATAGAGGTGCCGTCCACCGTTATCATCACCCAGGCGCACTACGCCGCCGCTATTGCTGACCTTACCGAGGCGCTGCCAGCGGGCTTCGCGTTCTTCACGGAGGCCCCGCAGCCCTACCCCGCCGACTACGCCTACTGGCACACCCTGGCCCGGCAGGCTCCCTTGTGGCTGGCCGGCCCCGCCAACCCCATCGAGGCTGCCGACCTGGCCCAGGGCGTGCACCCAGCCGGCCTCATTTTGGCGGGCGGCGACGAAATAAAGCCCGGCCTACGCGACTTTACGGAGCTCGAAGCCGTATTTGAAGCGCTGGAAGAGGCGTAGCAGCTGTTTCAGGCTTGTTGGAGCAAATTCAGGGTATAATGTCCGGGTAGGTGTAGAGACGCATACTTGCGTCTTATCGTTGTTGAGCTCGCCGAACGTGAGACGCAAGTATGCGTCTCTACAACCAGACGGGCAGCAAATCCGAAACCCCCGCATACCCTGACAAGCTATTCCCCAGCTTATTCCACCTTATCCTCTATCTTATGGAATACCGGCAATTAGGCGCTTCGGGCCTGCAAATCCCCGTTCTCAGCTTCGGCACGGCCACTTTCGGGGGCGGCAATGACTTCTTCAAGGCCTGGGGCAGCACCGACGTGGCCGAAGCGCGCCGCCTCGTGGACATCTGCCTCGAAGCCGGCGTCAACCTCTTCGATACGGCCAACGTCTACTCGGGCGGCCTAGCCGAGGAAATTTTGGGCAAGGCCTTGGAAGGCCGCCGCCAGGAGGTGCTGATTTCGACCAAGGCCACCTTCCCGATGGGCGACGGCCCGAACGATTTTGGCTCGTCGCGTCAGCACCTTATTCAGGCCTGCGATGCTAGTTTGCGCCGCCTCGGTACCGACCACATCGACATTTACCACCTCCACGGCTTCGATGCCCGCACCCCCGTGCAGGAGACGCTGCGCGCCCTCGATGACCTGGTGCAGAGCGGCAAAGTGCGCTACATTGCCTGCTCCAACTTCTCGGGCTGGCACCTCATGAAGTCGCTCTCCGTGTCGGAGCGCCACGGCTGGGCCCGCTACATCGGCCACCAGGTGTACTACTCGCTCATCAACCGCGAGTACGAATGGGAGCTCATGCCGCTGGGCCTCGACCAGGGCGTGGGCGCCATTGTGTGGAGCCCGCTGGCGGGGGGCCGCCTCAGCGGCAAGTTTCGCCGGGGCCAGCCCGCCCCGCCCGAAAGCCGCCAGCAGCAAGGCGGTGGCCAGGGCCCCGACGTGCCCGACGAGTACCTCTTCGGCATCGTGGACGTGCTCGACCAACTAGCCGCCGAAACTGAAAAGACGGTGCCGCAAGTGGCCCTGAATTGGCTCTTGCAGCGCCCCACCGTAACCAGCCTCGTTTTCGGGGCCCGCAACGAGGCGCAGCTGCGCCAAAACCTGGACGCCGTGGGCTGGAACCTTACCCCCGACCAAGTGGCCCGCCTCGACGCGGCCAGCGCTACGCCCGCCATTTACCCTTACTGGCACCAGCGCAACTTCCCCATGCTTAAGGCCTCGGTAGTATAATGAATTCGCTGCCTACTTCACTTTACTTCGGCAATGCTAGCGGCGTGGTGCAGCAGTACGCCGACTACGTGCGCCTGCAATACCATCCGGGGCCGCGCCAATTTGGAGAGTTCACGGCCTTGCTGCACCACGTCACGCGGGCCCTCTCGCGCTACCGCCTGGGCAAGCTGCTGATTGACCAGCGCCAAATGACGCCCTACCTGCCGGCCGAGCAAGACTACGTGGTACAACAGTGGCTGCCGCGCACCATCGTGGAGGGGCAGTACCGCTACGGGGCCGTGGTGCAGGCGCACGACGTATTTGCGCGCCTGGCCATGAACACCATCCGCACCCAGGCGCAGGAGCTGCCCCTCACCTACCGCTTCTTCCCCGACGAGGCCGAGGCCATTGGCTGGCTGCGGACGCAGCAGATTCAGCTGTAGCCTTCAGTTGTGCTGAGCTGGCCTTAGCGCAACAGGGGCGCGAAGCGGGTACCAATTAGCTCGGTGGCGCGCAGGATTTTTTCGTGCGGCAGCACGGCCACGTCCATCTGAAACGTTACCCGTGAAATGCCGCCCAGGGCCTCACTGTGCCGCTGAATCTTGGCCGCTACTTCCTCGGGGTTGCCCACCAGCAGCGCCCCGAGCGGACCCGCCTGCGCCGCAAAGTGCGCCCGCGTGATGGCGCTACCGCCCCGCTCGCGGGCCCGCTTGCTAAACGTTTCGAGGTAGCCGGGCACAAACTCCGCCACGGCTTCTTCGGTGGTGGGGGCTACGTAGCCCAGCGAGTGCAGGCCCACTTTGAGCTGCTCGGGGGCGTGCCCGGCGCGGCGGCCGGCCTCGCGGTAAAGGTCTACCAGCGGCCGAAAACGGTGCGTGTCGCCGCCAATGATGGCTACCATTAGCGGCAGGCCCAGCGCGCCGGCCCGCACAAACGACTCGGGCGTGCCGCCCACCCCCAGCCAGATGGGCAGCTGCGCCTGCACCGGGCGTGGGTACACACCCTGCCCCGTAAGCGCGGGCCGAAATTGGCCCTTCCAGCTAATTTTCTCCGTGTCCCGAATGGCTAGCAGCAGGCCCAGCTTTTCGCTGAACAGCTCGTCGTAGTCATTGAGGCTGAAGCCGAACAGTGGGAACGCCTCGGTAGACGAGCCGCGCCCCACTACCATTTCGGCCCGGCCCTGCGAAATCAAATCCAGTGTGGCAAACTCCTGAAACACCCGCACCGGGTCGGCGGCCGAGAGCACCGTGACAGCGCTAGTCAGGCGAATGCGCTTGGTACGGGCCGCCGCCGCGGCCAGAATCACGGCCGTGGCCGAATCGAGGTATTCGGCGCGGTGGTGCTCCCCGATGCCAAACACGTCGAGGCCCACCTGGTCGGCGCGCTCAATCCGTTCGAGCAGCAGGCGCATGGCCTCCGCGCCGCTCAGGTGGTCGCCCCCGTTTTGGAGCAGGTGCGAGGCAAAACTATCGATTCCAATTTCCATCGGGCTGGGCTAAGGCAGGCGTTGAGGGAGCAGGGCCAAAATGGCTATCCTGCGTTACGCCACAAATGTACATACATTTAATGTATCTACATCACTCGCCTCCACTAATCAGCCTATCCCAGCCGAAACCGCACGTACTTAATCGGCACGCCCACCGCCCGGTACTTGCCCTCAAAGTGCGTTTGGATGGCCTGCGCGGCGGCAAAAGCCGGGTCGGTTTCGGCGTACAGGTCGCGGGTTGCCACGTCGATAACCGCGCCGGGGCGCTCAGCCAGCACCTCCATCGTGTACTCAAACAGGCCTTCGCTGTCGGTTTTGAGCTGCGCCACGCCGCCGGGGGCGAGCAGCGTTTGGTACATATTCAGGAAGCGCGGCGCGGTGAGACGGCGCTTGATGTCGCGGTCGCGGGGGCGCGGGTCGGGAAACGTTATCCAGATTTCGCTCAGTTCGCCGGGGGCAAAATGCTCAGTGAGCTGGTGCGCCATCAGGCGCAGAAAACCTACATTTTGGAGCCCCAGCGCCTCGGCACGGGTGCTGCCGCGCCAGATGCGCTCGCCCTTAATGTCGAGGCCCAGGAAGTTTTGCTCGGGATGCAGTTGGGCTAGGCCCACGGTGTACTCGCCCTTGCCGCAGCCTACTTCGAGCACCACGGGGTAGTCGTTATGAAAGAAATCGGCGGCCCAACGGCCGGCCAGCTGGCCAAAATTGGCCTTGCCCGGCTCTACAATGTTGGGGCGGGTGGCATTTTCAGCGAAGCGCTGGAGCTTGATACGGGGCACGGTACTAGAATTTGCAACGAAAAACGGGTTACAAAACTACGGTAGCGGCCGGGTTTAGCGCCGTTATGGGCGTTAGCGCGGCTCGTACAAGTCCGCTAGCTCGGCCACTACAAACGTGCTACCGCCAATAAACACGACATCGTCGGGCGCGGCAGCAGCGCGGGCGGCGGCCACGGCCACCGGTACCGGGCCGTAGGCGCGGCCGGTGAGGCCGGCCGCTTGTGCCAGCGCGGCCAGTTCATCGGCCGGCAAGGCCCGCGGAATGTCGGCCTGACAGAAATAGTACGTGGCCTCGCGGGGTAGCAAAGCCAGCACTTTGGTCACGTCCTTGTCATTGACGGTGCCAATAACCATGTGCAACTGCTGGTACGGTACCCGCGCCAGCTGCGCCAGTACTAGGCGTAAGCCCGCCTCATTGTGGCCCGTATCGGCTACCACCAGCGGGCGCAGGCCCAAGATGCTCCAGCGGCCGCGCAGGCCAGTGAGGCGCGTCACATCGCGCAGGCCCTGGCGCAGGGCAGCTTCGGAGATGGCGAATCCCTGCGCCCGCAGCTCATCCAGGGTGGCGAGCACGCCGGGCAGGTTCAGGCACTGGTAGTCGCCGAGCAGGCCTAGCGCTACGTTTTTCAAATAAAGCTGGCCTTCGCGGTACACGTTCAGCACTTGTACGCCCGCTTGGGCGGCCTCGTCGGTAGTGGTTTCGGCGGCCAGCCGGGCCTCGTAGTGCACATCGGCAAAGAGCAGGGCGCTCCCCTCCTTTTTAGCTTTGGCCTCAAAAACTGCCGCTACTTCGGGCTGCGTCTGGCTCACTACCGCAGGGCGGCCGGGCTTGATGATACCGGCTTTCTCACCCGCTATTTCGGGCAGCGTGTTGCCCAGCATGGCCTGGTGGTCGTAGCTAATATTGGTGATGAGCGAAACGAGTGGCGTGATAATGTTGGTTGAGTCGAGCCGCCCGCCGAGACCCACTTCCACCACGGCCACATCGACCTGCTCGGCGGCGAAGTAGTCGAAAGCCAACGCCACGCACATCTCGAAAAACGAAGGCTGAATCTCGTCGAACAAATGGCGGTGGTTTTCGACCCAACTTACCAGGTAGTCCGGGGCCAGTTCCTGCCCATTCACCCGAATGCGCTCGGTAAACTCGCGCAGGTGCGGCGAGGTGTAGAGGCCCACTTTGTAGCCAGCACTTTGCAGCACCGCCGCCAGCAGGTGCGACGATGAACCCTTGCCATTAGTGCCCGCCACGTGCACGCTTTTAAACTGCTTTTCGGGGTGGCCCAACGCCGCCGCCAGCGCCTCCGTATTCCCCAAGCCCTTCTTGAAGCCCGCCGCCCCTACCCGCTGGTACATCGGTAGTTGTGCGTAAAGCCAGGCGAGCGTTTCAGGATAAGTCATTATCAATTATCAATAAATAAGGAGCAATGAGCAGACCGCAGCAGTGAGCTAATTCGGCCTGTTCATTGCTCCTCGATTACTTACTCATTGCTTTCTACCGGACGGTGAAGCGGAAAGTGTAAAAGCCAGTTGCGCCGCCCTGTCCCGAGTTAGTGCGTACAAAATTGGCATCCTGCAGCTTGTCGCGGCAGAGCTTCTCTTGGGCCGCCGACACGTTGCCTGAGACCTTGGTTACGGCCTCTACTTCGCCGTCGTCACTAATTTTAATCTTAAAGCGAATGACACCGGGGTTGTCGTCCACGGCTTCGACCGTGGGCGGGCTCTCGAAGCGCCAGCCGCTCATTTCGAGGCCGCTGCCGCCGCCACTGCCGGCGCGGGAACCAGTGCCGCCGCTACCGGGCGCACCATACAGGGCCTTGGCATCGAGCGAGCCGCGGGGGTCGCCCTGGTCGCCTACCGAGCCGGGGCGGTCGCCGTTGTTGTTGCCGGTAGGCGCGGTACTGGTGCCGTTTACGCCGTTGCCGCCGGCGGTACCCGCCGCGCCGCGAGGCGTGTAGAGCGTGCGGGGCTGCTCGCGGGGCTTAGGCGGCGCGGGAGTTTCGCGCACGGGCTCCACGGGGCGCACGGGCTTAGTGGTGGGCTTCTCAACGGGCGGGGCGCTTACCTCGGCTTCCTCAGCCTCGCTGGTGATTACTTTTTCCTGGGTTTCGGGCTGGGGCGTGGGCTCCGTGCGCTGGGGCTGGGCGGGTTGGGGCGTGGGGTCGGGCTGGGCGGCGGGTGGGCGCGAGTCTTCGCGGTTTTGCGAGGCGTTGGCCGTGGCCATCGTCTGGATATCACCCGAGCCGGCCTCGTCGAGGCCGTAATTCAGTTCTACGCCATCGCCGCCCATATTGGTCAGGGGCGGATTGGGGCCGTTAAATTTCAGAAAGAAGCAAATGAGCGCTAACAGCAGCACGATGGCCGCCGTGATGCCCAGGGCTTCGCGCCGGTGCTCTTCGGGATAGTCGAGGGCCATTTTGTTGGAGTTGAGAGTTATGAGTGAAGCGCTTTGAGTTAAGGTTACAAGCCGAAACGCTATTCAGCAACTCATAATTCTCAACTCAAAACTCCTACCTATTTTCCGGCAGCCTGCTGCGACTGCGTGGCCATTACCATTTTCAGCTTCAAACGATTACCTATTTCCAGCACATCTACTAGCTTCTGCACATTAAGGCCGGCGTCGACGCGCAGCACCACCGAAGGCTGCGCCTCGGGGGCCTGGCCGGGAACGAGTAATGCCTTCAATTCGGGCTCCAGCGTGGCGGCCGTGGCGGGCTTCTTGTTGACGTAGTACTCGCCCGCCGCGTTGATACTCACGGTAATAGGCTGCTTCATCACCTGCTTGCTGCTCTTGGCATTGGGCAGCAACAGCTTGATAACGTTCGGGTTCACCATCGTGGACACAATCAGGAAGAACAGCATCAGGAAGAACATGATGTCGTTCATCGAACTGGTCTCGACGTGCGAAGTGGCGTGGCGGCGGCGGGAAAGATTCATTGCGGTGAAATGGTGGGTGGGGAAATGGTGAGTTAACGCGGTGAAAATTCACCACCTCACCAATTCACTATTTCACTAATTATCCTGAAGGATGTCCATAAACTCGATGGCCGAGTTCTCCATGCGGAATACCATGCGCTCGACCATGATGCTGAGCCAATGGTAGCCGATGTGGGCAATGATGCCCACGATGAGGCCCGCCGCCGAAGTTACCATCTTGGTATACAGGCCGCCCGCGATTTGGGTGATGCCAAACTCGCCGCTGCTGCTGATGGCGTAGAAAATTTTGATAACGCCGATAATCGTGCCCACAAAGCCCAACATGGGCGCAATACCCGCGATGATGCCCAGGATGCTGATGTTCTTTTCGAGTCGGGCGATTTCAATCTTACCCACGTTTTCAACGCTGGCCTCAATCTCGGTGATGGGCAGGCCGATGCGGCGCAGGCCTTTCTCGACCATGCGGGCTAATGGCGAGGGGTTTTGGGCGCAGTAAAGCTTGGCCCCAGCCAGGTCACCCTTCACCATGAGCGCCCGAATGCCGGCCATGAAGCTTTCGGGGTTGCCGCCCGCGCTACGGATGGTGAGGTAGCGCTCAGCAATGATGTAAATTGAGACGATGAGCAGCGCGAAGATGGGCAGCATTATCCAGCCCCCCTTCAGAATCAGGTCGATGAGCGAGAGGCCGGTATCCGCGCCAGCGGCGGCGGTGGCCGCAGTGGCAGCCGTATCAACAGCGGTAGTGAGGGCGGGGCCGGCTTGCAGCAGAAAAACGGACATTCAGCGAAAATTGGGTGGGGGTGGCGGGTTTCAGCTAGTGGGAGCTGGCCCGTTTTCAAAAACAAAGCCAGTTCCCAAAACTTCAACTGGTCTAGTAAGGGAACACCGAAATTCCTTGGTCGAATTTGGGGTTTTGGCGCAGGCGGGCAGCGGCGGCCAGCGCCTCGGTGCGACCGGCAAAATCGGCGGCCGTGAGGCGGTAGTAGCGCGTGCCGGGGAAGGGCAGAATTACCTTGGCCGGCCGGCCAGCGTGAGCAAGGTTACGGCGGCCTTCCTCGGCACGGGCCAGCGACGAGTACGCGGCCACCATGATGTAGAAACGACCGGTGCGCGCTTTAATTGTGGTAGTTGCCGGAGCGGCTGTGGTGGCAACGGTGGCCGTAGCGGCGGGGGTTTTGGCTACTACCGGAGCAGTGGGCTTGGCAGCGGCTACTACCACGGCTCTGCTGTCCTTGAAGCTTACTACCGGCTTACTAGCAGCGGGCTTGGCGGCTACCACAACCGGGGCTGTGGGGGCAGCAACTTCTTTCTTAGGAGCTACTGGCGCAGTAGCTACTGGAGTTGCAGGCGCGGCGGCAGGCGTGGTTTTCTTCAGCACAACGGTCGGCATCTCGACCAGCTCTTTTGGGGTTGCGGCGGCTTCCGTGGGCGCGGCGGCTAACTCTTCCAGCAGCTTTTCGCCGGGGGCGGCGGCTGGCGTGGCAACAGTGGCAGGCTCGTTAAGCTCACCCAGGCCGGTGTGGGCCAGCGTGGCCTGCTGCGGCACGGTGGCCGGCGACAACTGCTCCCAGCGGGGCACATAGCCCTGCAAGGCTACCGGCAGCACCGTGGGGTGCAAGGACAGCAGGTAAACTGCCGCCGCCACTACCCCGGCGGCCAGCCCAATGGCTCCGCCGCGCATGAGCTGGCGCAGGGGCACCCGGCTGCTGCGGTTGGCCACCGAACGCAGGCGCGGCACCAATTGGGCCTGCTGCTCGCGGGCCAGGCGGGCGTCGCTCACGGCCACGGGCTGGGCCGTGAGCTCGGGCAGGCCAAAGGCGGCGGCCAGCAGATTTTCGGTGCCGGTGTACTCAAACTGCAAGCCGCGGCCAGCCTGCTGCCGAAACACGCCGATGCCCGGCAGCTCGGTGCGCTGCTGAGCCTTCAGCTCGTAGTGCAGCATGGCCACGGCCTGGCGCACGTACTCGCGGGCCTCGGCCGCCGACAAGCCCAAATGCTGACGTAGGGTATCCACGAGCAGACCGTCGTTGCGGGTCAGGGCCTGGTTGAAGGCTACCTGACGGGTGGGCGGACTCAGCAAATGCCGACCGGCAGGCTGCACTTTGGCCGAGGTATATTCGGCCACGAGGCCGCCAAAATCCGGAATTATCACGCAGTCGTGGTCGCGGAGCAGCGGGCGCAGGTGGTCGGAGAGAGTCATTATAGTGAGGTAAGAATTTTGAGTCTTGCGTTTTGAGTTGCTGGACTAGCCGGCTGGCAGTTGCGAATTATAGGCCTGTCTATTAAGAACAAACCTATAGCTCACGACCTAAAAATTAGAACGCTAAAAGCTGTAAGATGCGCCGCCGAGCACGTTGATACCTTGGCTGGGATAGTTCAGGTAGCGCTGGTAGCGGCGGTTGGTGAGGTTATTTGCTTGTGCAAAGATGCTGAATTTTGGGGTAATGCGGTAGTCACCCCGCAAGCTGAGGTCGATTACGGCATTGGTTTGGCGCGGAGTTTCGGTGCGCTGGAAGCCGTTAACGCGGTAGCCGACGCCGTAGTTGGGCGAGTAGTAATACAGGTTGGCGCCCAGCAGCAGCTTGTCGCTGGCTTTGTAGGTGCCATACAGCGTGCCCAGGAAGGTGGGCCGCCCGAAGGCCTGGGCCAGGTTTTTGACCCCGTAGTAGTTGTAGTCGGCCTTGAAGCCCACGCGCACCTGCTCGGTGGCGCTGTAGAGCGCTTCGCCGTGTACGTTGACCACACCGATGGCCTCTTGGTCGTACACCAAGTCAAACTTGGTCGTATCAGCCAGCGAGTTGCGGAAAAAGTACAGGTTGCGGGCGCGGCCGGCGGTGGCGCGCAGGGCTAGCTCCAGCCCGCCGGTTGGGGCGGCCGTGAAGCCTAGGTACACCGTGGTACCGGCGTGCACGTCGGCCACGGTCTGGCTGCTGCCCAGGTTCAGCCAGGGGTTTTCCTGGCTCAAGTCGTAGCGCGTTACGCGCTGCAAGGCGCCGCCCAGGCCGCCGTAGAACTGTAATTTTTCAGGAATAATCGCGTAGCCGATGCGCACGGCCGGGTACACCACGCCTTTGCTCACCCCGTTGGGCTGCTGGTCGCTACTCGCGCCCCCGCCAGTGGAGGCCGCGGCTACGGGCTCGCTCGAATAGCCCAGCGTAGCTCCCAAGGTCAGCGAAAAGCCGGTTTTGCCGGTGAGTTCGTAGGCGGGCGTAGCCTGCACAAAATTGCGGCTGCGGCTCAGGGTCGTGGCCCCGGCCGAGGGCAGCCCGAGCACGAAGTTTTCCTTTTCGGTGATGAACGAGGCGTCGGCTTGCAGCGTGATGCGGCTGCTTTCGTTCAGGGCAAAACCGGCCTTACCATCCAGCAAAAAGTTGCCTTCCGATGAGGTGTACTGGTCTTCCCAGTACTTGTAGCC
>Ga0265780_10003233_pt1 | contig 21552 bp, 13 predicted proteins | sample P1T30metagenome_FD_192432 | JGI IMG/M metagenome (GOLD analysis project Ga0265780, IMG submission 192432) | Plant litter microbial communities from East Loma Ridge, Irvine, California - P1 T30 | ecosystem: Environmental > Terrestrial > Plant litter > Unclassified | place: USA: California...
TCCAAGCCGTTCAAGGTCGATCCCCTCGCCGCGTTCGACTCCCCCTGGGCGCTGGCCTTTCTGCCGGACCAGAGGATGCTGGTGACCGAAAAGCCCGGCCGGCTGTGGCTGGTCAGCGCGGCGGGCGTGAAGACGCCGGTCGGCGGGGTGCCGCGCGTCCACTTCGAGGGACAGGGCGGTCTGTTATTCGTCGCCACCGCGCCCGACTTCGCGCAGAGCGGGCACGTCTACCTCACCTATGCCGAACCCGGCGCGGGTGGCGACGGTCTGGCGTTGGCGCGCGCGACGCTCGATCCCGGCGCGGCGCAACCGGTGCTGAGAGACCTTCGGGTTGTGTGGCGGCAACTGCCCCGCGGCAATGGCGGGCAGTTCGGCGGCTACATCGCATTCTCGCCCGACGGCCGCTATCTTTTCCTCACCTCCGGCGAACGCCAGCGTTTCACGCCCGCGCAGGACCCTGATCAGGCGCTCGGCAAGATCCTGCGGCTGACGCTGGATGGCACGCCAGCGCCCGGCAATCCCGGCGCCGGCAAGGTCGGCGCGACCACGATCGGCATCATCGATCCGCCGGAAAATACCGGCGGCGCCGCCACCGCGCCGGTACGCCAGGTCACGATTCCCGGCCCGAACCTGACTCGGGCGGAGACCTGGACGACGGGTCATCGCAACCCCTACGGACTGGCGTTCGATGCCAAGGGTCGCCTTTGGTCGACTGAAATGGGTCCGCAGGGCGGCGACGAGCTGAACCTGATCGAGCCCGGCAGGAACTATGGCTGGCCGATCGTATCCTACGGCAAGAACTACGACGACACGCCGATCGCCTCGCCCGCCGGCAAGACGAAATTCCAGCAGCCGGCGCTGTACTGGAGCCCGATTATCGCGCCGGCCGGGCTCACCTTCTATGACGGCACGATGTTTCCGCAGTGGCGAGGCTCCGCCTTTGTCGGCGGACTCGCATCGGAAGCGCTGATCCGCATCGCGTTCGACGGCGCGGTCCCCAGCGAAGTCGAGCGGTGGAGCATGGGTGCGCGGATCCGCGCGGTCATGGCCGGCCCGGACGGGGCGCTATGGCTGCTGGAAGACGGACCTGGCGGGCGACTGCTCCGCCTGCATTCCAATCGCGCGGGTTGAGAGTTCGACAGGGGGGGAGCAGAACCAAATCTGCTAAGAGGCGCCAGCTCCGACGCGTGGCTTATGGCTTGAGAAGCCACGTTAACGCCGCACGGACGCCCGAATGGACGGTCAGCTGGTCCTTGGGGCTCTGCAACTTCAGACGCTTGTCCAAGAGGCCCGCGGCCACTGCCAACGAACGAGAATTGCGCCAAAATTCTTCAAAACTTGTCGGCACTGCGAAAAGCCAAGGTTCCCCGTAAATCACTGCTCGTGAGCCGCCGTTTAAGCGTACTGGTGGGCATGGTCATCAGCAGATTGTCGACCTAGATGGCGGCGATGATCGATAAGCGGACCTCCTCCATGCCCCCCGGTGAATTCGTCGCGTTCGTCGCCGCGCTGATGGCGGTCAACGCATTGGGCGTGGACCTGATGCTGCCTGCGCTCGCCGACATCGGCCATCAGCTTGCCGTCACGACGGCCAACCACCGACAGTGGATCATCACGGTCTACATGCTTGGCTTCGGTGCTGGACAGCTCGTCTACGGCCCGCTTGCAGACAGATTTGGCCGCAGGCCGATCTTGCTCGTCACCATTGCGGGCTTCGTGGCAGCCAGCATCTTCGCCGCAGGTTCGCAAACATTCCCCGCCCTTCTCGGCGCACGCGCACTCCAGGGCCTCATGTCGGCATCGACGCGTGTACTTGCGGTCGCGATCGTGCGTGACCGCTATTCGGGTCGCCAGATGGCGCGCACGCTCTCCGTCGCCCAGATGATCTTCTTCCTGGTACCGATCATGGCGCCCAGTCTCGGCCAGGTCCTGCTGGCTTTCGGACCCTGGCGGTTCATCTTCTATGCGCTGGCGGCCTTTGCGGCTGTCGTCCTTGCCTGGTCGACGGTCCGTCTACGCGAATCCCTGCCGGTGGAACGTCGGTCGCCCTTGTCGCGGGCGTCGCTCGGCCGCGCCTACCGATTGACGCTAACGAACCGCTTCTCCGCGGGCTATGCCGTGGCGGCGTCGATGACATTCGGCGGCATCATCGCCTTCGTTTCGTCCGCGCAGCAGATCTTCGTCGATGAATTCCATGCCGGTGAACGCTTCACGATTCTGTTCGCCGTCTGCGCCTTCTCGATGGGCTGTGCATCCTTTGCCAACAGCCGCCTCGTCGAGCGGCTTGGCACCCGCCTCATCTCCCAGTCCGCATTGCTCGCGTTGATCATGCTGTCGCTTCTCCACCTCGTCGTAATCGGCGTCGGACGGGAGTCGCTGGAGACGTACATGCTGTTCCAAGCGCTCAGCATGACCTGCATCGGACTATGCGGGTCGAATTTCGGTGCGATGGCGATGGAGCCTGTCGGACACATCGCCGGTACCGCGTCCTCGATACAGGGTTTTATCACCAGCGTCGGTGCGGTGATCGTCGGCTCCATCATCGGGCAGGCCTATGACGGAACAACCTATCCGCTGGCCTTCGGCTACCTGGCGATCGGCGTTGCAGTTCTGTGCGTCGTGTACTTCACGGAAGGACGAAGGCTGTTCCAGGCTCGACATGCTAGTGGCACACAGAATTCGGGACACGAATAGACTAAACTCCGGCCACTAGGCCTAATAGAATTTCCATTTTAAGCCGGACGTCCATTTAACGGACATTGCAGAGCAGTGCTGCGCTCTACAATATCGTTCGATCTAATCCAACCGGCGCGTAAGTGCTCTGCTGGGAAAATGGATGGTTAGTCTCTGCCGTTCAGCTTCCTTAAAGCGAGCAGCCTTTTTCACTAGGTCACGTGTGGCTGCACGACCAACAACCCTATCGCCGCCAAGCCAGCCACTGCCAAGCGCAACCGCAGGTGCTAGGATAAGGAGGCCATAAGAGTCAGGTGCAAAATGCTCAATTATGTCGATGGTGCCCCTTTTGCCGTGATCGCGGCTTGCCTTCATACCGAGGCTTTCTGCTTGGCGACCGGCGGGCCTTTAGACCCAAACTCCGTCATTCAGAGGATCCAACCTACGTTCCAACTTCAGCCGCTCGTTCATCTACGCCAGGATCGTGCCAAGCCTAGGGTCAGGACCCATTGATGTGAGAGGCGCGATCTGATTCAGGCTCCGTGAGGAGAGCGTGGATGAGCGACCTGTACTGGCTGACGGATGAGCAGATGGCGCGTCTGCAACCGTTCTTTCCCAAGAGCCATGGCAAGCCTCGGGTCGATGATCGGCGGGTGCTCAGCGGCATCGTTTTCGTCAATCGCAACGGGCTACGCTGGTGTGATGCGCCGAAGGACTATGGGCCGCACAAGACGCTCTACAATCGCTGGAAGCGGTGGGGCGAGAGGGGTGTCTTCTTGCGCATGATGGAGGGGCTCGCGGCAGCGGAAGCCGTACCGAAAACGGTCATGATCGACGCGACCTACCTGAAGGCACACCGCACGGCATCGAGTCTGCGGGTAAAAAAGGGGATCTCGGCCGCCTGATCGGCCGCACGAAAGGCGGCATGAACACCAAACTGCATGCCGTCAGCGATGCGGATGGGCGGCCGTTGAGCTTCTTCATGACCGCCGGGCAGGTCAGCGACTACACCGGCGCGGCAGCCTTGCTCGACGATCTGCCGAAAGCGCAGTGGCTGCTTGGCGACCGTGGTTATGACGCCGATTGGTTCAGGGACGCCCTGGAAGCCAAGGGCATCCAGCCCTGCATCCCGGGCCGCAGATCGCGCAACGAGCCGGTCAGATACGACAAGCGCCGCTACCGGCGCCGCAGCCGCATCGAGATCATGTTCGGCCGTCTGAAGGATTGGCGCCGCGTCGCCACTCGCTACGACCGCTGCCCAACCGTCTTCTTCTCTGCCGTCGCGCTCGCGGCCACCGTCATCTTCTGGCTCTGACCAATGAGTCCTGACCCTAGCAGCGCGGCACATCGACGCACCGCATTAGCTGTCTGAGCTTGAGAACGTCTTGGCCGGTCGCAAGCGAAACGATGATGACGAGAACTACAGGGCAGGTTCGGCGTTCGATAGAGCCGGGCAATCGATAAGCGCCCCGCGTGTCCGTGTGACTGAAACAGGCGGGGCGCTGAGGTACTCTACACTTGACGCGAAAGCCTCGAGCCAGGCAGTACCGCGGCGTGGTTAAATCATGGTGAAGCACCCCGCCCGCTCCGTGTGACACCGCATATGCCGCGGGCGGGATACCGAGCCTTCGCCGTCTTGGGTAAGCGAGCTCGCTTCATGGTGTCGCTGATGCCAGCCGAGACTACAAGACGAACGGCCTGATCCATTCCCGGATCGGGACGGTGCCGATGTCTCGCTCCCAAACAATCCGGCGCGTTAAGCCATCGCCACCTTCGTACGCGTCGAGGTGTGTCCGCCCGACCGATACAGCACATCCGCTGCCTCCTCAGACGTGATGCCTGCCGCACTGGTGTCGACCGAGACAAAAACGCCATCCTCGTTGATCCGGCCTTCGTAATAGCTGGCATCGACGCGGCTTACACCGTGGTCGGTCATCACCTTCTCCAGCCCGCCAACAGCGCCGCCAAGGGCTGCCCCAGTTACCGCTGCAGCGGGGATCGCCGCGGATGCGATCGCGCCAGCAGCGACCAGTGGACCGACGCCTGGAATGGCAAGCGCAGCGATACCGAGCAGCGTGCCGATACCAGCGCCGGCAGCAACCTTGCCGACGAACTCCTGGGTGTCGCCGTTGCCATCTGTGGTCGTGTTTTTGCCGTCGTGCTGAGCTACGATCGAAATGGCGCTGTCATTGACACCGGCAGCGCGAAGCTCCGACACGGCGCGCTCTGCTTCGGCGTGATTATCGAAGACGGCGGATACCAAGTTCGTGCTCATCATTAGATCCAGTCGATAATGGCGGTTAAAGATGAGCCTAGAAGTCGCGCCGACTTCCTATCGTTCCAGATATTGAGGGTTAGCGCCGTAGTAACCTTGATTGTTGCGACAAAGCGCAAGGAGGCGCTGCACCGGCGATTAACTCGCTATGCCAATCAACAATGATCGAGCTGTTCACTGGCACGAGCTATAACGATTGCTGCTAAAACCCAGTCGCTTCCATCTCGCACCGCGTTCTCGATCGCGGCGCGCTCCATTAACCGAAGATTCCCGCCTGGCAGCTTACGGTCCTGCTTAACCTCCCGAGCAAATATCAACGGGACGCCCCCGATCGTTGCGCAAGCCCGATAGGAATGAGCAGATCATGCGGCTGTATCGGCTCGGCCGGACTGAAAATCAGATGGCCGAATTGCTGGGATGTACGCCTCGAATAGTCTACCGCTTGTGGCATGGCCGCGCGCACCGCGCACGACGCCGCAGAGGCGGTAAATTCCGAGCACGCTCGGTAATGCTACAAGCGTAGGATCGTTCTCTCATAGTAGCAGATCTGCCTCCGAAACCCCCGCCACCGACCCAATCCGACTATAAACAAAGTACGTCAGGTCGCCGATAGCGAAGGTGCCATCATATTCCAGGCTCGTTAGCCGCGCGCTTGCATCTGTCGTAATCACCACTTGACCGCCTCCCGTAAAATCGAGGTCTCGGTCTGACCCGAACATGATCACCCCATCACCATCCTTGTCTATAATTTTGCGGGTCGTCACAAGCACATCGTCTAGGCCAAAGTCTCCAATACGGTCATTGCCTAATCCGCTTCCAGTAAACAGGAAAACGTCTCCGTCAGCACCGCCGCGCAAAAGGTCATTGCCTAATCCGCCCTCCAACAGGTCGCGTCCCGCCAGGCCAGACAACGAGTCCGCACCTGCTAGTCCACGCAGCACATCGCCGCCTGGTGTCCCCGTCAGCGTGTCCGCGCCTGCCGTGCCCGCCGGATCGTCGCTACGTAGTTTGATCTCAACGACGATGCTGTCAGTGCCCGTCTCGAACGTCTGACCGCTTGCGGTAATTCGGATTGCTATGGTTTCTTCGCTCTCGACTGCGGCATCGTCCAGCACGGCGATTCTACCAAGGTTGATCAGGTAGTCGCCTGCGGCCGATTGGATAACGGAGAAGGTGCCGGAGAAGCTGCCTACATTCACGTCAGCGCCGTTGGCGGCGGTCGAACGATCGTTCAAGAACGACATCGTCACCGAGGTACTGACATTCGTCACGTTCTTGAGTATTAGTCCCAGAGTGAACGAAGAATCCACGCCTTCAGTAACCAGCGCAGGCGCCGTCACGAATGCAGTCGCAAGGTCGGCCGCGGCGATGAAGGTCGGTGCGTACCCGCTAAAGTTGTCCGCAGTAAGCGATGCTGCGCTAACACTCTCCAAGCGGGCAAGCGTCTGGAAACCGGCATTACGGCCTACTGCGCCATCGCGGTCGATTTGAAATAGAGTGTCCGGTCCCGCTTGTACCAAACGAAGATAACCGCTCGCCCCGAACGGATTGGACCCGTCCCAGCCTTGGAAGCCAAAGGTAAAATTAGACGTGATCTCAATGCTGTCGCCGTTAACACCACTAGTAAAGTCCGTGATTACCGGGACCGCATTTTGGGCCGCGAAGCTCGACAGTTCTACTAGGTCGCACCCAGCGCCTAGCGTTGCTCGTACGGCGCCTAGACCGTTCCCCAACATGAGCCGGTCCGCACCTTCACCAAGATCAATAGTGCCCGTTCCGGTTGTGAACACATAGTATCCGACGCGGTCATCGCCCAACCCACCCTCAACTCGTATCGTCTCAGCTACGGTCGTCAGGCCACTGGGGGAGTGGGAAACGGTGATAATGTCGTTTCCCGTCCCGCCGCGAAGCGTGTCTGAGCCCCCATTGTCGCTGATGAAGTCGTCCCCATCGCCGCCGTCGACTACGTCATCGCCGAAGCCGCCCTGGATATTGTCTGACCCCGCGCCTCCATCAATGATGTCATTCCCATTGCGCCCGTCGATCTGATCGAACCCACCCAACCCTGTGATGGTGTCTGCACCGACGGTTCCCGTCAGGCTGTCCGAATTTGCAGTGCCGGTGATTATCGCGCCTTGAACTGGATCGCCAGAGGGCGCGTACCCGCCTATATTGGCGGCTGTGAACGCCCTTGCATCGGCGTTACTGAAGCGGATCAGCGTCGTGAAGCTCGATCCTGTTCCGACAATGCCGTCGCGATCAAATTCCAACAATGCATCGGCATCTGACTGGCGCAGGCGCAGATGTCCGCTGGCTCCGAACGGATTCGATCCATCAAAATTTGATGCGTTCCGCGCCAGATAATCACCGATGTCGAGCACATCGCCAAGGTCGCCGACTTGAAAATCAGTCAGGACGGGTGCCGAGTTCAAAAACGCTGACTGCTGAAGCGTTACTGTGTCACGACCAGCGCCGGTGCTGATCGTGACGGCCGCGTTTGATATAAACCCGAGAGATATCCTATCCGCGCCATCGCCCAAGTCGATGGTCATAGTACCTCGCGCCGCGGAATTCAGTTCGACTCGATCGTCGCCAGTTCCTGCCTCGACAACCAAAGTCTCAAGCGCACCAATTGAGCCATAATGGCCGACACTGATTAAGTCCGCCCCGGTGCCCCCGCGCAACGTATCCGACCCGCTCGTAAAATCGGTGATGAAGTCGTTTCCATCGCCCCCATCGAGGACGTCGTCACCCGCGCCGCCCTCGATACTATCACCGTCAGCACCGCCGTCGATGACGTCGTTTCCGCCCCTGCCGTTGATCTGGTCGAACCCGCCGAAGCCGTTGATCACGTCGTCGCCGTCCGTGCCTTGAAGGTTATCCCCAACCGACGTTCCATCGATACGCATGAACCTCTCCCCCACCTGATGCCTAGCCCGCATAATGATTTGAGGGCGTTGCCAGTACAAGACGAGTCAAAGGGCCGAAAAGGGCCTAGCGACCCAAAGCGCTACATTCGCCTCGTATTTGAGGCGGTCCGGTTCTTTCATTTTTTGGCAACCCCGCCTCCAGAATATCCTGTGAAACGGAGGGGGCAGTACAATGACTGAAGAAGCTGAGCGCGCTCGAGCATATCACGAAGCGCGATGCCAACAGGAGCTGCAGCGAATTAACGAGTCGCGGTGCGAGCGGTCAAGGCACGCGCATATCCGCCTTTTTCAGCTTCACAAGTCGATGACGGTCAACCCGGCAAACGGCCTGCCGACAGCTACCTTAGCGACGGTGGTCCAATAGGCGTCTCCCAAACTGAAGCACAGCTGGCGTAAAATCAGTGTCTACTCCGCTGCGTCCGCAGCCTTGCGCTTTCGCGGCGAAGGTTTAGCCGCCTCGGCCTTGCCTGGTTTCGCTTTTTCAGACTGGCGGCCTAGCCCGATCTTTAGCGCAATCGCTCGGCGGTTATCGGAATAATTTGCAGCGACAATCGGGTAGTCAAGCTTAAGGCCATAGCGCACCCGATATTCTGCTGGCGTCATGCCATGCGTCGACAGATGGCGGCGCAACGTCTTGTACTTCTTCCCATCGATCATGCTGATGATGTGGTCAGGATCGGAAAGAGACTTTCTTACTGATACCGCAGGCACATCTTCGGCAGGCTGGTCGGTAGCCATGCTCGTCGCTTCCACACTACCCGCCAGTGCGGCGATTGAGTCGCGCATTGTGTTTAGAAACGCGGTGACCTCAGCAGCCGACACCCGCGTGTTGGGGTTACTCAACCACGCGACCGTTAGTTTCGTTGCTAGTCCAATAGTATTGAACTTAACAGTTTGCTTGGACATCTGACCCTCCATTGCAGCGCGAAATGCTTACTTAGTATCGCCGTCGGCTGGCGCATTGGTAACATAAGCTGTCAGCCTGAAAAGCGTCAGACCCCGGTCGTTCGTCACGTCGACTACAAAATCCCTACCGTCCCATAAGACAGCTGGTTCTCCATGCATTATCTGACCTGCAAAAACGATAGCATGCTTCCTTGCAGCCGCGTCATCAGCCAATTCAGTGCCCTCACTATCAGGGTCATGCCGGTTGTCAGCGGTATTAAAGAAATATCGTGCCATCGTGGTGTTCCTCTGATCTCCCAAACGGGCACGGAGATCACAGGTTGCTGCGTTCTACCAAAGACGTACTGCCGTGGATCAGTATCAAGGTTGTCCGCAGCGCGCATTCGTTGGACGCGACTGAATGGTAAGCCCGGACTTCAGCCTATGCCCGGCCTGCGACTCACGTAGCTAGAACGACTTTGCGTCTACAGACGGAACGTCGACGGGCATCAAGAGCAACTTAGGTCAGTTACCGGGGCGGTATCCCAAGCGTACCGAGGGTGTATTGCATTATCACGGTCGCTCCGCGAGTGAGGGGCATGCCTCACGCCAGCAACATCGTCTATTGCGACGGTCCGGACAGCCCCCACGCTTTCGACATCGTTCCGCTCCAGCCTCGTAAAGGCAGCCTGGATGCTATGTGTCCGGTCTGCCAGGGCAGAGGTCAGTGGAATACCGAGATTGATCTCGTCAGTTTTCGTTGCAAGCGCACTGCATGCGATCGGTGCCACGGTGCGGGATGGGTTGAGACCGGCTCCGATCCGGTAGGACTGCCCGATATTGAGATCGCGCCGGGAGGCTACCCCCGATGGACTTTGCGCTTCGAACCGTCCGACGAAGCCTCGCAGATTGACCCAGAGGCGCCAGGCCTATCGCAGCCATGACCGGCAACGGAGCGTCCTTGGCGTTAGCATATTGCGGCAGTGGGCAAGACGCTGTCTTATGGCGCTTGCCTCTTTCATACCGTAAAATCAGGCATCGTTAGCAATAGAAGGGGAGCAAGCTCGGGCCAGTTGCGTCATCGTGAAGGGTTTAGCAAGATACCGAACGCGGTAAGAGAGTCCAACCGGTTCGGGGTCGCCAGACATCACTATAATAGTTGGTGGCAGTGCCGTTGCCCCGTGTTTAATTAAATCCACGCCGGTCATTTGCCCTGGCAGAGCAACATTACAAAGTAAAACCGAAATGGAATATTCGTCAAGCCCGCATGTAGCCAATTCGACTGTGTCAACAGCAATGACATAATATTTTAATTCCGTAAGCATTTCGCTTGTCATCGAGCGCACCAAAGCGTTATCTTCAAGGATAAGAGCTTTTGTAGCCATTACCACGGTACTAAGGCCCTAATCTCGTTGGATTGTGCGGAGTGTCTCGGGGCAATGAAATCGCTGTCGAGGCTCACCACTATTATCCTGGTAGAAGATGATAATGTAATCAGAATGTTAGTTAACGAGTACCTCGAGGAATTTGCGTACCGTGTAGTAGTCGCGGCTAGTGGTGACGACGCTTTGCCAATACTGGTAAACAATAAAGAAATAGGCTTGGTTATAACCGACGTGCGAATGCCGGGTAAATTAAATGGTCTTGATTTAATTGAAGAGGCGTCTCGCCTGCGCCCGACATTGAAGACAATCGTAATGTCGGGGCATACAGGTGAAACTAATAACCGAGCCGATGTAGCAGATCGTTTTATCGCGAAACCATTCACCGTAAACAATCTTGGAATTGCGATTGAGAGCCTACTCGGCTTGAGGAACGCCGCATAGCCCAGGTTTTTTACTAAGTGCCTAAAGGCTTCTTATATCGAAGCTATGGTCAGGACCCATTGATGTGAGAGGCGCGATCTGATTCAGGCTCCGTGAGAAGAGCGTGGGATGAGCGATCTGTACTGGCTGACGGACGAACAGATGCCGCGCCTGCGGCCATATTTCCCTCAAGAGCCATGGTAAGCCGCTAGTTAACGACCGGCGGGTGTTGAGCGGCATCGTTTTCGTGAACCGCAATGGACTGCGCTGGCGTGATGCGCCCAGCACCGCCGTAAACGGCTGCACCGTAAAATGGCTTCGCTTTGGCTAAAATTCGGGCCCGGCCCTTACTTGTTGCCTGTGCTCAATGGTCAACATGCGGAACGCCTAGATCACCGCCCATGTCTTCCGCCCGAGCCGACGAATGGCCTGCCGCGCCGGGGCTAAGCAGTAGCGATTAAAAATCAGACAGATTATAATGGCATCACGGGAACATGCCTGTGGTATTAGAGATTAAGTTTTAGCCGGCAAGCTTAGCGTCTTCGCGCAAACTCAAGGACGCAGAGGCGGTAAGGGTCACAAAGGAACATTCCACCCCTGTCGCAAGCATGTTGTAGCTTTCCGCAGCCCGTTCGGTAATCATGGCAGCATGCATGACGTGATCTTACCGTCAAAGGGCCAGTTCCTACGCGAAGACGCTATCCGCGGCGGGATGGATTTGCTCTTCTTCTCGCACACCCGCCACCTGAAGCACGCGGACGAGGCGTTAGCAGCGGTCGGGCTAGGCCGAGCTCACCACCGGGTGCTCTACTTTCTCGCACGACGCCCCGGCATCGCGGTGTCAGCGTTACTAGCAATCCTTGGTGTCACCAAGCAGTCGTTTGGACGGGTCTCCAGTGAATTGGCAGCTAAGGGCTTGATTGAACATCATCCCGGAGAGGAAGATCGGCGTCAGCGGACGTATCAACTCACGTCGGCAGGGATTAAATTAGAGGCGGAGCTATTTGCAATTCTTCATGCCAATGTCTTACGAGCTTATACAGCGTCCGGCGGGATTGCCGTCGCTGGATTCTGGACCGTGCTGCAGTACCTAATTGGCGAGGAGGGGAACATGCAGTTTCGTGTCGTGCAGGGCTTATAGCCGCCGCTGAAATGCAATCTCCCCATCGTGAGCCGCTGGGCGAACAACCGAGTGGAGAACTCACACCTGCCGTTCCGACGACGAGAGCGGGCCATGCTGAGGTTCCGGCAGATGAAGACGTTGCAAAAGTTCGCCTCGGTTCACGCCAATATCCACAACCATTTCAGCCTGGAGCGTCATCTCACCGATCGACAGACCTACAAGGAACGACGCTCTGCCGCCCTGGCGGTGTGGCAGATCGTTGCATGCTAGGCCGCGCTCTCAAAGACCAAAATGCACCTTCTGGAGAGCGGTTCGCGTTAGACTGACAGCACCCCTCGCAGATATCCCCGACGTTGGGTCTGGGCGGAACCGACAATCGTACGGCGACGCCGGAATTGTGTGCGGCGTGGCGCGTTTCTTCCGCCAATGCGCTGGCAAACGCTCCGGTGAAAAGCGACGTGCCGGTCCTCATTATCGCTGCTGAGTTCGATCCAATCACACCACCGGCCTGGGGCCGTCGGCTGCTCCGTACTATGTTCAACGCAAGGTTCGTGCAGGTTCCTGGGCAGTCCCATGGAGCAATGTTCAACCGTTGCGGTGGGCAGATGACGATGGCCTTCCTTCGTGACCCCCGTGCGCAGCTGAACGGAGACTGCATAGCCAAGATGGCGGGGACCGCCTTCGGCACAGGCAAAGACATTGCAGCACCGAGCCAGTGAGATCGCCAAGCGTCAGCGACCAGCGTCGGTCACTTCCAGCCCGATGAACGAACGGCTGAAGTTGGGAAGCGGGGAAGGGCAACTGAACGTCCGGAACTGGGTCAACGCGAGAATCCGGCTTCCGCCTCGCTGGTCATCTGAAACTAGGCGAGCCAAGTATCTGGACATCCAGACTGCTCACAAATTCGTTGCCCGCGAACGACAGATTTAATCCCACGGCGGCCGGTCGCGGACCTTTCTCCTTACATTCACTCTGGAGAGAATTAAACTTGCATCGTATTTTCGTTTGGGGCATCGATTGGCATCGGCACCGAAGAGTGCCATCGTCATAGGAGAGGATTATGCGGCTTCGTTCGTGCTGGCTCGGTGTGTCCGTGCTTGCCCTGCTCTCGACGGGTCAGGCCGTCGCTCAGTCAGTTCCCGCCGATCCCGGCGCTTCGACCGAACAGGCGGAAAGCCCCGCGCCGCAGCAGGGCGACATCATCGTCACCGCGCGCCGCCGCAACGAGAATCTCCAGACCACGCCGTTGTCCGGCTCCGTCCTGTCAGGCACCGATCTGGCGAACAAGGGCGTGTCGAGCGTCGATGCGCTCCAGTTCGCCACACCGAGCGTGGTGGTGAACAATTTCGGCCAGGGCATCGACTTCAATGTCCGCGGCATCGGCAAGGGCGAGCACAACACGCAGACCGCGACCGGCGTCATCACCTACCGTGACGGTGCACCGACGTTCCCGGGCTATTTCGCGCAGGAACCCTATTACGACGTCGCAAACATTCAGGTGCTGCGCGGTCCGCAAGGCACGATCGTCGGCCAGAACGCTACTGGCGGCGCAGTGTTCGTCAACAGCAACGACCCCATCATCGGTGGCGGCTATCGTGGCTATATCAATGCGAACGTCGGCAATTATTCGGACGTTGGCGTGCAGGGCGCGGTGAACATCCCAGTGAGCGACACGCTGGCCGCGCGGTTCGCGGTCTATGGCCAGCGACGCGACGGCTTCTACGACATCACCGGGCCGGGTGGATCGAAATATACCGGCAACAACGGCGACGTGCGCCAGATCGCCGGCCGCTTCAGCCTGTTGTGGAAGCCTACGTCGCGGCTGTCGATCCTGTCGAAGACCGACGTCGACTATCTCGACATGGGGGCCTATCCCGCCAGCCCGTTCACCAACCAGTTCCGGTACCTGCCGGTTGGGAGCACGACGCCGAACCCCAATTACCGCGACTTGTTCGACATCACCGCGAACTCCCCGCAGGAGGCGCGTGACAAGTTTTACCGTTCGATTCTGCGCGTGAACTTCGAGTTCGACAACGGAATCCAGCTGCGATCGGTCAGTGCTTATGCGAGCGGCAACACCAAATATCGCTCCGACCTAGACGGCACCGCGACCGCGAACCGGACGTTCTTTGACAGCGTCGACGAGCGTCAATATTCGCAGGAACTGACGCTGATCTCGCCTGATACGTCGCGCGTCTCGTACCTGCTCGGTGCGTTCGGCGTCTGGAACAGATACGATTTCAAATCGCCCTATCAGTTCGTGATCGGTGCGCCACTCGGCAATCCGCTGACCGAATACCGATTGCAGGGTATCAACCCGAACCGCTCGCTGGCCGCCTTTGGGCAACTAGGCTTTGCGATCACGCCCAAGCTGAAGCTCGAGGTCGGCGGTCGCTACACGACCAGCCGCAGCCGCAACGACATCGATGTTCTGCAGTACGGCACGCCTATCGTCGCAGAGCAGAAGACCAGCTCGAACGATTTCTCGTACAAGGCCTCGCTCGGCTGGGAGGTCAGCCGCGACCATTATCTCTACGGTTTCGTCGCGACCGGGTTCAAGCCGGGCGGGCTCAACGTACCTGTTGGCTTGGGCAACCCTGCGCCGTTCGGTGCCGAGCAGGTCACATCCTACGAAGCCGGCTGGAAGGCGAACTTCCTCAACCGTCGTATCAGGACCAGCGTCAGCGCCTTCTACAACGACTATGAGGCTTTCCAGGTTACGATCGGCAACCCGACCATCCCGGTGTTTGGGCTCCAAGTGAACGTTCCTGGCAAGACCAAGATCTACGGGATCGAGGCCGAGGCTGACGTGAAGTTCGGCAATCTGACGTTCGACGTCGGTATGAACGTGTTGCGCAGCGAACTCGGCCAGTTCTTCGCGACCGATCCGCGCATCCTGGCAGTTGCTGCCTGCAACGTGAACACCGGGCCCGCCAGCGTATCGTGTCGTAACCTGAAGGGTGTCGACCAGAGCTATGCGCCGAACTTCACGTTCAACGTCGGCGCCAGTTACGAGATCGCGCTGGGCGGCGGCTCGACGCTGACGCCGCGCGCGAATTATGGGCACATCGCGCCGCAATGGGCGACCTTGTTCCAGAACCGCGCGCTCGGCGATCGACTGGAGGCGCGCAATATCGTCAACGCACAGCTCGCCTATAATCGCGGCACGGTCACGCTGACCGCTTACGGGACGAACCTCACCGATCAGCATTATCCTGCTGCGCTCAACAGCGGGCTCTATTTCGCGGGATCGCCGCGGCAATATGGCCTGAAGCTCCTGAAGGCGTTCTGACGACCATGCAGAGCTTCGGACTGACGGTAGACAAGTTCCTCGACCACGCCGGCAAATGGTTCGGCGATCACGAAGTGGTCTGGGCGGAGAAGGGCGTTCCGGTCGCACGCTTCGGCTATGCGGACCTGCGCGAGCGGGCCAACCAATTGTCGGGCGCGCTGGTCGCGCTCGGCGTTCAGCCGGGCGACCGGATCGGCACGCTGGCCTGGAACACGCGGGATCATCTCGAAGTCTATTACGGAGTGATGGGAATTGGCTGCGTCTGCCACACGCTCAACCCGCGACTGACTCCGGCGCAGTTGGCGGCGATGATCAACGAGGCGGACGACCGTATCCTGGCGGTCGCGACCGACATGATGCCGCTGATCGCCCGGATTCTCCCGCACTGTCCCGGTGTCCGGCACGTCATCGAACTGGACGATGACGAGGCAGAGCCAACGAACGGCGCGACCTGGTCAAAACAAGCCTTGGTCGCGGCGCATGGCACGCCCGTAAACTGGGGCGCGTTCGACGAGAACGCGCCTGCGGGGCTCTGCTACACGTCGGGCACCACGGGGCGGCCGAAGGGCGTTCTCTACACGCACCGATCCAACTATCTGCACACGCTTCGGGCTCTGCAAGCCGATGTCGTGGGACTGACGGCACGCGACGTGCTGCTGCTCGCGGTCCCGATGTTCCATGCCAATGGCTGGGGACTGCCGTTCGCGGCGCCCGCGGCGGGCACAAAGCTGGTCCTGCCCGGTCGGCATCTTGACGGCGCCAGCCTAGCGCAGATCATGCGCGACGAGGCAGTGACGGTGGCGGTCGGCGTGCAGACCGTATGGCTCGGGTTGGTCGATCATCTCGATCGCAGGGGCGAGGACCTACCATCGCTGGAACGCGTGATCATCGGCGGGTCGAACTGTCCCGATGCATTACTCGATCGTCTCCAGACGCGGCTCGGCGCGCGGGTGCAGACGAGCTGGGGCATGACGGAGCTTTCGCCGATCGGGACGATATCACCGGCCACCGCCGCGCCGGGATCGTCTGGGTCCGCAGGCCCGCCGCCACTCGGGCTGGACCTCAAGCTGACCGATGTAGACGGCGTTGGCCTTCCCGAACAGCGCGGTATGCAGGGGCATCTGAAGGTGAGGGGGGCGAGCGTCCTGGATCGATATTTCGACGCCGATACGGTGGCGCTCGACGACGAGGGCTATTTCGACACGGGCGATCTCGCGACCATCGACTCGGCCGGCAACCTCACCATCTGCGGCCGTGCGAAGGACCTGATCAAGTCGGGCGGCGAGTGGATCAATCCTGCCGAGATCGAGGCGATCATCGGCGCGCATGCCTCCGTACGGCACGTCGCTGTGATCGGGCGACCCGATCCGCGCTGGGGTGAGCGTCCGTTACTGGTTGTGGAGGGTGAACCGAGCAACGACGCCCGCATGTTGCTGGACCTGCTACGCGGGAAAGTCGCCGACTGGTGGATCCCCGACCGCGTCGCAATGGTCAGCATGATGCCGCTCGCGTCGACCGGCAAGATCGACAAGACCCGGCTCCGCACCGACTATGAGCAGGGGCTGATCGTCGCCGAGCAGGTGTGACGGCGTGCCGCTAGTCGCAAGTCGCGACCGGCGGCAGGTTCGGCGCGGCCAACCCGACGTTCCAGTTCCACCCGATCTTGCCGGTCGCGCGACGCCGGCACATCACGCTCTCGTTCAGCGCAAACATCCCCGGCATCAGCGTCTGCTGCACCACCGGTGTTGCGCCGAAATGCATATAGCTCTGGTTCGCGTCATAGGCGGGCCACCGCGCGGCGTTGCGCGCGACAGGCTTGCCGTCGCGAACGAAGCTCGCCCAGTAATCGATCATCGCATCCGACAATGCCCGTTCGCCCTCGGTATCCGGCACCTTCGGCCAGCGCGGCGGCGTGCCGTCGAAATTGCCGAACACGAACGGCAGTTCGCTCGCATGAAAGGCATGAAGACCGGCTTGGTCAGCAGCGGGATAGCCGTGATCAAAAAGATAAAGATACGCCGGGACGCCCAGCGCCGCCTGCTTCCGCACCAGCCGCTCCGCAGTCCAGCCATATAGCGCGTCGCGTGTCGTTGCGAGAATGCTCTCTGGATAGCTGCTGGCGGGATAAAGCCGCAGGAACGCATCGGACAGGTCACCGTAGCGGTCGCGGATCGTGCGCTCATACGCCTCCGCGGTCTGCGGCGGCTTGGGCGCGAGCATCTTCAGCGAGCGGATCTCCCCCTGGTTGAAGCCGGCGAGCACGGGCACGGCCGCCTGCTTGCCCTGGTCGAACGCGTCCACCATCTGCTGCGGCAGCACCGCGCCATCGACCACGCCGAACGGCGCGAAGCCGAGCTTGGCGGAGGTATCCGTAAGCGCTTGCGCGTCCATCGCGCGGAGGCTCTCGACGTCCGGCATCTGCAACGCACCGGTCAGCAATTGTCCGCCGCCTTCGCCTGACGGCGCACCGAACACGCTTTTGCGCAATTCAGGCATCGAGATCATGTATGAACTCTCCGCGATCGCCTTGGCGAACAAACTATGCGCCGCGGGCGACGTCATCAGGTACAGCGCGCTCAGACCGCCGGCGGACTCGCCCGCGATCGTCACGTTGCGCGCATCGCCGCCGAACGATCCGATGTTGTCGCGCACCCATTTTAGCGCGGCGATCTGGTCGAGCAGGCCGTAATTGCCCGATACGCGCTGCGACGACTCACGGCTCAGCCACGGATGTGCAAGCCAGCCGAGCACTCCCAGCCGGTAGTTGATCGAAACGACGATCACCCCGCGCTCGGCGAACTTCCGGCCGTCATAGGTCGGCTCGCGGCTCGATCCGGTGACGAGTGCACCGCCGTGAATCCACACCATTACCGGCGCATTCTTCGCGTTGGCGGGCGTCCAGACGTTGAGCGACAGGCAGTCTTCACTGACGGGCATCGGCGGACCCGAATAGATCGTCGTGGTGCCGCCCTGGGGCTGCACGCATGCCGGCCCGAAATCGATCGCCGCACGCTCGCCCGACCAGCGCGGCAGCGCGACGGGCGCACGCCAGCGCAGTTTGCCGGTCGGCGCGGCTGCGTAGGGAATGCCCTTGAAGACGCGGACGTCGCCTGCGGCCGTGCCCGACACGCGGCCTGCAGGCGCATCGACGACGGGCGCTCTGTCTGCTGCAAAGACGGGCGTAGCGCTCGCGAGCAGGAGCGAAACCAGACTGTGATACGCCTTCATATGCGGGAATCCTGACGGGACAGCGTGCGCGCGAGCCAGAGGAACAGGCCGATCGCGACTGCGTAGAATGGGGTGAGCGTGTAAAGCGACAGCTGCAGCGGATTGGTCGCGCCATGTGCGGCGAACCAGTCGCTGGCGGCACCGACCCAGGTCGGTCCGAGGCCGAGGCCGATGAAGTTCATCACCAGCAGCAGCAACGCACCCGCCAGCACGCGCTGGTTGGGCGCAGCTTCCTCCTGCACCAGCGTCACCGAGCAGGAGAGGTAGAAATAGTTGAAGAACATCACGATCGTCAGCAGGGCGAGCGCCAGCGGCCAGGTCGGTGCCCAGACGAACGCCAGGTAGAACGGCATCGACACCGCCAGGGACACTGCCGGCGCGATCGCGAAGACGCGGCGCGATCCGCGGGTGAAGCGGTCGATGATCCGCCCCGACGCGATCATCCCGCCGCCCATTCCGACCACGATCGCGACGGCGTACCAGATCGCGATCTCGGGCAGCGTCATGCCCTTCTCCCGGATCAGGAACAGTACCGCGAAATTGCCGAGGCCATAGGTGACGAACTGCGTTGCGCCGCTGCCGAACGCGGCCAGCGTCATCACCGGGTTTGCGAAGAACGCCTTTACCGTGCCCCAGAACGGCGCACGGTCGCGCGTGACTGCATCGCCGTCGGTCGCACCGTCCCGCGCCGGCTCGCGGATTATGAACGGCAGGGCGATGGCGGCGACGATGCCGACGATGCCGATCGTGATGAACGCGTCGCGCCAGTCATAGGCCGCCGCGATCGACGCGCCGAGTGCGATCCCGAGCGCCGCACCGATCGGTGGGCCCAGATTGTAGATGCCGAACGCCACGCCGCGCTTGCCCGGTGCGAAGGTATCCGTGATCAGCGCATAGGAGGGCGGGACGCCGCCCGCTTCGCCGAACCCGACCAGCATCCGGCCGGCCACCAGTTGCGGATACGTACGCGCCATGCCGCACGCGATCGTCGCCGCGCTCCAGATCGCGCAGGCGAGCGTCAGGATGCCGACCTTGCTCGTACGGTCCGCCAGCCAGCTGACCGGGATCGCGATGAAGCAATAGAACATTGCGAAATACAGTCCACCGATCAACCCGAGTTGGCCATCGGTGATATGCAGCGAATCTTGGATCGGCTTGGCGAGGATACCCAGCAGCTGTCGGTCGAGAAAGTTCAGCACGTACACGAAGGTCAGCATTGCCAGCACGATGCCAGGGCGTCGGGCACGCCTGGTAGCTGGGCGTTGCGCCAAGGGTATAACCGGCTGCGACTCCGACGTCGCAACGCTGCTCAGTACTGCCATCAACCTCTCCCACTTGGCGTGGATTATGAGCTCAGAATGCTGGACCTTTCCGAGACTGTCAATGCACACTCTCTTGCGTGTGAACAAACGATTGCGAGCGAGCGGTGCTTGACGCCTGCGGCATTAGGCGAGAGTGATCGGGACGTGACGCAAACCGAAAAACCCGCCCGCCGCTCGCGCAAGGCCGACCAGCGTGCCGAGACCATGGAACAGATTTTCGACGCGGCAGAGGAACTGTTTTCGAAGCATGGCCTGCATGGCGTCACGTTGAAGGACGTCGCAAAGCAGGTCGGCGTCCACCACACGCTGCTGAATTATTATTTCAGCGATAAGAAGGCGCTTTTCGACGCGGTCTTCGCGCGACGTGCCGGCGTAACCAGCGAACGCCGGATGAAGGCGCTAGAGGATTATGAGCGTGCAGCGGGCGACGCACCGACCGTCGAAGGTGCGCTCCACGCGTTCCTCGACACCGATCTCGATACCTATATCGAAGGCGGGGAGGGCTGGAAGCATTACGCCAAGCTCGGCGCGCAGGTCGCCAACACACCCGAATGGGGCGCCGACCTGATGGACCAGCATTTCGATCCGGTCGTTCTCCGGCTGATCGAACTGCTCAAGCGCGCGCTGCCCAATTGCCCCGAGGACCGCATCTTCTGGGGCTATCACTTCGTCACCGGCGCGCTGATGCTCACCCTCGCGCGCACCGGACGGATCGACAAGCTGTCGGGTGGTCTCTGCCATTCGGACGACTTTCCAGCGGTGAAGGAGGTCATGGCTAATTTCATGGCCGCCGGCTTCCGCTCGATCTGCAGCTAGCGACCACCGACTTTAAGCAAGCGATTGCATCACGTCTCTTATTCGCTATCACGTGAGCGAATAAGAGACGTGAGAGGATTGGCGATGCTTGATGGGAAAACCGCGATAGTCACAGGCGCGGGCGGCGGTCTGGGTCGAGCCCATGCACTCTACCTCGCCAGCAAGGGCGCGAAGATACTGGTGAACGACGTGACCGTGGACGCCGCCGAACGCATCGCGCAAGAAGTGCGCGATAGTGGCGGCACTGCGCTGGCATACGCGGCATCCGTCACCGACGATGCGGCGATCGAGGCGATGGTCAGCACGGCGCTCCAGGCGTGGGGGCATATCGACATCCTCGTCAACAACGCTGGCATTCTGCGTGACAAGAGCTTTGCCAAGATGACGATTGCCGACTTTCGCACCGTGGTTGACGTCCACCTGATGGGCGCGGCGATCTGCAGCAAGGCCGTCTGGGAGCCCATGCGCCAACGTGGTTTCGGCCGGATCGTCATGACGACCTCGTCGTCCGGGCTGTACGGCAATTTCGGACAGGCGAATTATGGTGCGGCGAAGATGGCGCTGGTCGGCCTGATGCAAACACTGGCGATCGAGGGCGAGAAGTACGGTATCCGCGTCAACTGTCTGGCGCCAACCGCTGCGACGGGCATGACCGAGGGCGTGCTCGATGCTGCAAGCCTGAAGATGCTTGCACCGGAGCGTGTCTCGCCAGCCCTGCTGGCCCTGGTCGGCGACGACGCTCCCACGCGATCGATCCTGTGCGCCGGCGCGGGTCATTTCGCCGCTGCGAACATCACGCTGACTCACGGGGCCTACGTCGGGATCGCGGCCGATGCTGGAGAGCAGGTCGTTGCACGTTGGGATGAGATCAAGGATCGGGATCAGGAAATTGTCCCCACGTACGGGTTCGTACAGGCAGAACGTGAGGTTGAGGCAGCGAAAGCGGTCGGATGAACAAACGTCCGATACTGGGTAGCCTCAGATACGCAACGAACGTCCGGAACTGGGCCCAGTTCGCAGAAGCGGTGATTCAGCGGGCGACGAGGAGGGGAGCACCGCCGCTGAGCGAGACATGGGCGTCGATGTCAGTGCGCACGAGCGCCAGCCCGGGTACGGCAAAGCTGATATCCACTCCGTCGATCTGCTCGAACGGTGGCATGATTTTGAAAGTGATCGGGCGGCCGGCGGTGATCGCGTAGAGCC
>Ga0265780_10003234_pt1 | contig 21548 bp, 48 predicted proteins | sample P1T30metagenome_FD_192432 | JGI IMG/M metagenome (GOLD analysis project Ga0265780, IMG submission 192432) | Plant litter microbial communities from East Loma Ridge, Irvine, California - P1 T30 | ecosystem: Environmental > Terrestrial > Plant litter > Unclassified | place: USA: California...
CAAGTGAGATCAGCCAAACTATTATCAGCCAATGCGCTAATTTTATCAGCCATCGGCTGCAGAATCCGGACGACATTGAGCACTTCAGGCGCATCATCCCCATGCAGGCGCGGCGGCTGCTCGACCAAGTGACAATCCTAGCATCAGGTGAGGCAATTGTATTCGGTAGCGCCTTTCACATTCCGGCGCGTGTCCAATTCGATCGGCCGGACCCTGGCCCCCACAGTCAGACTGCCGCCCCATATCACGAATGGCGCAAGGAGGCGTCGGCTTTCCCACTTAGTCAAATTATCGAGGCTTGGGGTGCTTGATGCATATGCAGTTGGTACATTGGGTTCGGGGTAGCTTTAGCAAGAAGCACGCGAGCACGCCTAGTCTGGACAAACGCCTTTTTGTTTTACCCGGCCGAACGAACAAACGTCTGACTACGCTGAGTGTCTCTTTAGAGCGGACCGGCCGCTTTCGAGCGCGTTGAAGAAGTTCCGCCTAATAGGAAGGCGGCCCGCGTTATATGCGTTTACGGGTTAGTCATGCACGTCGACAGGTTCCCCCCAGCTGCACAGGTCAGTCAATGCATATTCGATCCGGCCACCGCGCTTGCGGTACGGTATAGGCCTGTCCATGCTGCGCCGGTTGCGAAGCGTCGACGGCGAACGACACAAAAGGCGGGCTGCATCGCGTTCTGATACGTGATCATCCCATGTTCGCCTGATCTCCATCATCACGCACGCGGCGCGCATCAGCGTCAGGGCGTCAGGGTCTTCGGTGCTCTCAGGGGCGACCGCTTGGCCGCACGTTGGGCAGCAGATTGCCGCCAGCGAGGTGCGCATAAACTCTCCTGTGGACTGCGGGGTGGCGCTCCAAGTTCGCACTAGTTCGCAGGTGCGAACCTGCGAAAACTAGCGAACTTCTGCGGTTTCTGGTGGGAATTTAGGCTGTTAGGTTCGCACTTGGCGCAAAAAGTACGCACAGGTTCGCACAGGTTCGCACGTGCGTACCTTTTGACTAAAAGTAGGCCGGTACGGAAAACTAGGTTGCTAGCAAGTAATCGTGCCGGTTTGGTAGTTGTCAGTCGGGTAAGGTGCCGATGCGCAAGTTCTAAAATGCGGTCAGGTTCGCACCCCGGCGCGCTCCAGCGGAAAAAAATCTCTGCGTGAGAGCCATACCGGTCTGAGGCGTCGCCCCACCCTGAAGTCCGCCTCCCCCCCCCCGGTCTGATGCCAAGCCAGTACGCCAACGAGGCTCGCCAGCGTATTGCGCGGCTCGTCGGGCTTAACCCCCAACGCGTGTTTCTCCCGCTGGGAAGCTCCCTAGCAGACAACGGTATCAGAGGAGGTGAGGTCATCGGCCAATGCGAAAACTATCGGAGCCTTGTCGTAGTCAGCGGCTTGCCAGTGCAAGACTCGTAAAGGTACAGGATGGGCTCTTCGCTGTCGCCGACCTCTTTGCTGGCATAATCACACCAGCCCTCAAGCCAAGGCTGATCCTTCTCTCCAATGTAATCCAATAGGCTATCTAAGACATGATTGAGTTCAGCTACTCCCTCGAGAGCGTTGACCATTAATCCAAAAAGTGGAGCATCGAACGAGGCTACTTCAAAAAGGTATTTATCGATTATCGTTGAGTGCGCCTTAGGAAAGACAGATGACGAGGATTGCCCGTCTATTGTTCGGAAAACCAAACGATTTGCACCTAATGCGGTCTTCTTGACTTCAACGACTTTTCCCCTTTCGAACGCGGAACGCATGTCCGTGATTGCCCGCCGTATCCACCGAATCGCCCAATTTGTTCGCTCGCATTCGGCAGCGAGCTGGGTCCTGATCGCGGCAAGCTTGCGCTTGTTGGCCAATCGGCGCCGGCGACTCTCGAGGAGCTCGCGTGCGACGAATATGACGATAGCAACAGTTACCGTAACTGGGATGACGTTGGGTGTTTCAAACATATACCGTATTTACCTGCTTGGTATGACCTTGCCAGCCCCGCGTACGGCACATGCGCTTTGACAAACGTACCGTGCTTGACTGAACTCTTCGGGAACGCGCGTTCAGAAACAGGCCCGCCCAATGGTCAGACGATTTTGGATAATAAGCAGAAAGAGCAAAGGCCTTCGGCCAACAGAACAAACGCACCAACCGACCCAAGACTGAGTGGCGCAACTGTCTGCAACCTTTGCCGATATCGAATTGTTGCGGATCAGCCTTACGCCGCGGATGCACAGTCAGTCCCGGAGCATGGCAAGGTCGAGCTCGTCCGCGCGGGCCATGTTGGCGGCTTCCGCGTCGCGCTCCATCAAGAACGGGTCGCCCATTCCTCGCGGCAGACCTGTGGCGATCACCCCGATGCCCACTTGCCAGCCGATGCCGTCGCGGACGATCAACACGCCCTGCGCCTCGGTGCGGCGCTAAATGCGGAGGAGCGCGCTCATTTGGCCACCTCATCTGACCCGGTTGGATCGTCCGGGATCACGTCGCCAGTCCAGATCGCGGTGCGCTTCCAGTGCTTGAGGACACGCGACGCTTGATCGAGCCGTTCGATAGCGAGCATGGCGTTGCCGCCGAACAAATCGAGCGCAACGCAAGCCACATGCTCGGGCGTGTCGTGAGGGTGGGCGGTCATTGCCCGGCCTTCTGCTCAGCCAACCGGGCCAAGCCTTTGGGGGTGACCATCACCTGCTCAACCCATTTGTCAGGGCGTCCTCGTACTTGGATCGTGGTGCCCTTGTGCTCGAGCATTCCCGTCTGGATCTTTGGCCCGAACGCTACCCAATGGCCCGCCTCACTTCTACGGTAGACCCAGTTTTGCGCCTCAAGCCAGGCGAACAGGCAACGCGGTGGGACTGCCAAGGCCTTCGCTGCGTCCGTCACACACAATGACCCGCGGGCTTCCGCGATACGAGCAAGCGCGTCGGCTTTTGGCTGCAGCTCGTCCAGCTTATCCATGCGGCCCATCAGCAGCGCGCGCAGCGTCGCGTTGTCGTCGAGATTCGCGGGGGCGATCGGGGCGCCATAGGTGCCGGTCCGCATGATAGTCGGCACGACGTCGGACGTGACCCATTTGCGCACCCTGTACGCCGCGGTGCCGGGCTTCAATGCGCCGCGACACCGCACGATGAGGGTCAGCAGCCCGGGTAGGCTGACGACCGTTGCTTCGGAACCTTGCCCTATGAAAACCTTAGCCTTCTCCGTTTCGTCGAGAGGCTTCGAGGCCACGGTCGGGTTCTTGATGCCGAGCATCGCACAGGCATCCGCCAGGACGAACCACGGCTGACCGTCGCGATCGGTCACGCGCAAGGCTTGGTCGTCGAAAATCAGAGGCACAATCGCGTTCATGGCAATCTCCATGCTTGGGGTGCGGGGAATGTCAGGGGTGCTAGTGCTGCGGGGTGCAGCGACTGCGGGGGCAGCGGTGCCACCGTGACGGGCGTCAGACTGGCGGGCGTGTCAGGGTGGCGGGGGTGTTAAGCGCCGGCTTTTCCCCGGACAGGGGAAAGGGTTCGGAAGGGGGTGGGCAATTGCCCGGCTCGAACCGTCCACCGGGCAATGCACGGCCGATGCATGATGCAATGCATGGCGTATGCCGATGCATATGCGGATGCATGCCAAACGGGCCTTGCCGGTAGCACGAGGGGGGTTTCTTTTCCCCGTTGCGAAAAATCTACGGGCCCAATTTCTGACACTGACGGGCCCATATTTTGGGCCAAGCTGGCCGCTACGGGCCCAGAAATCGGGACCGTACACGAGACAAGCCCAATTTGAAGAACGGGCCCAATTTCTGAGCCATTATATAGATCTACCATAGGGGTGGGGGATTACTCGCCACCGCCCTTGCGATAGTCGTGTGTTGCCGCCGAATTAGCCGTGGCATGAAAGGTCAGCCGCCACCGCGTTGCGATCCGCGCCTTGATGTGGAAATGGCCGCGCTCGACCGCCACAATGAAGCCGGCTCTTTCCAGTTCGGCAAACGCCGCCGCGACAGTGTTGCGGGACAAGCCGATCGACTCTGCCGCCTCGCGCTCGCCTAAGAACATCTGGCCGTTGTTCGACCCGTTATAGCGGCGGGCCATCAGCATCAGCAGTTTGACCGCCGACCCGCCAAGGCTGCACCACGCCGGACTATCAAGTATCCGGTGGTCGAGCATCACAAAGGGAGGGGTGCGCCTGCGCCCCGTTCGCGCGGTGTTGCTCATCCATCGAGCGCCTGTCGCGCGGCCTGGGGCTGGTCGGCCCGATTAACAATTGCCCAACCGCGTGCACGGCGAAGCTGCGAGGCGAATTGCGCCGCCTTCTCTGGGTCCGCAAAGATCCCTTCGCAGCGCGTCCCGTCGCAGGGATCGGGCTCGACGCGAACATGACGCCCCGCGCCAGCCGTTCGCGATCGATCGATGACGATCAAGCGACCCTCGCCAGTTCCAAGCGGCTCGCGCTTATCCATGAGCGTCGCCAGCTTGGTCGACCAAAGCGCACCGGCGGGCTTCTGCCATGTGCGTACCAGCGCGGCGCGCGTCGGCGTGCCTGGGATAGACGAATGATCGCCGCACCATGTCCGGCCAGACCACCGCCTGAAAGCCATCAACAACGGTGATGACGTGAACTGCGCACGACCCCGCCCGGCGCGCGTCCAGCGCCTCTCCGCGCCGCTTACCCATTGCGAGCCGCCGCCGCTTCCTGTGCCGCAAAGTGCTTGGCGAGGGTCGAGCGGCGGGCGCAAACCTTGCCGCCGATCTTGAAGGTCGGCAGGTTCCCTTGATCGTGCAGGTGATAGACCTGCTTGGCGGTCATCGCGAGGTGTGAAGCGATCGCCGGCACCCCGTAGAGCAGGTCAGTTTCTGGTTCGGTCATCGTTCCTCCTGTGCGCAAGTCCATGCGCAATTGATGCGCAAACGAACCGCCAAGCATTCCCAAGAAATGGCGGAAATCCGCCATTTTGCGCGGGAAGCGCCGGGAATGTCGACGGCGTAAGAAAAAGGGGCATTCCTGCCCCTAAGTTGTTGTTTAATTTGTGTTTTCTGCCACTTGGTCTGGCGTTTTGCCGAACAACCAGAGCTCGTCGACCAGAACCCGACTGGCTTTCTTGCCGGACACCGTCGCGCTGTCCGCGGCAACGACCTTCAACGTTGCTTTCGTCACCCGGTGCGTGATGAGCCGGATATGTTCCTGAATGTGAAGCAGCTCGGCAAGCTCGTCGTCGGCGCGGATCATCGCGAAGGCTGGCTTCGAACTGTTGCCGGCGACCTCGATCGTCGGCGCCAGGATCAGGTTCTCGTCTTCCTCGCGCCAGCCGCAGATGAGCTCGGTCAGCATGATCCCGGCAGCGAGCGTCGACTTCGTATTCTTCTTCGAGATCAGGAGCAGGAACTCCCGGATCATCTGCTGCCCGGTCTCCGGGTCGTATGCGCCGAAGATCGCGGCCACGAAATCGAGCAGCCACTGGTCGGATGCCTCACCGAATGTCGGGCGGCCCGGAACGTCGACGATCTTGAGGGACGTGAACACGGCCATCTTGGCGTCGGCCGATGCCGGGAACAGCGGAGCGAAGGGGATCAGCGATCGCCGCTCGCGGATATTGCGCTTCCAGTCGAGGTTTGCGGTCGACCAGGTCGGCACGTTACTGGACCGCCTTCAGCTTCGGAGGGCCGATCGATCCGAACCGCGAACTTCCGCCGATCTGCGTAGCGCGCTCCTGCGCCGCGGCCTTCTTTCCTTGCGGTGCCGACGCTTCGTTGAGGGTCTTGAACGCCAGCGCGAGCGTCTTGAGATTATTCGCGCGGCTGCTCAGGCTAACGGCGCGCATCATTGATTCCCGTCGCGCAGTATCGTCGTCGCCATCGGTCGCCGCGATGATCATGTCCTCGAGCTCGCCGCGGCGCGTTGTCGTTGCGTCGAGTTCGTCGAGCATGCGCCAGACCAAGCCACGCCCCCCGTCAGCGATCGCAACCGGGTCAACGGGTTCAGATGGGTCGAGAGGGCGGGGAGGGGGTGCGGTTAGCTGAGGTTCGCACTGGTTCGCAGTTGGCGGGGTGCGAACCATGCGAACCCACTTTTCGGCCTTCGCGCGCTTACGAATAGCCGTGTCGGAAATTGCGTGCCGATCAGCGATTTCTCTAATCGAATCCTCGTTTGCCAAGTATTCGAGTTCGATCCTCGACCAGTCAACAGTTGGGCGGGAAGTCTTCATTTCGTCGGTTCCCGCGGCAAAGTTCGCACCCCGGATCGCTCCAGCAGAATTTTTTCTCTGCGTGAGAGCCATACCGGTCTAAGGCGTCGCCCCCCCTCGAAGTCCGACCCACCCCCCCCGGTCAGGAGCCACCTCAGACTTGCTCAGAGCCACTGTGGGCTGACGCGAGCGGCGTGGTGCGCCGTTCAGTATTCAGCTTCGAGGTTGCGTCTCAGCGCCTCACTGGCGCAAGATTTCGGGGTGCATCCGCTGCGCCACCTTCGCCATGACGGCATGCTGCAGGTCGTGGATGTGTGCCGCCGTTTCTGACGTCGCAGCCTTGCAGGCGATCATGGCATTCCACGCTTCGCCGAGCAGCACGATCGCTCGCTTCTCGTCCTCAGACATACATGGCCCGGATCTGCCCGGCGAGAACCCTAACCTCGGCCTGAGCCTCAGGTTTGGCGTAATCGGTGAAGCTGTTATCAATCAACACCTGTCCGGTCAGTCCCGCCATCTTCGAACAATCGTCGAAGTAGCGAACCGCAACGAACCGCCATTGCTTCCGAACCCCAAAGCCGCGGTAATGCCGGATGCACTTCATGAGGTATCGACCGACCTCATTCGTTATTACGATAACCGTTCCGCCCGTAGTGGGGAGGCTGGCCACCATATCGTCTTGGCCAGCGTAGCTGCTCTCATCGGAACGCCTTGGCCGGATAAACGCATAGGGGTCGATCATCGGCCCTGCTCCTCGCGCTGCTTGGCCCCGTCATGGCATGGCTTACAAAGCGTGGTGAGGTTGCCCTCGTCCCAGAACAGGTCCGCGCTGCCGCGGTGCGGGGTCTCGTGGTCGCAGACCAGCTTGGCGGTGTCGCCTTCGAGCTTGCCGCACCGCGTGCAGGTGAAACGGTCCTTGACCAGTTGGGCCCAGCGCAGGCGACGCCATTGCGTCGTGTTGTACCAGGCCCGCCAAGGAGAGAACACCTTGCGCTCGGCTTCAGGCTTCCGCTCCGGTGCCGGCAGATGGCCGCGCATCGGGCTCAACGAACCGAGGCGGCTGGGCAGCGTCTTGAGCTTGGCCATGCCGACGCCAGATCAGGCAGTGATGTGCTTGACCGCCCACATCACAGCTTCTTCCATCTTGGTCTTCGCGATGGAGAGCTCGCGCGACGGGCCGCAGGCGTCGCAGTAATTGATGAAGGCCGCGCCGTTGTCCTTGAACCACACCATTGCCGCCTTCTCTTCATCCGACAGAACCCGGTAGGTGTGTCGAACGGCGTTGTTAGCGGTGCGGTCATCGCCTGCGGAATCGACTTGGTCGGCCATGTCTGGATCCTCGTATTGGATAGTACGATGCCGCATGGATTGCGGCGAAACTTTCCTCACCACCGATCGGCCGAGCGCAGGGTTCGCGCTCGCCAATGTCTCGCGTCTCGCGCGTCGGTGAGGGGGTGTGCTTACTTCCAGGAAGGGGACAGTCAGCCTACCAAACTCGATTGCTTTAAATCAATATGCGCCGATACGGTATGTGTCGCGCTCGTACATTGCAGCGAGCGAGGCAAACTCGGGGGAGAGGTTCACCCGCGCCGCCGGTCGTAATCGAAGCGCGGGTGAACTTGCCGTTGAACGGAAGGTCGAAAGCACATAGCCAGGTTACGCAACCGACGAGCTAGGGTTGACCAACCTATGTTATCGGACATTTTTAGTAAGACATACGTTTTGCTGGCGTGCTGAAAAGGCGGATTTGTTTTACCCGCCCTCCGGTATGAGTTGCAGATTATCACTCGGGTTCGCGTATCGGAGCCCGAGTGAATACCGAATCCTGCTAGTCATCCGCGACATCATATTGTGCTGTCTACGGAGGGTGACTGTGATCCGAGGGATATTGGTCGACGACCTCGTGATGCGGCTATCCGGCGGGCCAGATATGGTCGTATTGTCCATCACCACGAGCACCGATGGCGCCGCTGCTTTGGCAGTTTGCGCTTGGCCTGAAGGCAACCGGTTTAGCAGCGCGGAGATACCACTCGATCAGCTGAGGCCGGCGGCCATCCCATTTTGACGTGACTACTAGACCGCCGCGCTATCGTTTGTACCGATATTTTCGATGTTGTCTTTCCTCACCATCAGTCGGCCGATTGGCGCTTCACCAACCACTATGGTTCTTGCCGGCAAGGATCGGATACACATCGAGGTCGGCTCAGTAAGCCAGTTAGGCTTCCCCATTGTTTGATCAAAATCAGTGACATAGGGGTATTAAATTAAGAGGGAATTGTTATTGAACCCGTGCCGGTGGTTTCCCCGGCAACGTTTCTCTCCCCTTTTTGAGAACGCTCCTGGCCCGCAACATTCGATTGTTGCGGGCACTTTTTTGACCCCATGCAATGCGGAGCAAGCAATGAGCGATATCGTGACTACCGATAGCTTGGTCCGTCATAAAACGGACGGTCGCGTCATGTTGGTAAAGGCGGTTTTCAAAGACGAAAACGGGAACCCCACTCAGGTTGAATGCGAGGTCCACCGGGGGGCAGAAATTACGACAGTCTGGGTTCCTATAAGCGAATTGGAGCCGATGATGCGATTCTAAACGTCGTGTTGTCGACGAGCGACCTCGATGAACGGCATCCTGCACGCTGGCCCGTTGCTATCTTTCCTCACCATCATACGGCCGATCAAGGGCATGCCCAATCGCCTATGTCTCGCGTCGCGCGCGGTGGTGAGGGGGTGTGCTGACCGCCAGGGAGGGGAACAGTCAGCCAACCAAACTTTCATTGCTTTAAATCAATATGCGCCGATACGTAACGCGTCGCGCTCGTAGATTGCAGCGAGCGAGGCAACCTCGGGGGAGAGGTTCACCCGCGCCGCCGGTTGTCATCGAAGCGCGGGTGAACTTGCCACTAAGTAGCAGACGGAGACAGGTCGGCCAATTCAGGCAAACTGTGATCCACGAAGGTTAATGGCATCATACTGGTCGAGCAGAGCGCTTACCTCAGCGACAATTGCTTCCTGTTCCGCACGGACCCGAGCTGACGCATCGGCGTTTGGGACGCCATTCCTGCCATCATGGACTGTGAAGCCGTTATCGAGGAGCCAGATGGTATCTGCTGCCCGCGACCTTTGCCGGCGGAGATGCACAGCCCACTGTTCTATCAGTCCCGCAGGAACCTGCCGTTCAATCTCGCCCATGACGCGGTCATAGGGGGACATGCCTAAACGCGCGATTACTAAACCAATGTTGGTGAAGAAAATAAGGCGGTGCTGCGTTGTACTCTCAGATCCGCGGCTGGCGTAGTGTTACAGCGATCGCCGGATTGGTCTGTAAAGGACGTTCGCCCGGGCTCGAGTTTCAGGGCTAGGCGAACGTCTTTCAGCAGCCGCCCCCTTCGTGCTATGGTGTTTCCTCACCATCAGTCGGCCGATCGCAGGTTCACAGCACGATTTATGTCTTGCGTCGTACGGCTCAGTGAAGCGGCGGGCCGCGCACGGTGGGAAACACCCAGCCAAGCGATCCGGAACGAATTTTCGTTAGAGATCAGCGATAAAAGGCTATTAAATGAAAAATGTTTCGTTATCTTGACGGCGTCGGAGTTCTCACCGACGTGTTTCCTCCCTCCAAATCGGAAACGCTCCCTAGCCCGCAATGAGTGATCATTGCGGGCCATTTTTGCCTGTGTGCAATGCGGAGGAACCGTGAACGATATAGTGATCATCGACAGCTTGGTTCGGCATAAAGTCGACGGTCGTATCATGTTGGTGAAGGCTATCTTCCATGACGAAGACGAAAGCTCAAACCTGGTTGAATGTGAGCTCTACGAGGGAGGCGCACTGATAACAGTCTTGGTTCCCTTGAGTGAATTGGAAACGATGACCCGTTTCTAAACGCCATCGTTGTTTACGAGGGACCTGACGTACGACCTCGGTCACGCCCGACGTTGCTGTCTTTCCCCACCATAAGTCGACCGATCAAGGGCATGCCCGATCGCCTATGTCTCGCGTCGCGCGCGTCGGCGAGGGGGTGTGCTGACCGCCAGGGAGGGGAACAGTCAGCCAACCGAACGGTGAAAGGTTATCGGCATGCCACAGGAGAGCCACAGAAGTACAGGCTTCTGCGCGATGGCGTGCCCATGGGACGAACCCAAGATAGTCTGCGCCGGATGCCGATCATGCGGCTATGGAAGCTGTGCTTACAGCATCCGGTGACAATCGCCAAGCCTCAATTACCATCGTCAGAGCACCACCAAATGCGACCACCGCAGTCCGCCCGTCGCTGCTGACAATGACGCCTGTCATGCCCGCGAGGGACGGTTGATCGGCCACTGATACGACCGCGCCGTCAGCGAAGTCGCGCCGCTCCGCTCGCAGCGCCTTTTCCCGCTCACGCTTCGTACGCATCGCCGCGCTCTTTATCCGGCGTTCTTCGTCCCGGTTCTCCGCTGCGCGCAGCTGGTCGATGAGTTCGGCCGCTGCGCGCTCCTCTTCCTGCAGCCCGGCAACCGAGTTCGCCCCGATGAGCGGAACGCGGCCGGCATGAGTGAAGATCGAGAAAGGAGGATGCTGGTGGCTGGGATCCGCGGCGATGTACGCCAGCGTAGAAAAGCAAACCGCGCGCGCGAATACGAAGGTGGGCAGGATCGGCACGTCCAGTTCAACGTTCGCACGGCGGCCCTTCTCGTCTCGCTTCCCATGCGGTCGCTTGATGGTGCGGGTAGGCGTCCAAACGTCAAAGCCCGCCTCGGCGAGCGAGCGGGCTAAGTTGAGCGTCCGGCCGCCCGAGGTGCGCAGGATGCACCAATCCGTATCGTCCCTGCGCCGTGCTGCCTTCCTACTCATATCCCACCCCTTGAAACTTGATACTGCATTGAATCCGCGCGGTGCCGTCATCGGCTCGATCGTGGTTGTTTCGAGACCACTGTTCCCTCCTTCGGTGGAGACCCGAGGGGCGCTTCCGCCTCCCAGTAGCGCCCTTCAGGCCCACAGGTGTCGAACCCGAGCAATCGCCAGAACCACCACCGTTCGTATTCGCAGGTGCTGACCTGCTGCGATGTCGAAGCCCCTCGGATGAGATCGAACGTCGGATGGCCAGGACGGAAGCAACGATCGTTCCTCCACGCGAGCTGACTGTGACGGCATGTGCTGCAGGTCTTCAGTTCCGGCACCGGCATCAAGCCCACCCCTCATTCCAAAGGCGGGACTGCACCTGTCCGTCCCGATGCCGGTAGAACCGCGTCTCGCGCTCGACCGGGGCGGCGGAGACCAGCGTCCAGCATTCCGCCTCAAGCAACCGAGTGATGCGGTGGATCTGCGTTGCAGGGACGTGATGCGATGTGCCCGGCTGACGACGCGCTTCCATCACTGTGAACGGGTCCAAGCTGACGACGATGTCCTCGGCATAGCCGCCGACCAGCACTTCCGACATGAAGGACTGAGGGTGATCGTGGAACTCGTCGCCGCCGTCACCTGCCGTGAAGTGGTGCAGTGCGCGCGTATCTCCGAGGTGAATCTTGCGGAAGACGGGCGACATGACCTCGACCCGCATGTCGGGCGCCGCCTCGATCAGCGCGGTTACGACCAGCGGCATCATGCGGCTTGCGCCTGCTCAACGGGCTCGGACAGCGCGGCGTCGACTTCCTCCTGAGTGAAGCTGCCGGTCGTAAGACCCATCTTCTTGAATTCGGGCCAACCTCCGAGGCGGCTGAGCGCGCGAATCCGCTCGGGTGGTATTGGTCCGGTGCTGACATCGTCCTCTGGCAGCATGGTCGATGGCTTCGCCGCCCACGCGATCGCATCTGCCAACTGGCGAAGACGGCGGAGCGCTACCGAATGCCGGATCGTGATGGCCGCAGCCTCGTCCCGAATGACCGTCTCGACCTCGTTCAGGAACTTCGTCGGTCGATGCAGCGCAGACGTGGCGGCTTCGCGCGCGACGCGACCGGGCAGGTCGGCCAGCGCGACGCACATCACCTTGATCCACCCATCCGACTGTTCGGGCGAGAGCGTGGGCGCGATCTTCGTTGCGATCATCGCCAGATCATCGCCAAGCAGCGTGGTCAGGGCACCGGCGGCTTCTGGATTGCGGCGCGACTTGCCCTTCGGCTCAGCCTCGGCAAGCGGCACTAGTCCGCGTTCGTAAGCCGCAATCACCCTGCCGATATCCACGCCGTCAGCCTGCGCCAAAGCCGAGGTCAGGTTCCACATCGTGCTGTTCGCGAAAGCGCCGACGGCTCTCGATTGGTCCGCTCGGTCGTTCGTGGTGAGGTCGTTTGCCATTCTTCGGTTCCCACTTTTTCGAGTTCTTGACCCAGGTCCTCCACGACGCTTGCCAGTCGTGGCTCGTGGTGCCGTTCGCTCGATGATAATCGGCGAAGTGCTCCAGCTCGTCGTCGAGGCGACCAGGCGGCCAGCCGTTGACGCAATCCGCTGTCTTCCCGCTCATCGTCGGAATGAAACTGTCGGGAATGCTGGTGGCGCGCTTCGGCGGGCGCGCCCCCAAAGAGGGCGAAGCTCTCTTTGGGGTATTGGTGGTTCCTGACGTATTGGGTGCAGCGGCTGCGGGGGTTTTACGCAAAGGCTGCGGGGGTGTTATCGCTGCGGGGTGCAGCGCCTGCGGGGGTGAGGGTGTAGAGACACCCTTTCCCTGGCTTCTGATCCCGGGTCAGATACCCACGCTTTTCAAGGCTGATCAGCGCACCCTGAACGGTCCGTTCGCTTTTGCTGGACTTCTTCGCGATCTGGGCAATCGAAGGCCAGCAGATACCCTCGTCGGAACACCAGTCCGCGAGCGCGAGCGCGATCAGCTTCTCGCTGTCGGGGAGGTCGAGGTCCCAAACGGCTGACATGACACGGATGCTCATGGTCTGCCCGCCAAGACGCGGTCTGCGCGGCTCATCAGAAAGGCACCTGTTCGCGCAGCAGCGGGTCGCGTGCGACCTGCTGGTGCACCTTGGTTGCCGCGCCGATGCGCGCGCGTTCGTTGAGGATGGCGCGGCTGGCCTTCCGGTGCTGGAGGCGAGCGTCGAGCTCGGCCTCCAGCGCCCGCCGCCGCGCACGCGCGTTGCGTTCCTGCTCCGACAGGAAGAGGGAGGCCAGCAGACCCATCAGGCCAGCCCCAGCGCCTGCTTGTAGGTCTCGAGCAGAGCCTCGGCCTCGTCGCGGTGGTGCTTCTCCATCTTCCGGAGGCGCACGATCGTCTTGATCGTCTTCACGTCGAACCCGGTCGATTTGGCCTCGCCGTAGACATCCTTGATGTCCTCGCTGATGCCCTTCTTTTCTTCCTCAAGACGCTCGACGCGTTCGATGAGGAGGCGCAACTGGTCGGCGGAAATGGAATCGCTCATTGGTCTAGTCTCCCTTGGGTGGTGTCAGTTGAAGCGCATGGGCATCAGGACGGCGGTCCAGGTCGTGTCCGCGGGGTCACGGACGAGGCCCGGTCCAACGCCGTCCACACAGTCGAAGAGAACCTCGCTGCCGCGGCAGGAGTTGATCACCGACGTGAGGTACCGGCCGTTGTATCCAATCTCGAAGCCAGGCGACGTGTGCTGGCAGGGGACGATCACCTCGGCTGACAGGCCAATGTCGATGAATGCCGCCGAGATCTTCGCCGTCCCGCCTTCGGCCAACATGATCCGGGTTGCCCGAACTGTTGACGAATGCCCCGAGATCGCCGCGATCGCGCGGCGCAGATCGGGAAGCTGGAACAGGAACTGCGTCTTGCCCGCCGCCGGGATGATCCGCGACACGTCCGGGAACGTCCCGTCGATAAGCTTGGACTGGAAGACGACCTCTGCGGCGCGCTCGCGCATGCTGACGCTGATACGCGGCGCACCGGAGCGCTCCGGTGCCGTTCCCTCAATTTGGTTGCTGATGAGAGCCGGTCCGACCGTCACCCGGATTCCGTCACTGGCCGACTTCGCCAGATCGAAAAGCAAGGCGACTGCCTTGCGCGGTATGATGCAGTTGGCAGGCAACGTACCCACCGCATCCAACAACTCAACGTCCGCGAAATACATCCGATGGCCGTCGGTCGCCTCGGCCCGAACCGTGGTTTCCCCCGTCGATTGAAGGTGGAGGCCATTGAGGTAGTAACGGGTTTCCTCACTCGACATGGCATCGGCGACCCGGGCAAGCACGTCGATATGTTCGCGCGAAAGGGTGGCGGAAAAGTCCGCCGACAACGGCAGGTCCAAGCCCGTCGGGAAATCGTCCGACGGCAGCGTCCCAACCGAAATGGTCAGCGGACCAGATGCCAAGGCGACATTTCCGTCTCGTGGCGTGACCGATACCGTATCCCCACCAGCGGCGGAGAGCGCGGACACCACGCTCTTCGGCGACTGCATAGAGAAGTCGGCACCCGCGCCGGGGATCCGCGCCACCGTTGCAGTCAGCGACATGTCCAGATCGGTGCCGGTGGCCTGAAACGAGCCGTTGGCGTGGCATCGCACCATGCTTAGGACCGGGATCGAGTTCCGCTTTTCAATGACCTTGCCAGCAAGCACGATCGCGCGCCGGAAGTCGGCAGACTTCACTTGGATATTCACATCAGTTCTCCCTTGATGTTGGTTTTGCGGGCAGCCACCGGACGCGCGTTTCACGGTCATGCGGGCGGCTCCAGACGATCCAGCAGAAGTCGGTCACGCCGCCGCGGAAGGCCTTGTCGCCAAGCTCGGCGATCATGTGGCCAGGCGGCATGCTCGGGCGCTTGCTGAGGATCAGGACGTCGCTGGGCGGGAACTCGTCGAAGAGTGCCCACCGGCCTGCGCTGGCGAGGAACGACAGCTGCTGCAGGACCGCGACGCGATGGTCGGCGAGCTTGAGCATCTGCCGAACGATCGCCTCCGCGCGGTTGAACGGCGGGTTCATGACGACGGACACGCGCGCACCGGTCGGGACGCACAGCGGTGCGCCGCTGCTGGTCGCGTCCCAGACGTCGGCGAAGTGGCGCGCGCCGCGGTAGATAATGTCGGTGCCGATCACGGCATGTCCGCGATCGGCGAACGTGTCGGTGATATTGCCGCCGCCGCAGCACGGATCCCAGATCGTGTGGCCTTCGAACGACATGGCGTCCGCCAGCTGCTCGACGCAAAAGCGCGGCTCGACATACCAGTCCTGCGCCGCGCGCTCGAAAGCGGTCGACCGGTGGTTCTGGGCGACGTTCCCGGCGGGCATCAGCGGCGGCGCTTCTGTGCGCGATCACGGCACGGTGCGCAGCGGCCGCCGACGAGACGCAGGCTTTCGTCACCGCACTCTTGGCATTCACCCTCGACGCCTTCCGGCACGGGCTGGCGCGCTGCGCGGATGCTGCGCTGAAGGTAGAAGTCGCTGATGTCAGCGGCCATATCCAGTTGATCGGCCATTATGCTGCCACCCCCCAAGCGGGAATGCGGTGCGAGCATCCGCACGCGGCGTTGCAGCGAGGGCAGGGGAAGGCGGGCGGCCGTGAAGCAACGCGATCGCGAACCTCGTCCTGCACCTCCTGAGCGGTCTGCTTGCGATAGGCGATGCCCTCGCTCACGCCGTAACCAGCCTTATTCAGGCGATCTTTGGTTACGTAGACCGACACGCCAAGCTCCTTGGCGAGATCGGCGACTTTGACGCCGTCGAATGAGGGCACAGTCATGCTGACGCTCCCGCCCAAGCGTGAACCAGCGGATTCCAGCCGGGAATGAACGGGTTCTCGACCGGCATCAGCCTGGTCAGTGCTGCCGGAGCGAGGCGTGGTTTATCGTTCGCGGAAGCGACCATCGTCGCCACCGCGCGGGTGGTGTTCGGCATTGTCGTCTACTCCCTGCCGGTCGTGCCGGCGCTAAACCTCAGTTGTGGATCGATCGAAGCCCGGAGGGTGCGCGGTGATCAGCGATCTCCTTCAACCACTGGCCAGTGAGTGCGTGAACGCGGAGGATGTTCTGCTCCATCGCGATCAGTTCCTTGTGCGTCTTGACGGTGCCGCCATCGCTCGCGGGCGCTTCCGCCTCAGCGATCTGAGCGAGCAACGTTGCGATCGGCAGAGTGCCGTGCTCGGCTTTGCCTGCCGATTCCATCGACCGAACCAGCTCGAATCCGTAGAGGCGAGCAACGTCGTCGAGTGCGTGCGGGCAAGCCGTCGTCGCGTCCCACAAGCGCTTGGGGCCAGGCATCGCGCCGCGCAGTTGGATGTTCTCCAAACCCTTGCTCGACAGATCCATCGCACCGGCGAGCGAACGCTTCGTCGCCGTCGTGTTCGAGCACCGCGCCAAGCCGCTCAGCATGGCTGCCCGGAACTGCGCTTCGTTAACGTCCCGATTTTCAGGAACGACGCTGCTGCACTGCGGCGATACTTCCGCATCATGGAAACGATCACTCATCACTTGGTCCCTGTCTCGTGAGCACGCTGCGCATCAGTGACGATGCCCGCGTATTCGGCGTCGGAATGGTTGCAGACGCCTTGGCGGCAGACTGCACAGCGGGTGCCGGGAACGGTGTCGAGCTTGCCGATCAGAGGATCGATCCACTTGGCCGCTTCGGCTTCGTCCTGAGCATGCGTCATGGCTTACCGATCCTCGGCGCGACGATTGTGATGGATCGGTCGCGCGGACGTATCGGCTGTGACCTTCCGCAAAGCAGGGCCGATCAACAGACCAAACCCAAGGGACACCACCGACCAGAATGCGATTGCGTCGACGATGCTCATGCTGCTGCCCTTTCAGATGTGGGGACGCCGCCGACTGAGCTCGTGGCCGCCACTTGGCGAGCGAGCGCTTCAAACGAGACGGGAACACCAGTCTCGCCGGCAATCGCGACAACGTGGGACCAATACTTCGCCGGGATTGACCGGCCTGCCAGGGTCCACGATCGAACGGTGACGTCAGCAACGAAAACGCCGCGTCCGCGCAGCTTTTCCGCAAGATGCTTGGCGCCGCCGATGGCTTTGATCAGATCGTGTTGCGTCATAAGTTGCAGCGCTATCATTCGTAGCGCTATGATGCAACATGATTTGTAGCGCGTGGCCATGCGACACCGCTACGATGGAACACGATCCCGATTCGGCGCATGAGAGACTGGTGTGGGCGCGGGAGCGGGCTGGTTACTCGACTAAGGAAAGTTTCGCAGCGGCAGTACAGGTCAACCCCACGACCTATCGGGCTTACGAGAACGGCCAGAACGGGTTTGCCAAATTAGCGGCGCGGTTTGCAGCCAAGCTGGGCGTTCCAACTGAATGGCTGTTGGAAGGCGGGGCTCTCCCAGCTAGTCGGGCGCCGGACTTACCGAGTACGCATTCCCTTGGGTCGGGCGAAACGGGCGCGGTTACCAAGTTAGATCTGCGCCTCCCAATGGGACCGGGAGCCACTGTCGACGACTATGTCGAAGAGGAGCCAATCGAGTTTGATCTCGCGTATATCAGATCTTTCAGTCGATCCCCGTTATCGCGGCTGCGTATCGCCGAGGGCGTGGGCGACAGTATGTTTCCAACTCTGGTTTCATCGGACTTGGTTTGGATCGATACGACGCAGAACCAACTGCTGCATTCCGATCGCATCTACGCGGCCTCGATCAACGGTGGCGCTGCGATCAAACGTCTGCGTCCCATCGACGGCGGCAAGAGGGTCCTGATCATATCAGACAATAAAATGGTGGATTCGTATGAAGTTGATGCGCAAGATATTGTGATCTGGGGCAGGGTCATCCGATTTGCGAGAGATTTGTAATGTTGCAGACTTTGCTTGATCGCCTTGCGGATGGCGAGTTCGAAACCTCTATCACCTTGAATAACGGCGCCGGGCCGACGGTAATAAAGGTGAGAATCCAGGCGGCCGATCAGGTTGGTATTGTTGCTAGCGTTAAAGGCATGATGGGCGGGTGGAGCGATCCGGTTGCATACCCATGGCCGGCTATCGCTAGGATGGGCTTGGAGAAGTAAGATCAACCAGCCACGTCGGCCGGGCATCCGGTGATGCAGGAAGCCTCTCTCGCTATAGTGGGTATCGATTACCCTAACAAACGCGGTCCAGGCCGACGGTTTGAGCTCGAAATGTGCTCACCGGGTGAGCCCATTGAACTGCTTCCCGAACCCAAAAATCCTTACGACGAGCACGCGATCGCGGTGATTTCATGCCGTGGCGTACAGCTGGGTTATTTGAAATCCGAACGCGCGGTCTGGGTCGGAACGCTTGTCCGTCAGGGACATAGCGTTCGGGCGGTATTTCAGGGAAGCACTGCGACCGCTGGCTGGGTCAGGATCGCGTGGGATGGCGATGAACCCGTCCTTCCCGCGCAGCCATCAAAGGTTACTGCTTCAGAGTTTTATCCGGACCAAATCTGGCCCGACGACTAAGCGCTATGTTGCGCTACAAGACATGTTGACGCGCTATGTTATGTAGCATAATCATGCTTCATCAGCCCATGACGGGCGATGGAGATCGACGTGGCATCGCTACCACCCGAAATTGCCGAAAACGCCGCAATGCCGATCGCGTGGGAAGGGGGCGAATGCCCGGTCCCGGCGAGCACGCTGGTGCAGATCCAATGTGTCTTCGAAGAGGGCAAAGACTTCGATTATTCGCAGCCGCCGCGGAAGGCTGGCGCATGGGCTCGACACTGGAACCGGGAGCACGGTGACCTTGTCGGAATCACTCATTATGTGATTGTCGACGCGCCGCGCGACGCTGGCGGTGTCTCGTGAGCCCCGCCACGCGCGATCGTGTTTGCACCGCTGGCGGCATCATCTCCGCCCTGATGTTCGTCTCGTTGCTGGCAGGCATCTGTTCGGCAGGCGTTCTGTGAGCGCGCTCCCGACCCGCGCCGAGTTCCTCGCGACCTATGGTCGCATGGAAACCCTCAAACGTCAGGCTGAGGAAGCACGCATTGAGGCCCTCAAGCGCGAGCCGCTTTGGGTCTCGGCCGCCCTGACGCTTGGCGTTGGCTTTGTCGTCGTGTCGCTGGTTCTCGCCCGGGCGTGGCTCGGCTGATGCGCGTTGATATCCGCCGGCGCCAGCGCAACAGCCACAAGGCTGACGCCGATCGCCGATTCCCAACTCACCTTGCCTGGTTGCGCAAGCGTCCGTGCCTGCTCGCCGGGCGTGCGGGACACGTCTGCGAAGGCGTGATGGAAGCCTCGCACTCCGACGCCGACGGCATGAAAGGCGTTTCGCTAAAGTCGCCCGACTATCATGCCGTGCCGCTGTGCTCCGGCGCGCATCGTGAGAAGGATACCATCGGTCTGCGCACTTGGCAGGCCAAGTATGGCGTCGATCATTTCGAGGCGGGCAGGGCGTACGGCAAGGCATCGCCGCATCGCGCGCGTTGGGCTCACGTCGAGGGCGCTCCACGATGATGCGCGATCCCGAACTCGACCAGGCAATCGCCGAGCTTCGTCCGGTCTACGCCAAGATGCGGGCGGAGCGGACAAAGCTGAGCTACGAGAAGGTCCGCAACGACCTGAACGTCGAGGCTGCGGTAAAGGCTTACGTCCGCGAGCTAGCGTCGGAGATCGCTCTGCGCGCTGAGCGCATTTGCCTCGATTACCACGCCTTCTTGGCAATTCTTGCGGCTGACGCTGACGAGATCCGGCGATCGAGGGCCAACCGGAAGCCCAGCGCTCGGCAAATGACGGCTGCGCTCGAGGCGAAGCGCAAGAACTGCGCCGCCCACGTCGTGACGACGGAGGCTGCACTCGTTCGGGCCAAATCCGACTTTCGCAAGGCCAAGCGCCGCGACACCGCCGCGCGCGAAGCGTGCCGCGCTTACACGGGATTTTCCAACTGATGTCCGACACTCCCGAAGCACCGGCGCTGACCGCGCTGGAGGTCAAGATTGCCCTGCAGTCTTGGCCCAAGGTCCGCCCGTCGTATCACGACGTCTGGCAGGGCAGAAAGGTCGAAGGTTCGCCCTGGACGCTTGAGCAGATCGCCACGCTCGAGAAGCGCAAGCCCGGCAGCAGCGAGAAGAGGGTGTGGTGGTACGACGTGCCGCTGCTCATGCCCCGTGCTGATGATCCGTGGGCGCCATACCGCACAATCTACCTCCGCTGCCCGCTGCTCGCGAAATCTGGCGATGGCCGGCGTGTCAAAATCATCACGCCCTCGGGCGAGATCAAATGGACGGACGCCAAGATATGAGCTCCTCATACATGCCGCCAGCAGCGCAGCGCTTTGCGCGCCACGACCGCCAGCTCGTCGCTCGGGTCCTGGAGGAGCGGGATCGGCGCGACCGCATCGATCCGCTATGGGCCCGGAAACGTCTCGACCAGCTGCGCGCCGCGCGCGGGGCGGTGCGGCATGGTTGAAGCAGTTTTAGAACCACTCTTTGCGGGGCCTTCGACGAAGCTTTTCAGCTTCCACTCTAAGGTCATCCCACTCGATGTTCACCGGCGCGCGGGATACCTGAATAAACGCGCTTTCCAAATGAACGTCGACACTGGTGACGTCCCCACGCTGCAGCGCTCGTATCGCCCTAGAAATTTGGTCTTTCGCCAGTTCCTGACGGTCGGATGTGCTGAAAAAACTGATCATTTGAATGAGCAAGTCCGGCGCGAGGCGACGCTTCTCCTTGGCAGATGGACAGCGAATCCATGCCGAAACGGAGTCTTTGAGTCTCAAATACTCGGAAACCGTCATGCCTGATCATCCCATAATTCACGCTGCGGCTACGGTGCACGCGGAAGCTTCCGTGCGCCAGTTGCATATTCTGCAGCACTCCCTTGGCGTCGATCAGTACGGGCAGCGTGGTGGCGGCATTACGTCACATCAAACAGCTGACAGGACCGCAGCTACCGTTGCGCTGCCCTTCATCGACCAACTTTTGCAGTTGAGTAGACATTCCACGAACGAGAGATTCCCAATCGCTTGGGCTTCGGCTCTCGCGTCCAGCTCCAAGAGTTTCATAGCTAACCTGCGCCCGCAGCCGTCGGGTCGAACTGAAGACATCAAACTCCACACCCGCGTCTCGGGCTTTAGGTTGGCTCGTATCGACCATGTAGCCAATCATAGTGGCGCCTTTCCAAAACGTCGTATTCAGCAAATGATCACGTCAATCCCGAGACGCAAGGTCCAGATTAACTTAGTTAATTCCGATTTGAACCGGGATCGAGAGGCGATGCTGTGCGCAGCGTCAATCGTCGTCACCGCACGTTCGTCGACTGGCTTTGAAAACATGGACCTGACGCGGACTCTCTGTGATCAGCGGGTGCGGTCATGATCGACCGGTCGGGAATCGACTTCGCCGCCGCCGCGCCGATCATCCAGCGGCTTGCCGAGGTCGCGGAAGCGCTGGGTCGCGCCGCAGGCGTCAGTGCCGTGCAGACGGTCGGCAGCTTCGTCTCCTACCTCGCCGAGCATCCGGAGGACATCGAGCCGCTGCTGAGGTTCGGCGCGTCCGAACTGCCGGAGGACTGGATCCATTACGGCTGCCTGACCTGGATGGGT
>Ga0265780_10003235_pt1 | contig 21545 bp, 15 predicted proteins | sample P1T30metagenome_FD_192432 | JGI IMG/M metagenome (GOLD analysis project Ga0265780, IMG submission 192432) | Plant litter microbial communities from East Loma Ridge, Irvine, California - P1 T30 | ecosystem: Environmental > Terrestrial > Plant litter > Unclassified | place: USA: California...
AAGCCCGGCGCGGCCGTTAATAAGAACATGTACGGCCTGTTCTTCGAGGATATCAACTTCGCCGCCGATGGCGGGCTGTATCCCGAATTGGTTAAGAATAAGTCGTTTGAGACCGATGCCCCGCTCATTGGGTGGCGCGCGCTGCAAGGCGCGGCTAACCTCGACGCCTACGCCGTGCGCAACGAGCAGGGCATTTCGGCCCGCAATGGGCACTACGTGCGCCTGACCACCCGCAACGGTGCCGATGGCGAGGCAGGTATCGAGAATGAGGGCTTTCGGGGCATGGGGGTGAAGCAGGATGGCGAGTATACGCTTTCGTTCTACGCCCGGCGTGGCCCAGGCAGCATCAATGGCCTCACGGCTATGCTGGTAGGGCAGCGGGGTGAGGCGCTGGGCCAGGTGGCCATTACCGGCTTCACCAACGAGTGGAAGCAGTACACGGCCGTGCTCAAAGCCACCGGCACGCAGAATAAAGCCCACCTCAAGCTCGTGCTCAACGGCACTGGCACGGTGGATTTGGACGTGGTATCGCTGTTTCCGAAAGACACCTGGAACAAGCGGCCCAACGGCCTGCGCACCGATTTGGTGCAGCTGCTCAAGGACATGAAACCCGGCTTTTTGCGCTTCCCCGGTGGTTGCATTGTAGAGGGCCGCACCCTCTCGGAGCGCTACCAGTGGAAGGAAACCATCGGCGATGTGGCCGCTCGCCTGCCGATGATAAACCGTTGGAACATGGAGTTTAAGCACCGTTCGACGCCTGATTATTATCAGTCGTTCGGGTTGGGCTTCTTCGAGTATTTCCAGCTTTCGGAGGACATTGGCGCCGAGCCGCTGCCGATTCTCAACGTGGGCATGGCCTGCCAGTTCAACTCGGGCGAGCTGGCCCCGATGAGCAGCACCAGCGCCACAAAGGGCGGCCCTAACGCCGAGACTACCCCGCACAACCACGCCACCGACGACCCGTCGCTGGACGTGTTTATTCAGGATGCGCTCGACCTGATTGAGTTTGCCAACGGCCCGGCCAGCAGCCCCTGGGGCGCCAAGCGCGTGGCGATGGGCCACCCTGCGCCCTTCAACCTCAAGATGCTGGGCATCGGCAACGAGCAGTGGGGGCCGCAGTACCTAGAGCGCTACGAGCCGTTTGCCAAGGCTGTGAAGGCCAAATACCCCAGCATCGAAATCGTGAGCAGCGCCGGCCCCAGCCCCGACGGCGACCTATTTGTGAAAGCCAGTAAGCGCCTCGGCGAGCTAAAGGCCGAGTACGTGGATGAGCACTACTACGCCAAGGCCGACTGGTTTCGGCAGAACGTGGGCCGCTACGACAATTACCCCCGCACCGGCCCCAAAATCTTCGCTGGCGAGTACGCCGCCCAGAGCGGTGCTATCGGCAGCGCCGAGAACAAGAATACTTGGGATTGCGCCATTTCGGAAGCCGCTTTCATGACCGGCCTGGAGCGCAATGCCGACGTGGTGGGCATGGCGAGCTACGCCCCGCTATTCGCCAACGTGGATGCCTGGCAGTGGACGCCCGACCTCATTTGGTTTGATAACCTGAACTCGTATGGCTCGCCGAGCTACTACGTGCAGAAGCTCTACGCCCTCAACAAGGGCACCAAAGTGCTGCCCGTAACCATGCCCGCCGGGGCCAAAAACGGGGCTGACAATTTCTTTGCCAGCGCCGTGGCCGACGAGCCTACCGGCGAGGTGGTACTGAAGCTAGTGAACTACTCCAGCAGCCCGCGCCCCGTCAGCATCAACCTGGCCGGGGCCAAAAACCTCGGCAAAACCGGCCGCGCCCAGGTAATGGCCAGCGACGACCTGCAAACCCAAAACAGCCTGAAAGAGCCCAAAAAGTTGGCTCCGCAGGAATCGACCTTCCCTGTGAAAGGTGCTACGCTGAGCTACACGCTGGCCCCGCACTCGTTCACGGTGCTGCGCGTGCCTGCCAAGCGGTAACGCAAGCCAAAGCGAATAAAAAAGGGAGCCAGTTGCGACTGGCTCCCTTTTTTTGGGTGTTGTTGGAGGGCTACTACTTAGCGGCCGACACGCCTTCGGTGGTCATGCGCACGCGCTGTATGGTGCCGTCTTTGTTGTAGTTCAGGTAGTCGATGCACACCGAGCGGCGGTAGCTGCTGCCTTTCTCGTTCATGCCGCCGTTGTGGTAGATGAAATACGACTTGCCTTTGAAGTCGATGATAGCCTGATGGTTGGTGTTGGAGTTGCCGGCTATTTCATTCAGCAAGCCCTTGTACTGCCAGGGGCCTTCAAGGCTGCGGCTCATGGCGTAGGCTATTTTTTCGGGAAACTCGGTGGCGTAGCTCAGGTAGTACCAGCCGCCATGCTCGTGCACCCAGGGCGCCTCGGTGAAGCGCGGCAGCCCCTGCACCGTTTGGATGGGGCCGTCGAGCTCCGTCATGTTGGCCTTGAGCTTGGCGTAGTAGCAGGCCGTATTGCCCCAAAAAAGGTAGGCCTGGCCGCCTTTGTCGATTATCACCGTGGGGTCAATGTCATCCCAACTGATACCGGTAGCCTTGGTCATATCGTTGGTAATGAGTGCCGAACCCCGCGCGTCCTTGAAGGGGCCGACCGGATTATCAGCCACCGCCACGCCAATGGCCTTGCCGCGAATAGTGCCATGCTCCATGGCTAAATACCAGTAAAACTTGCCGTTGCGGGCTATTACCTGGGAGGCCCAGGCGTCGTCCTTGGCCCAGGTAAAGTCGCTGACTTTCAGCGGCACCGGGTGCTCGGTCCAGTTCACCATGTCCTTGGACGAAAAGCACAGCCACTCGTGCATCTCGTAGCGCTCTTGCGGGGCGGGGGCCACGTCGTGGCCGGTGTAGAGGTACACCGTGCCGCCCTGCACCAGGGCGGCCGGGTCGGCGGTGTACTTGGTTTTGATGATGGGATTGCCGCCCGCGGCGGGAGCCGGAGCAGCCGTTTGGGCCAGGGCTGGGCTGGCGGCCAGTACTATACCCAGGCCCGCGAGGCGGGCAGCGGGTGGCAAAGAAGACAGTATTCTGCGCAGCATGAAGAACTGAAAAGAGGGTGGGGAAGGTGAAGCGTTGGGAAGTGAGCCAGGCCAGCCTAGCAGAGCCGCTACTTGGCCGCCGCTACGTGCGGCCAGCCATCGGCGCTCCAGGCCAGCGGCTCGATGCGCAGCTTGGGGCGGCCTTTGTCGTGGCCATCATAGCCGTGAAATACCAGGTAATCAACTTTGTCGAAAGTGGCTACTGCATTGTGGCCCACGCCAAACCAGTTGGCATCGCCTTGCATAACCAGGGTGCCGCCGCCCTGCTCCATGGGTGTGCCGGCCTGGTCGAGGTAGGGGCCGGTGACGGTGCGCGCGCGGCCCACCATCATTTTATAGGTGCTCTGCGGCCCCCGGCAGCAGTAGTCAAACGACACGAACAGGTAGTAATACCCGTCGCGCCGGAAGATGAACGGCCCCTCGATTGCCCCATCGCCGGGCAGCGAATCGGTGAGGGCGGCGGTGCGGGGACGGCGGGCCAGCGTGCGCCACTGGCCGGGCTCGGCCGGGCCGGTGAGGTCGGGGCGCAGCTGCACCAGCTTGATGCCGCTCCAAAACGAGCCGAAAGTCAGCCACGGCGTGCCCTTGTCGTCGCGCACCAGGTTGGGGTCGATAGCGTTCCACATATCGCGGCCGGGCACCGACTCGATTACCGCGCCGTGGTCGACCCATTTAAAATCGGGCGACTTACTATCCAGCGTTTTAGTGGTGGCCAGGCCGATGGCCGAGCGGTTTTTGCCGAAGGTCGAAATCGAGTAAAATAGGCTGTATTGCCCGTTGGCAAACGAGATGTCGGGCGCCCAAATATGGCCTTTGAAGCCCGGCACGTCGCGCATGGCCCAGGCCGGCGGCGCGGTAAACACGGGCGGCTCGGGCGTCCAGGTCTGGCGGTCTTTCGACGACCACACCGTCACGCCGTTGCCGGTGCCGAAGAGGTAGTACGTGCCGTTTTGCCGCGTCAGTACGGGGTCGTGAATGGGGATGGCGGGTGGGAGTGTTTGGGCCAGGTTGGTAAGGCTACCAGCCAACAGGGCGCCTAGTATGAGGTTGCGCATAGCGGTGGATTACCCAACTACATAATCGATTGTGTAATTCGCCGCTAACTTACAACAGCCGTTGAAATATTGACCAGCCTATATAAACGACAAGTGGCCATTTGCTGGTTATTGTAGGATATTCGCTAATTATGCACAAACGTTTGTGCATTTGCCGGTGGCTGCGTGGCTTGGCTATGTACGTAGTTGCAGACTCCGCTACGGCTAATTAGGGCGGTTTTAAGGGTTTGATGTGACTAGTGGCGCCGCACGGCCGTTCAGCCCATGCGTGGCCACGGCAATGGTCCTTGCGGATGGAAAGCGCGCACTACTTACCGCAGCGTCGAAATCACGTTAGATTTCTTTCCGAGGCGCACTAAATTTGTGGGGGTATGTCTGGTCGGTCTTAGTGTTGCTGGCTACTATCCTACTTCTATGACTCCCCGCAAAAAGCAAACCTCTACTGGCCTTCCCGCGGCGGTTTCGATGGCCGACCTGGCCCGCGAGTTGGGGGTGTCGATGACCACCGTATCGCGGGCGCTGAGCGACCATCATAGCATTGGGGCGGCTACTAAGCAGCGGGTGCTGAAGCTCGCCAAAAAGCTCAATTATCAGCCCAACCACATGGCGGCTGCCCTGCGCAAAGGCCAGAGCCGCCTGCTTGGTGTGGTGGTGCCGTACATTGAGGGAAAATTTTTCCCCTCTGTTATTCAGGGGATTGAGCAGGCCGCCAGCAAGGCTGGCTTCAGCGTTATCGTGTGCCAATCGCACGAAGACGTGCAGATGGAGCGTCGCAACGTGGAGACGCTGCTGCACGCGCAAGTGGCAGGCGTGTTGGTGTCGCTGGCGCGTAATACGCAGCAGTTTCACCACTTCGACAAGGTGCGCAGCCGGGGCATTCCGTTGGTGTTTTTCGACCGCATTCCCACCACCGGGCTGGTAAACTCGGTGGTGCTGAACGACCACGAAGGCGCTTTTCAGGCCACGCGCCACTTATTGGAGCAGGGCTGCCGCCGCATTGCGCACCTAGCCGGGCCGCAGCACCTCAATATCTACCAGCAGCGCCGCCAGGGCTACCTCGATGCGCTGGCCACCTACGACCTGGCCCTGGAGGCCGAACTACTCAACTACTCCGACATGACGGTGGAGGATGGGGCGCAGGCCGTGCGCCACTGGCTGACGCTCCCCAAGCCGCCCGACGGCATCTTCGGGGCCGGCGATTCGGTAATCTTGGGCGCGCTACAAATGCTTAAAAGCCAGGGCGTCCGGGTGCCGCAGCAGGTAGCACTAGCGGGCTTCAGCAACGAGGGCTTTACGGCCATTACGGAGCCGCAACTCACCTCGGTAGACCAGCGCTGTGAGGAAATGGGCGAAGCCGTGGTGCGCCTGTTCTTGGAGCTGGCCGCCGCGCCCGAGTCCTCGTTTGTGCAGCGTCAGGTAGTGCTTCAGCCCGAGCTGTTTATTCGCGGGTCGTCGCAGCAGAAGGCAGAGGTGGCCGGGTAATTCCTGGTTTGAAAATGGTTGGGTGGCGTTCGCAAGGCCAACCACGTTTGCTGCGTCGCCTTCTGCCGCTCCCAGCCGAAAAAATAGTAGCGGCCAGCCATTATTTTGACCGCGCTTGGCGAGCAGCGGCGGCCAATGCGCTTCTGAAGACAGAGTGGGCTAGTTACTAACAGCCTACGCGATGAACCCGTTTAGTTTTAGCAAGCGCTAAAACCGGTAGCAAAGAGTAAAGGAGCGTCTGCCGCACGTATTTTCCAGCCGGGGTATGCTACACACCAATTGCATTAGTCTCCGAAGGGCTTTGAATTTTTGTGGCTGCTGCTGCACCTTTACATGTTGCTGCCCCAACTAAGGTAATTAGCTGGCTGAAAAACGGCCTTCGCAGTGCTTTTTAGGGGGGATTGAGGAAGCAGCCAGCGGTGCCTAGCGGCCCGCTACCGTATTAGCCGAGCTTGCCTATATGCCCAATTCTACTCCGAATGAGACAAATTTCACGGCTTTTTGGCGAAAGGGGCACTGGCTGGCGGGCAGCTGCCTGGCGCTGCTGCCGCTAGCCAGCCACGCTCAAAGTCAACCGGCTGTGAGCGGCACCGTGGCCAACGCCGCCGGTGCCCCGCAAGAGTACGTGACCGTGACGCTGCACCGGGCCGCCGACTCGGTAGTGGTGAAAACTGAATTTACCGACCAGCGTGGCCTGTTTCAGCTGGCAGCAGCGGCAGGCGGGCGCTATTTGGTTTCGGCGGCGCAGGTGGGTTTTCGGCGCCATTGGAGCCCGGCATTTGAGCTGCCGGCTACTGGGCTGGCGCTGCCCGCTATTCAGCTGGCGGCCAGCGGCGCCACTACGCTGGGCCCCGTAACCGTGACCGGCCGCAAGCCGCTCTACGAGCGCCTGGACGACCGCACGGTGGTGAATGTGGCCGAAAGCCCACTGTCGGCGGGTGCCACCACACTCGACGTGCTGAGCCGCGCCCCCAACGTGACCGTTGGGGCTAGCGACCAGCTGGCCCTGCGCGGCCGGCAGGGGCTCCTGGTGCTGCTTGATGGTAAGCGCGTGCCCCTCACCGGCCAGGACCTGGCCGATTACCTGCGCGCCCTGCCCGCCGAGCAGATTCAAAGCATCGACCTCATTACCAGTCCTTCGGCCCGCTACGACGCGCAGGGTGGGGCGGGCGTTATTGACATCAAGCTCAAGAAAGACCAGCGCCTGGGCACCAATGGCAGCCTGAATGCCAGCTACGGGCGGGGCCGCTACGGCAATTTTGTGGGGGGTGGCGCGCTCAACCACCGCCGCAAAAACCTCAACCTCTACGGCACCTACGCCCTCAATGTCCGCCAATATTACACGCAGTTCGACTTTGAGCGGCAATTTGGTGCCACGAGCAGCGCGCAGTACAGCTACCAGTACTTGCAGCAGCGCACGCACAGCGGCAAGGTGGGCCTCGACCTTAACCTCTCGAAGCGCACGCTGCTGGGCGTATCGGCCACCGGCCTAGCCAGCCAGACGGACAATGCCACGACGAGCACCGCGCTTTTTTACAACGCCAACAAGACGCCGAGCGACCAACTGAACTCGCAGGTAGCGCAGGATATAAACCGGCCCAGCGGCTCGGTTAGCCTGAATTTGCGCCACGCGTTTGCCGACTCGGCCACGGCCCGCACCATCAGCGCCGATGCCGACTACGCCCGTTACCACACCACCCGCCTGCTGACGCTGGATGCGTACCGCGATGCACCTTTTGCGGCCGATTTTACCGAGCTTACCGGCGACCAGCGCAGCAACCTCAGCATCGGCACGGCCAAGGTCGACTATAGCCAGCCCTTGCCGCGCCGCGCCCGCCTGGAGGCCGGGGCCAAGGTGACGCAGGTGGTGTCGGACAACGACATTGCCTTTGTTAGGCGCACCGGCTTGACGCCGGCCACTTACCAATACACGCCGCTGACGGCGATTTCGCAGCCCTTCCAGTACCGTGAAAACGTGAATGCCGCCTACGTGAGCCTGCGGGGCGGCAACGCCCGCACCACGGTGCAGGCGGGCTTGCGCGGCGAGCAAACCATCATTGGGGCGGAGCTGGCGGGCGCCACGGTGCGCGAGCAGAACTACTTTCAGCTGTTTCCGAACCTGCTGGTGCAGCACAAGCTCGGCCCGAGCCACGCGCTGGCTCTTACGGCCAGCCGCCGCATCGACCGCCCCAGCTACGCCCAGGTCAACCCGCTACGCGTGTACCTCGATGCCACTTCGTACACCGCCGGCAACCCGTACCTGACCGCCCAGACCAGCTACAATTTTGAGGTGGCGCACACCTACAAAGGCAAGTTTACCACGGCCCTGGCCTACGCCCGCACCAACCAGCCCATCGTGAGGGCGCAGCAGCCCTCGCCCGACGGGGGCGTAGTGGTGGTGAGCCAACCGGTGAACCTGACGACGGAAAATTTCTATACCCTGAACCTGACCGCCCCCCTGGACCTGACCAAGTGGTGGAACCTGTACGCCATCGTACTCGTGTATTACGACCAGTACCAGGGCATCCTCGTGGGCACGGACCTGAACCGGGGCCAGCTCTCGGTCAACCTCACGGCCAACAACAGCTTTGTGCTGCCCCACGGCTGGACGGCCGAGCTCAACGGCCTCTACGAATCGGGCAACGTGGGGGGCTTTCAGGTGCTGCGGCCGCGTGGCCAAGTGGGCGCGGCCCTGCAAAAAAGCCTGTGGAACAAGCAAGCCACGCTGCGGCTCGCCATCACGGATATTTTCTACACTGCGCCGCTACGCATCACCTCTACCTACGACAACTTCTCGGAAACCTTCCGCAATCGGCAGGATTCGCGCATCGCCACGGTTGCCTTCACCTACCGCTTTGGCAATAGCAAAGTAGCCGCCGCCCGCCGCCGCGCCGCCGGGGCCGAAGAGGAGTTGCGCCGCGCCAGCGGGCAGTAGTGTAGCGTAAGCTTTAGCTTGCGAGTGAGCGCAGCGAACATCCGGCGTTCGCAGACATCAATAAACGTTTGCTGCCGTGGATGTTCGCTGCGCTCACTCGCAAGCTAAAGCTTACGCTACAAGCACCTTATGGATTTAGTAACCGTCACTGACATCAGCCTGGTCGAGCAGGGTACCACCATTGTCGCGCCTATCAGCTTCACGCAGCGCCGGGGCCAAAAACTAGCCTTGGCCGGCGCCAGCGGCGCGGGCAAAAGCACGTTGCTGCAACTGGTGGCGGGCCTGGCGCAGCCCGCCACGGGCGAAGTCCGCATTGCGGGCGAGCGGGTACGGCGGCCGCACGACGCGCTGATTCCGGGCCACCCTGGCGTGGCGTATCTGTCGCAAAAGTCGGATTTGCCGCACTCGCTGCGCGTAGAGCAAGTGCTGCGCTACGCCAGCAAGCGCCCCGCCGCCGAGGCGCAGGCCCTGTACGAGCTGTGTCGCATTGACCAGTTGCTGCCCCGCCGCACCGACCAGATTTCGGGCGGCGAGCAGCAGCGCGTGGCCCTGGCCCGGCTGCTGCTGGGCGCGCCCCGGCTGCTGCTGCTCGATGAGCCTTTCTCGAACCTCGACCGCGACAATAAGCGCATTATGCAGGCCATTATCGAGGAGGTGGGCACGCGCCTGGGCATCACCTGCCTGCTGGTCTCGCACGATGCCACCGACGTGCTGCCCTGGGCCGACGAGATACTGGTGCTGCGCCGGGGCCACCTAGTGCAGCGGGGCACGCCCCAGCAACTCTACTACCAGCCGGTTGATGAGTACGTAGCTGCCCTTTTTGGCGACTACAACCTGCTGCGCGGCACCGATGCGCAGCAGCTATCACCCACGCCGCTCGCCACCGGGGCGGCGCTGCTAGTGCGCCCCGAGCAGCTGCACCTAAGCCCGGCCGGTGGCAAGGAATTGCCCGGTACGGTGCGAGCAGTGCGCTTTTTGGGTAGTTATTACGAGGTCGAAATCCAACTGCCCCAAAATGTGGTGCGGGCGCGGGTGGGCGCGGCTTCCTTCGCGTTTGGCGATGCGGTGGGCGTATCGACCGTGGCGGGCGGCTGGGCCTTATAGCAGGGGTTGGCCGTGGGCGGTAGCTGCTGCCACCATGCTTCAGCTAAGTCAGGCAATTGGCCGTACAGGTAGGTAGTTACTAGCTTCCTAAACTACCGCCATGCAGGACTTCCTGATTGAGCTATTCGGCTTTCATGCCAAAGCCGATACCATTACCGCCAGCCAGATATGCTGGCGCACGGGGTTGGTGTCGCTCATCGCGATAGTACTACTGCGCATTTCGGGCCGCCGCACCTTCGCCAGTAATAGCGGGCTGGAAATGGTAGTTAAGTTCATGCTGGGCGCTATTCTGAGCCGCGCCATTGCGGGCGACTCGCCATTTGGCCCCATCGTGGCGGCCGCCGTCACGCTGGTTTTGTTCCACCGACTTTTGGCCTACGCCACCTATTCCTTCCCCGCACTTGGCCGGCTGATTAAGGGCCAGGATTCTATTTTGGTCGATGACGGCGTTATCAACCACCACGAGTTGCGCCGCGCCAGCCTATCCGAAGCCGCCATGCGGGCGGCTGTACGCGGCGCCTCTAATCTCGAAGACCTCGCCCAAACCCAAACTGTACGCCTAGAGCACGACGGCACCATCAGCGTCGTGAAGAAGAAAGCATAGCGCTTAGTTATCAGCTAGGTATAAACAGTAGCTTTCGAATAAAAAACGATAAAACGGGTCATGCTGAACGCAGTGAAGCATGACCCGTTTTTACCAGACTTAGTATTTAAAAGCAATTCTTGTCTGCCAACCTCGTTTAATCCCGCTTGCTTTTTAGCATTTGCTTGAGCGCGCCCAACTCGTCGCGCAGCTTGGCAGCTTGCAAAAAGTCGAGTTCTTTGGCGGCGGCTTCCATGCGTTTCTCGGTGGTTTTGATGAGCTTTTCAAGTTCGGCGCGGTTCATCATGGACACTACCGGCTCGGCGGCCATGGCTAGCGCAGTATCGCCAGAAGCGTAGGCTGTGGCGGGGGCTTGGGCCTCCACGGTGCGGTAGTCGGCGAGGTCGGTTTGGCCCATAATCTGGGCGTGGCTCTTGCGCACGGTGCGCGGCGTGATGCCATGCTCCTCGTTGTACGCCTGCTGGGTGGCGCGGCGGCGGTTCGTCTCGTCAATGGCGCGCTGCATCGAGCCCGTCATACGGTCGGCGTATAGAATTACTTTGCCGTTCTCGTTTCGGGCGGCTCGGCCCATCGTCTGAATTAGCGAGCGCTGGTCGCGCAGGAAGCCCTCTTTGTCGGCATCCAAAATGGCGACCAAACTCACCTCCGGCAGGTCGAGGCCTTCGCGTAGCAGGTTCACGCCAATGAGCACATCGACCTCGCCCAGGCGCAGGCGACGCAGAATTTCCACCCGGTCCAGCGTTTTCACGTCCGAGTGAATGTACTCGACCTTGATGCCCAGGCGCTCCATGTACTTGCTCAGTTCCTCGGCCATGCGCTTGGTGAGGGTCGTTACGAGCACACGGTCGCCGGCTTTCACGCGCTCATCCACTTCGTCGAGCAGGTCGTCAATCTGGTTGATGCTGGGGCGCAGGTCGATAATCGGGTCGAGCAGGCCCGTGGGGCGGATAATCTGCTCTACCACCACGCCGTTGGCCTGGGTCAGTTCGTAGTCGGCCGGCGTGGCCGACACAAACACTGCCTGCCGGTACATGCTCTCAAACTCGTTGAAGGTGAGCGGCCGGTTGTCGAACGCCGAGGGCAGGCGGAAACCGTACTCAATGAGGGCCGTTTTGCGGCTGCGGTCGCCGCCCCACATCGCCCGAATCTGCGGAATGGTGGCGTGGCTTTCGTCCACAACGAGCAGATAATCATCGGGGAAATAATCGAGCAGGCAGAACGGCCGCGAGCCGGGCTCGCGGCGGTCGAAGTAGCGCGAGTAGTTTTCGATACCCGAGCAGTAGCCGAGCTCGCGTATCATTTCGAGGTCGAACTCGGTGCGCTCCTGAATGCGGCGAGCCTCCACATCGCGGCCTTCCTTCTCGAAGTACTTGTGCTGGGCCACCATATCATCCTGAATCTCGTGGATGGCGGTGTTCAGCGTCTCTTTGCCCGTCACAAAAAGCTGCGCCGGGTAGAGCGTCATGTTTTTCTCATCGCTCAGCTTGCGGCCGCTCACGGGGTCGATTTTCTGAATCGCCTCAATCTCATCGCCAAAGAAGAAGATGCGGTACGCAAAGTCGGCGTAGGCCGGAAACACATCCACCGTGTCGCCCTTCACCCGGAAGCTGCCGCGTTTGAACTCGACCTCGGTGCGCGAGTACAAAATCTGCACGAACTGGTAGAGCAGGTTATTGCGCGAGTAGCGGTGGCCGGGAGCCAAAAAGATGACGTTTTTACCAAAGTCTTCGGGATTGCCGATGCCGTAGATGCACGATACCGAGGCCACTACCACCACATCGCGCCGTCCGCTGAGCAGGGTGGAGGTAGTGTGCAGCCGCAGCTTCTCAATCTCCTCGTTGATGGCTAAGTCCTTCTCAATGAAAACGTCGGAGCTAGCGATGTAGGCCTCGGGCTGGTAGTAGTCGTAGTAGCTGATGTAGTACTCGACGGCATTCTGCGGGAAAAACGCCTTGAACTCGCCGTAGAGCTGGGCGGCCAGCGTCTTGTTGTGGCACAGCACGAGGGCGGGCTTGCCGGTCTCGGCAATCACGTTGGCCATCGTGAAGGTTTTGCCCGTGCCCGTGGCCCCGAGCAGCACTTGGGCCGGCTCGCCGCCGTTCACACCTTTTACAAGCTCGGCAATGGCGCGGGGCTGGTCGCCGGTCGGTTTGAATTCAGAAGTAAGCTGGTACGTGGACATAAAAGCGGGCAAAGTCGGCCGGGAAAAGGCCAGCTAACTTAACCCGAAATCCACCCGTTGGGTTTCTTGGGCGGTAAATGAGTAGGTGCGTAAATGAGCAAAGTCTCTGTCTGGAGAACCTTACTCATTTACGCACCTACTCATTTGCCATTTTACTACTTGCGCGGGTCGCGCCAAACTAGCTTCTTGTCGGTGGCTTTTTCGTTGAAATCTGGGCAGCGCCCGTCGCCGCGGCCCGTGAAGCCGCCGCTAGGGGCGCACAGCACGTTTAGGCACGTATCGTAGAGCGTGGTGTAGTTGTCGCAGCACGGGGCCGAAATCAGGTAGGCCTTCTGGCCCATGTACTTGCACTCCCATACCTCGTAGGCAGGGTTGGCTTTGGGCTCGGCCTTGAGCTCGGCTATTTTGGCCTGAATCTTGGCGGGTGGGCAGTCGGCTGTGGCTGTTGGGGCGGTTTGGCTGGCGGCCGTGTCGGCCTTGTTTTTGGCCGGGCACCGCGCAGCCAGCAGGGGCAGAGCTACTAGCCAAATTAAAGACACCAAACGCCGCATAAGCCGAAGAAAATTAGTTGGTAGCGGGCACCGGCTTAAGGCTTCCACCAAACTCGATACCTGCCTCGATGCCTACGCTATATGGCCGCTGCTGTTGCAGGAAGCTGCGGTCGGTTTCGGTATTCAGCGACTGCACGCCGGCTTCGGCGGTGGGGCCCACGTTGAGGCCCCAAGTGCGGCCGGCCGGGCGGTAGCGCACGCCGGCACTACCCCGCAGCAGCGCCGTGAGGCGGCGATAGGGCGAACTGGCCGAAAAAGCGGTGTAGGTGCGCGTAGCCTCGGGGTTGCCAGCTACCTCGCTGTGCGCGCTCAGGAGCGCGCTCATGATGGCGCCGATGCGCCCATAGAACGAGACGCCATTCTTCGCCTGGTTATCGTATTGTAGCTCAATCGGAATCCCAGCCGAGCGGTAGCGGTACGACGATTCTTGCAATTCGCGTGGAGCGTAAGAAGTGCCAATGCTACCGGTAGTGGGTGCGGTACTGTTGAAGCTGGATGCGTCGGCCAATTGCCCGCCGGTAAAGGCCGCCGAAGTGGCCGAATAAGCAGTTTTTTGCGCCACTTCGAGCCCTGTGCTGAGCGACCAGTGCCCACCCAGCCAGCGCGTAGCACGCAACGTGAGGCGCTGGCCCAGGCCGGGCCGCAGGTTGGCGCGGTACTCGGCGGCGGCGGCCCGCGTCAGGCTGATAGCATTGCTGCCCAGGGCCTGGTTGTAGCTGCCACTGCCGCGATTAAAGTCGATATTGGGCTGGAATGCGCTAATGGCGTATTCGGCCCCGTAGCGCCAGTGCCGTAGCTCGGTAGGTACTGGCGGCAAGGCTTTGGCCACCAAGTCGGTGGGCGGACCACCCGGCGCGGTCAGCGCTAGCGTTGCTAGGCGGCCCGCCAGCATATCCTCGCCCAACCCACGAGTGGCCGGGGAAGCGGCCATTACGTTTTCGGCACTTGCTAGCTCTTGCTGCCCGGCAGCAGCGCCAGTACCTAGCTGGCTAGTGGCAAATGAAGCGGCGGAAGTCCTGGCAAATGGCGAAGTAGGGGTACCTGCGATAGCGTCTGCGTTGGGTGACGAGAAAGTAGAAGTACGCGCCTCGCTCGTAGTCTGCCGAGCGCCGGGCGTTGGTCGCGTAGTGGCTTCGTAAGCCAAGGTATTTGCAGAACCGCTGTAAGCAGCTTGCTCGGTCGAGCTAGCCGTAGCGAAAGGCCGGTTTTTGGCCCGTCGGTTCGTGCCCTCATACGCTACTAGGCTGCTACCAGCTGTTGCCGAAGCAACTTGGTTACCAGCCATAAGCGCGGCGGTTGTGTTGCCTGCCGTTGCAGTGCCAGGCCCACGGCGGGCCTGGGTGCCATTGGTAGCTAGGGTAGCCGCATCAGAATTGGTGGCACCAGCGTGGCGGGCGTTGGGTGCTACTGCGCCGGCCACGGCTTGGCGCACGGCTTCGCGCTGGGACGTGGTGTTGTTGGCCAGGGTAGCGGTGGCTACCTGCTGGCTGTGCCACCAGCCGCCACCGGCCAGCGTAGCCAGCAGCAGGCTGGCGGCCATGCCCCAGCGGTGCACGAGTAGGCGACGGCGATATTTCTCGTTTTGGGCAAGTAGCAGGCTATTGTCGATGTGCTCCCATACCAGGGGGCGCGGGGGCACGGCGGCCGCCTCGCTCTCCAGCAAGTGGTGGCGGAATAGTTCTTCTAAGCTGCCCTTGGGCGGCGGTTGCGATTGCATAGATATCAAGGATTAAGATAGCGGCCGCGTTTGCCCAGCCAAACGCGCTAATTTGGTTTGCAGCACCACCCGGGCCCGGGCATACTGCGATTTGCTGGTGCCTTCCGAAATATTGAGCAACTCGCCAATTTCCTTGTGCGTGTAGCCCTCGATGGCGTAGAGGTTAAACACCAGCCGGTAGCGGGGCGCCAATTCCTGCACTACGGCCAAGAGCTCGCCGTAGGCGTAGTTGCTGAACGTAAATTCTTCGCTGGCCAGGTTTTCGGGGTAGTCGCCGTCGCTCACGGCTATCAGCGGGGCGTTGCGGCGGTGCTGGCGCAGGGCGGCGTTTATCATTACGCGCCGAATCCAGAACTCGAGCGGGCACTCGCGCCGGAAGCTGCCCAGGGTACGGAATACCGTCAGAAAGCCTTCCTGCAACACGTCCTCAGCCTCAAAAGTGGTTTGGGCATAGCGCAGGCACACGGCCATCATGCGGGCAGAGTACTTCTCGTAGAGCTGCTTTTGGGCCAGCTGCTGGCCTTGCAGGCAGCCGTCGATGAGCTCGTCCTCAGTGGGCACGGCGCGCGGGGCTGGCCGGCTGGCGGTGAGGCCGCTGGGGCGCGCAGGCAGGTCTTGGCCAAAAGAGGCGGGCCAGGCAAGGGCACTCATGGCTGGCTCCGGGCGCGGCCGGCATGTAGTCCATTCGACATAGAAAACGCAACGTTAGAGAAAACTAGCAAGCAAAAAGGCTATCCCCGCAAACCCCACTGCACATAGGAAGCCTTGGCCAACCTAAACGTTGCATAAGCGTAAGGTAAAAACCAACTGTAAAAGTAGGGCGTTGACAATAAGTATTTTAAGAGCAATAAGCCAGTTTTCTAAAAATAATGTACATACATGAAACAGGTATGTGCATTACTACATAGATTGTCTTCGGTTTACCCAGCAGTAGATACCAGTTGACGCCCCCTGATGTGGTGGTTTTTTCATTTCCCCTCCCCTTTTTCCATTCATGAAAACCCTCGTTTTGTTTTACTCGACCTACGGCCACGTGTGGCACTTGGCCGAAGCCATCGCCGAAGGCGCCCGCGAAATAGCTGGCAACGAAGTAGTAGTAAAGCGTGTGCCCGAAACGCTGCCGCAGGAAGTGCTCGACAAAACAGGTGCTACCGGGGCCCAAAAAGCCTTTGCGCACGTGCCCGTGGCCACGCCCAACGAACTGGCCGAGTACGACGCCATCATCTTCGGCACGCCTACCCGCTATGGTAATCTCTGTGGCCAAATGCAGGCTTTTATGGATAGTACGGGCGGCCTTTGGTCCAGCGGCGCGCTGGTGGGCAAGGTGGGCGGTGCCTTCGTGAGTACCGCCACGCAGCACGGCGGGCAGGAAGAAACCATCCGTAATTTTCACACTGAGCTGCTGCACCACGGCTTCATCATCGTGGGCCTGCCCTACGCGTGGCAAGGCCAGATGGGCCACACCGAAGTAACCGGCGGCACGCCCTACGGCGCCAGCACGGTAGCCGGGGGCCAGGGCGAGCGCCTGCCCAGCGCCAACGAGCTGGAAGGGGCACGCTTCCAAGGCCGCCACACGGCCGACATTGCTAAGAAAGTGTCTGGTAAGTAGTGATTAGTGGCTGGTGCTTAGTGAGTAGTATTCAATTCTAAATACTACTCACTAAGCGCTAGCCACTAATCACTTATTCCAAATGGCCCACGCGGCTTCGGCTTGCCGTTCGAGCATGTCGAAGCCGTTTTTGGTGTTGGCCCCAGCCTCGCGGCCTTTCTGAAGGAAAAGGGTTTCGCGGGGGTTGTACACCAAGTCGTAGAGGTAGTGCTGGGGCGTGAGCGCGGCGTAGGGGAGGGGCGCGCAGGCAGCCACCTCAGGGTAGGTGCCCAGCGGCGTGGTGTTGATGATGAGCGGGTGCGCGGTCAGCACCTCCGGCGTCAGGTCGGCGTAGGTGAGGTGCTGCCCCATCATGTCGCGCGACACGAGCCAGTGGGCAATGCCTAATTCGCGCAACGCGACGGCCACGGCTTTGGCGGCACCGCCGGTGCCCAAAACCAGGGCCCGTGCCCCGGCCGCTGGTGCGGGGTAAAACGTGCGGAGCGACTCCCGAAAGCCCACGTAATCAGTATTATGGCCAATAAGACGGCCATCGGATTGAATCTCAATAACGTTGACTGCGCCTACCCGAGCTGCCGACGAGGCGACCTCATCCAGATAAGGCCAGATTTGCTCTTTGTACGGAATAGTGACGTTGAGGCCACTCAGGTCGGGGTACTGGGCCAGCAGGCGCGGTAGCTCGCTCGCCGCCGCTAGCTCAAAGAGCTCGTAGCGGCAGTCATCCAGTCCCAGTCGATAAAACTTTTGGGTGAAATACGTCTGGGAGAAAGAGTGCGCGAGCGAACGCCCAACGAGCCCAAAAGTGCGCATGAGAAGGTGGGAATAAGAAGCTTTAAGTAACCCAGAAGCAAGTAGCTAGGCACCGTGATGCTCAGCTAGTTTTGGCTAGCTTGCCGCGGATGAATTGCCACAGTGGCGGCAGCACCGAGAACAGCACGATGCCGTAAATCACGAACGTGAAGTTGTTTTTGACCCACGGAATCGAGCCTAGAAAGTAGCCCGCCAGCGTGAGCGATATCACCCACAACAAGGCCCCTACGATGCTGTAGGATACAAACGTGCGGTACGTCATGGTGCCCACGCCGGCCACGAAGGGTGCGAAGGTGCGCACGATTGGCACGAAACGTGCCATGATGATAGTCTGACCGCCGTGCTTGGCATAGAAGGCCTGCGTCTGCTCTAAGTATTTGCGCTTCAGAAGTTTGAAGTCTTCGCGAAAAACTCGGGGGCCTAAATAATCACCAATAAAGTAGTTAAGATTGTCACCCAGAAACGCGGCCAGTAGCAGCAGCGGAATCAGGTATAGGATGTTCAGCAGCGGGTGCCCGGTTTCGGGATTGGGCTGGGCCGCCAGCGCGCCGGCCACGAACAGGAGCGAGTCGCCGGGCAAAAATGGGAAAATGACGATGCCCGTCTCGGTGAAAATAATGAGGAATAGTAACAGGTAAGTCAGGTTGCCATACTCATGTACTACCCCGACGAGTGTCTTGTCGAGGTGCAGAATAAGGTCGAAGAAATGCTTGATAAGCTCCATGCGAAGAAATGAGTAAGGCTACAAAGTAACGGCCGGGCCATTGAGCACGATAGGAATACGCCGGGTTGGGGAAAGAAAGAGTCGATTAGCTCGTCTTTTCAAGGGGCTAACTGCGCAAAATAACCTTGTACAAAAAGTATAAAATGTATGAATAGGCGCGTATATTTGCCGCCCTCTAAAGATTGTTTTTTTATCTATAACGCTGACATAAAACAAATTATTGACATTCAAAGATGAGTTAAATAAGTAAAAAATATTCAATAGTATTTTTTTGAGAACCCTCATCCACTTTTTTATAGCCACGTATATGCCCCATCTTCCGCCGTTTCGTTTTCGAAAACGCTATCATTAATTCCCCTACTCTTTTTTCACATGAACACACCAACTACCTCTACCCGAAAGCGGGGCGCAGCGCTGTTGCTCCTGCTTATGGCTTTTCTGCTAAAGTGCGTATCAGCCCAAGCCCAAATCGCTGGCTTCTCTGACGACGATATTACCCTGGACGTACAAAACACAGGGGCTACTTTGCAGTCTGGCCTACATTATGCCGGCTCGCAAAATTTCAGCCCCTACGACATGTACGCCCCGTTGGGCCAAGCTGGTCCCAACACGTCGGTGGCAGCCCCTCAGCTAGGTACATTTGACCTGAACAATACCAGCGCATTGCTGCTCAAGGCGGCAACTATGCGGGGTACTATCGGTAGCAGCAATACAACGCTGAATTCGACCATATTCAGCTACCGAGTTTACCTGGCGTCGAACACCAGCAACAAACCAAATTACACGGATGTCTCGCTGACTCCAGTGCAGACAACGGGCGCCTTTAGCGGTAGTACTTCTACTAACATTGACTTGCTCAGTGGCCTTACGAGCGGTGGCAACTATATAATTGAGGTGCGCTACGCGGTGACAATCACTCGTATAAATCCCAATAATGGTGTTTCCACAACCAAAACTATCTACGACCTTAGTGGTGGAGCCGACTACTTCTATGCGGAATTCTACGTAACGCCTCCTCCCACGGCGCCACCCGGTGGCCAAACCACCTGGCAGAGTACGAACCCTGGCCCTATGGGTGACCAGTGGTTTGTAGCAGCCAACTGGAGCAATGGTATTCCCACTGCCCAGTCTGACGCTATCATCCCGGAGAACGTACCGGGCTCCAATATTATCTTCCCGGTACTAAATAGCCGTACGGTTAATTACCGGGTTCGTAACCTGACCCTGAATGGTACCACCAACTCGGGCCGGGCGCAGCTTACTATTCAAGCCGCCGTATTGCACGTGTATGGTAACATTACGCAGTTGAGTGGTGGTCTGGTAGGTACCGTTACGGATAGGCCTGGGATAACCGATTCGACGAGGAATTCAACGCTGATACTGCTTGGTGGCAACCAAACGCTTACCGGAAATCTGTCAGTGCCAGATATTATTATTGCGGGCTCAGGAGTGAAGTCAATAATTTATTCCTTGATGCCTACCAACACGCTCTCTTTCCGGCCAGTAAATGCGCTTGACGGTGTGCTAGTGCAAACTTCTAGTCTCTCAACCGGAGGCTTTGATACCACGGGCAATTCAACTGTCAATCTTGGCAGTACTGGTATAATTAATCTTGGTGCGGCCGAAACCATTACCTCCTATGTAAAAGGCGTAATGCTCGTTAACAGACCTCTCATAGCGGGTGTCGCGCAGCGGTTTGGCAATATTGGGCTGGAGCTAACGCCCAACCACCCAGCTACGCAGGTGACGATACAGCGTATTATAGGCGACCCGCTAATTGGGCCTACGGCTAGTAATGGTGCGGCGCGCCCGGTACCGATTCAGCGCCAGTACAATATCCGGGGCGATGACGATAGCTCCACCAGCTCGACCGCTGCTTCATCTAATACAGTAGTATTTAGCTACCTGAATTCAGCGTTTGAGTTGAATGGCATCAATGAGAATAACCTCATGCTGTTCAGGAGTAAGACGGGCTCGGCTCCTTTTGACCCGTATTTCGGTACGCTGAACACGCAGGCGCGCACCGTGACGCAGACCAACGTGGAGTCGCTGTCTAACTACTACCTGACGCTGGGCGACCGCACCAACCCGCTGCCCGTGACGCTGGTGAGCTTCTTGGCTACCCGTACTGGCAACGATGCGCAGCTGGTATGGGCCACCGCTTCGGAAAAGAATAACCGTGGCTTCGAAGTACAGGTTTCGAATGATGGCAAGGCCTTCCGCACCCTCAGCTTCGTGGCTAGCCAGGGCAGCAACAGCAGCACCAAGCTAGATTATAAATACACCGATACCGAAGCTGGTAAAGCTGGCGTGCGCTACTACCGCCTGCACCAAATTGACCTCGACGGTACGGATTCGTATTCGCCGGTGCGTGTCGTAAGCTTCGACGGCGGCGCTGCGCTGGCTTCGGAGGTCAACATTTATCCCAACCCCGTAACCGGCGACGATACCCGCCTGCTCATCCAGACATCCGAGGTTGGCACCGCTCACCTCCGTGTCACCGACCTGATGGGCCGCCCCATCATCGACCAGAACATTACCACGGCCAATGGCAGCACCGAAACCAAGCTGACTGCCTTGGCTAACGCTAAGAGCGGGACCTACTTGGCGCAGCTCACGCTGCCGTCGGGCCAGACCAAAACCATCAAGGTGCAGAAGCAATAAGCTGACGCCACCTACTGAAAAGTAAAAAGCCGGCTCCCGTGTGGGGAGCCGGCTTTTTTGCTGTTAATTGAGTAGCAGAAGCTGGTTGCTTATTACTCGTAGCGCCTAGCCGCGGGGCATCGACGTGCCTGGCTTACCCGACTTTACTTCGGGCAGAAACATCGGGTCCACGTTGTCCATATCCAGGAAGTCGGTGAACGTGTCGCCGCGCAGGCCCAGGCGGATGGTTTCGAGGCTCACGATTTCATTGGGCGCGATGTTGCCTAGGTTTACATTGGCGCCCAGCAGCTTAATAAACCACACTTGCTGCGCCTTTTGGGGGGCCTCCCAAATGATGCGCTCCGACGGGATTTTGGTTAGAATCTCTTCTACCAATCCCGAGCGCACCTCGCCGGTGCTGCGAAACAGACCCACGTTGCCGCCCTCACGGGCCTCGCCAATAACCTTGATGGCACCGGCATCGAGCTCGGCCTGCATCTGCGAAATCCACTTGTAGGGCGGGATAATCTTCTCGGCATCTTTTGAGCCCACTTCGCTCAACACTTTTACCGACTTGCTCAGTTCGCGGATAAATTCGCACTTGCGGTCGTGGGGCAGGTCGATGCTGCCGTCCGAAACCTCGGCGTATTCCAGGTTGAACGAGTCGAGTAGGCGGCGGTAGTCGTCGAACTGATTGCGGATGATGAAAGCTTCGAACAGCGTGCCGCCCAAATACACGGGCAGGCCGGCCGCCCGGTACACATCCAGCTTGCGTTTGAGGTTGGGCACTACGTAGGACGTGGCCCAGCCCAGCTTCACAATGTCGGCGTAAGGCGCACCTACTTCCAGAAAGTCTTCTACTTCCCGAATGCTCAGGCCCTTATCCATCATCATGGTGTAGCCCTGCTCACGGGGTTTTTGCGTGCGCTCGGGCAGCTGCGATAGCGAGTAGTTCATCAAGTTAAGTTGGGTGACGTGTTGCTCAGCAAGTAGTTTAAATAGCCCTAACCGCCAAGCAAAGACTAGGTTTAAGCCGCAAAAAAGCCGCCTGCTCAATGAGCAGGCGGCCACAAAAATACGCAGTAGCTAAAAGCCAAC
>Ga0265780_10003236_pt1 | contig 21536 bp, 8 predicted proteins | sample P1T30metagenome_FD_192432 | JGI IMG/M metagenome (GOLD analysis project Ga0265780, IMG submission 192432) | Plant litter microbial communities from East Loma Ridge, Irvine, California - P1 T30 | ecosystem: Environmental > Terrestrial > Plant litter > Unclassified | place: USA: California...
CCTCTTTTTCGCCTTTCCCTTCGACGCCTCCGCTTCCGCTTTCTCGACGACTTCGAGGATTTCCTACGTATTAAAGACAAACTTCCCTTTAATAGCTACGCGCTTCCCTTTTTTACGCTCCTTACGTACTCGGGATAGCTCTCTATACTCGGCGTTCTCCTTCCGTAGAAGGGCGACTTCGGATACTGTCCTTTCGAAAGCTACTCCCGATCGCTCGATATACCGCTTTACGGGAGTCTCGAGAGTAGACGAACGAACGATCGAATTAACTAGCGAAGTTACCTACCGTAACTCCGTACCTTCCGGCGGCGAACTATCTAGTAGGGAGCGGTCTAGGTCGTTCGGAGTCGTAATAGGAGGCGGAGTAATAGAAGGGGTCGAAGTAGGCATTCGGAGAGTCGAGAGGATAGTAATCGGGCTAATCGGATAGATACCGGACGCCCGAAACGACGATTCGATACTCCGAGGGGTAAATACTTTAGCCCGGGCCGTAATATAGGCCTCCGTCTACTTAATTCGCGGTATTCGGCGGGTATCTAAGCGGAAGAGTTTCTTAATCTCGGTAGATAAAGCCCGCTTTAGAGGGCTAAATACGCCGACGTCGAGAGGTTGTAATAGATGCGCGCAAAGTATTACGGTAGTAGGCAGACGAGGTCGATGTTCTTATCGAGGCAAAAGGCGCTAAACCTCGCCGTAAGGTAAGACCTATGTCCGTCGAGAAGTAATAGCCTTCGTTTTCCGTCGTTTCGGTACGTTTCGGGCTCGAATAAGGAAGTTAGCTACTCGTAAGCGTACCTATCGGACGTCTACCCGCTACTAGACGTAGAGAACCTCTACTTCTCGGGCGTAGAGTCCGGTATCTACGCGGTGTTCGTATATTTCACCTTAAAGATAAGAAGCGGAGGTAAAGCGACTCCCGAGGCTCCGATACACTCGATCGCTATTATCCACTCTTATCTTCCGCTTATCTTCTTAAACGCCGTAGTATCCCCTCTCTTTATAAGTACTTTCGAGGGTAAAGTAGTACCGGAGGCGAAGCCGGTCTCGTCGACGTTAAAAATCGCGTCGGGAGGGTAGGAATTCTCGAGGAAGAGGTCGGTAAGAGCTTCGAAGTAGGCGTTTACGACCGGATAGTTAACTCCTTCGAAGCGGTTCGCGTCTAGAGCTCGAGAGTAGACTATCTTTAGTTCGGGGTATCGTTTTCGGAACTTATCGAGCTACCTTTTTCCTAAGGGAGGGTAAGAAGTCGGAGTCGAGCTTAGGTAGAAGCGGGAAAGTCGGATTTCTTCGGCGAGATCTCTTATTCACGGAAGAGTAATAGGGCAACCTAACTTAGATAGTCGAGTAATCGCCTTTATAAGAGTCTTCTCTTCGGCGGTCGAGAGTATCTTTTGCGATTCGTGCGATTTAAAGCGGGAAGTTCGAGTCAAAAGCCGGTCGGAGAGGGTAGAGGCTAGGATATTAAACGCGTAAGCATACTTTCGGATCGAGGTATATTCGCCGTTCCGATAGGCTACTAAGGCAATTGTAAGGTCTTTTTCGGAATAGTTAGGTATATCAAGGAAGAGAGGAAGGCGATCGCGTAAAAATCAGAGTAAGACGCGAAATTAACGCGCGGGAGTGTCCGACTTCCGGGTGTGTCCGACTTCAGGGTCATTAACGTTACCGGGTACACTCCCAAGCAGTCCGGTGTGAGGGGGAGTGAGTCTTCCTGAGACATGTTTCTATTCAAAGATGGTTGTCTGCTTCAAAATACTGATGTGGTCATCTTACACGCAGGGATGTGATGAGCACGGGATTCCTCCGCTGACTGAGCCAGGCTGATTGGCCAGAGCCAACCTCAGCGCCTAACAGCACGTGAGCAAGTCCCGTGTCTGAGCAGGATGAGCCCGACGTCTCAGTCTCGGACTGAGACTGGTCTGCTCGATCTCAGTTGACCACTAAGATGGACTGAGCATCTACGAGTCTCCTTAGTATATAGAACGGGAACTTTCCTTAGATAAGAGCCTCGTGCTCAACTCATGTATCGAAGTCAGTGATTACAACGAACAGTATTCATTATGCTAAACACTTCTTCCCTCGCCTTAGTCAACCCTTGGTTTAACCCGAGCTAAACCCAGCGGCATTCCACCTCCGTTACAAGGGATATTCGAGTGCTGAATCAAATAAGCCAACGGAGTGCTTGCAATATGATTCGGTCCAGCTTTTGACTGAGCCTGCCTTTGTTTGATAGCGCTTCCGGATGCCTTTTTAACTGTCCCCATGGCTTTGCATCTAAGAAACAGCGATTCCTTTCCCGGAGTTACTAGTGAAGTGCTACTAACTTATATGAAGCTATCCTGTAGCCGCTTTAGTACCTCGGCGGTCTTACGAACGAGCTCTGTTTCGATTCGCGAATTCCCCTTGATACACGCCTCTATCGCACTCGTCAAGTCATCGCCGAACTGAACATCGATTTTCTTTAGTGTCCTTTCAATCAGACTCTGTGCGCTGGCGTCCATCTTCGACCCTTTCTGGTAAATACCCAGGATCGATTCTCGCGTCGCCACTTGTAGCAATATCACACCAAGGTTCACTATGCTTGCATCCAGATGTTCGGGCGAGCTTCTCCCGAGCCCCAACCTCTCGCCCTGTGCGGATGGTTGGCCAAATCCAAACTGTAGATAAGGGTACGTGACATCAAAGTCTTGGACCGATTGTTCGGAGCTCGAATTTGGGCTCTGATAGAAAACGTAGCTGTCCAGACTAGTATCCATCGTCGTCTGTCGAACCTCGGCCATGTTTTCGTGCGCAACGACGATGGTTAGACACAGTTTCAAGATCTCCAAATCCGACAACCTTGAGCGCAAATCTTCCACGGCCAATATCTCGCGCAACGTTCGTTGCCTGCGGCATGGACTCGTGTGAGCGAAGACATGGATCTTGTCCGTCGGTTCAAATTTGTTCAGCAATGCGCCCACCTCGTAATGTTCTTCCGCTTCATTCATCGGGTACACATATGGCAGCTTATCCAGACTTTCGATCAGGGGTAAGTCTATGCTCTGGGACACTGTGCTTTTGTCCGGAAGTCGAACTTCTGCCATCCAGAATGTGCTTTCTTCGGCAGAAACATGCATCTGGAGCCACAGAGCAGCACATCCAAGTCTCAGGCGCAGCTTGGTTTTGTTGTCTAGCCGGCTCCAATTATCCTCGACATCCTCCGCAGCGCAGATGGCGAAGGACACTGGACGCTCTGACCGTTTGTTTGCCTCGCACAATGCGCGATGAACGTTCATGTACAGCGACCTCATTGGATTCGTTCTTGCCTGCGAGGTTGTTGTGATCATATTCTCGGGTATAATCTTATGCGACTCTCGAGATGCCCGCAATTCCAGAAGAGCTCTGAGATCACTGACGGTTTGACGAATGCGAGCAATCGCCTTTTCCATCTCCGACTTGTCACGAAGCGCCCAGGTCAGACGGGTCCATGTGCTCGGATGGTGGTGGTCGTTCTCGTTTTTCCTAGAGCCCGGAGATAGACTTCGGAGTAAGGTGCACTCATCATCAACTCTTGGCGAGAGCAGGTTCAGGGTAATAGGTCGTTGTATACCCCTAGTGTGTATAAGGAGGTTGGAAGGTCCAACACCAATCGTAAGTGTGGCTGCCATTACAGCTTTGTCGATTCGGGTACCTGGGTGTAGATGTCGATAGCGCAAAAAGACGCCTGACTCGGGACTGACACATATCTTCTGTACAATGTTTCGACAAAGGCCAAATTGATGCTCGAGGATCCTCAGTAGTTCCAGTATCGCTTTTGTCGTGCCGTCGTTCTCGTCTGTCCAGTCGAAGGGTTGTTTGTAGTCGCACACAGGACGATGCATGAGTCCTTCGAAGATGACCCATTGTACTTCGAGGTTTCCCGAGTACTCGCACATGTCTCTTCCATAATTCTGCATTGATCGACACACAGTATATGCCAGTGATATGGCCTCATATGAGGGGCCAATGAGCCCCAAGACTGCTAAAACGGTTTCTGCCATAGCCGCTACCCGACGGCGCGACGGCAGGATGTAGGGTGTCACTTCCAAATGGAATGCGTGGTAGCAGAGAGAGAAATCAGATCTTGGACGTAACGATTTTCGTTATCCTCAATCACAAGGAGGGCGTCCTGTGAGGTGGGTGCATTTCCCAACAGCCGGGCTCCTGGATCGCACGACAGCAAATACTATAAATAGCCAGGCTTTCGAAGAGTCCTGCATCGAAGTTTCCTGTGCAACACCAATCATCTAAATGCTCGAGTTGTCGTCAGCCGCGCGATTTAAGCGAAGGCTTGCGAGCCATGCAGGATGAACGGTGATAGTGCATGTGGCTGAGTCTAGACTCCCCTGCTTACTCTGCTTCTGTTTCATTTCAGTACATGGACATCCCGACCTTCGGATATTTTGTGCGCGAATATACACTTCTCGCTACTATAGAGCAAAGTTGAATTCCAATCCAGAATGTCATACTTCTCGATCGATCATCAAGTCCATGGAGCTCGAGATCTTGACCGCCAGTCGGCTACAAGTCTACTAAACCAGACTGTGAGCTACGATCACCTACAAGACCAACTTTGGCACTACCGGTCACAGTTCAAGACGCTACTGGAGCTTTGTTTGGATTCTTTGCACATGCTTTCATTGAGCTCATCTTTCCCTAGTGAGGGTAATCCTTTTCGACAATGCCACCATCGACTCAGATTATGGAGCACAGGAAGTTATACACAGCTGGTCAACGACGATACTTGCGAATGGAACCGCGGAGCTCAAGCTTTGATGAACTTGGTAGCAGTATCTCTGATCGATATTGCCATCTTACTTGGTAAGCTGCTTGTTTACATCCTGAGATGAAGAAGGCGTGCTAACTTGCAAAAGGCAACTTGAGTAACGAGCGGGAAACACCGGACATCTGTCACCGGGCGAGACTCGCATCAGTGTTGACTCATGATGTTCCAAAGCTGGTCATGCAGTACAGACTTCAGATGGCGTGGGTCCATGAGTCCGACTGCGATCGAAGGGAGAGCCAGGATGTGGAATACTTGGCACGGATTGTCGAGAGACTCTACACTCTGCTGCCGGCAATGCGAGACCTGCGAAAGGTCGCGGTGCTCGAAGAAGAACGTCGTCTCCACTGTGGACAGCAGATGTATGAGGCTGATGGTTGTATCAACAGCTCACTGCCCACGGTGTCGGAAAGTGACGAGAAGTTAAACGCCTCAACGCTGCTAGATACTGCAGTGTCTACCTATCTTTCCATGGGCAGTATGTTTTACTCTCTGCTCGATTGCTTCGCCAACCTCCGGAAGCAGACTTGGTATCAAGCTGAAGAACTCAAAAGCCTGCACATCGCTCTCTCGGCGATACCAACAGCAAAGATATCGACTTCATCCCTGACCCAGCACGCTCAAACCAGAACGAAGATGCAAGCGGGTCAGCCTCGCATTGATCGAGAAGCTTCCAAACATCCGCAATGCATGAAAGCGGTTTCTCAGCACAGCTCACTCTCGGTCGACGTAAGTGCGGAAGTTCTCTCACAAGGCAAACTGCATCGGTGCGAGCAAAAGCTTCGTGAAGATCGCGCACACCGACAGACTGCGCTTGGGGCTGGTGCAGCAGGTCTACTCATTGCTCGTATGCTACTGACAAGAAGAGCCCGGCTTCGCGTCAGAGTATAAGGCTTGTGAGGGCTGGATCTTTCGATCAAACCCGTTTGGAGCTTGGGTCAGGTATCATGGCTCGCAGCGGGTTTGCGACACCCGAGTTTAGCGCTTGTATTGTGCACCCAATAACAAGACTCATAGTATCTGATAAATATGACAGTGTAGCAGCATATGGTTGTCGATTGTACGTCGTGCCACGTCATGGTCGCAGGAAGTTTCCTCTGATACGTACGACTACAGCATAACAATCGATCGGTCTGGGCTCAGGAGCATCGCGACACAAGAATGCAGAAACCATTGCCTCGCCAATAACCACTCGGCTCAAGACTGCCACTGTATGTACAGTTGGCTTTCATTCTCCCGCTCGAAAAGCAGCCACCTCTGAGAACACGGCGCAGCGAAGGAGACGCCTCCGCAGCTTCTCTTCCGTCGTCTTGCCATGGGTAGCTTAAAGAAGGGGTGGTCATATCCTCGACCCATATCGTCGTACACCACTCCCAGATGTTCAAAGTCATATCATAGCATCCATGGGACGAGGCTCCTCGGGAGAATAAACCCACAGCGCAGGGTTGACTAAGAACCGTCCGCTCGCATTTGGAAGCGTCCCTGCCATAGCTGGGCTGCGTGTTCGGAATACAGTGGGCCGATTCACCTTAATATACGCGACGTAATACACCGAGTCAAATCGTAATCGCTGCAGAAGTCTCCCGAGGGGATCCTTAAGTTCATTTCATGCCTGTGTATTAGATTCTAGATGGCGCACGGCCAGGCCATGGCTGCAACTATGTTCAACCCGGATCACAAAGTCCCTTGCATGCTCGTCAAACATTGCTTGCAACTCAAGCCGTACACTGTGACGGTGTACGTGTAATGAAGCAAGGTGCTATAGATGTAAGGTGCGACTTCGTGTAACCACAGGCAGTTCCCCGGGTCGCACAAAATGCAAGGATGTGCGCTAAGTTAGTATAGCCCGTCGATCCGATAAGTTAGAAAGGAGTCCACCTAGCGTACGATATTGCCAGCTATGCCGACTTGTACCATCCGATTAAGTAGTCGCTTCTTGTTCACTCTGTCGAAAGCGCCCTTAACATCCAGAAGTAACGCAAGAGCGGTACGCTTCTTGACCTAGGCGCTTTCGACTTTTGTGACCAGCTATGCTGCTGCATCTGATGTGCATCTTCCTTGGCGACAGCCGAACTGCCCTCTATAGAAGATCTCGCGTGTTTCACAGAATGAGGCGATCCAGGTCGCCACCGCTCTTTCTACCACTTTGCTAAGGCAGCTGAGCAGGCTGATGACCCGGTATGCTTTTGCGATGGTGTAGGTAGGTTTACCCTGCTTCCGCAACAGTATACCTTTAGCTGTCTTCCAGGTGCAAGGGTGGTAGCCTGTTCTGACGCATCCTTGGATAAGGGCTACGATGCGGTCTTCCGCCCACCGCCATAGCAGAACGCGTCACCCCTTTGCCTAGCCAATGTCTGATTGGGTATGTCTAGATTTTTGTACCCATCGCTCGGCTACCATGCTGTATCATCCTTCTGGCAGGCGCCGCCGACTCCAAGGGTCAAACGTCGCAGGCCGAGGTACTCTAGGAGTTCAGGAATCCGAGTCGCAGATTGCAGCATTAGAAGTCTGCCCCACCGTGCGCACAGACCCACCGCGCGCTCACATTTCTAATTGCATGCTGGACGTGTTATTTAACGGATTCCTTAACCACATCAATCACAATCACTAAGAAATTGATACACGGTATTCGAGAGTGTACAGACGACAGAATGTATAAGTATCAAGTTAATAGCCAAGCTAGTGTCTAAATAGTTCTCCCTAATCTTGACCTCGGCTATATTAGAGCCTCCTTGTTGAGGGCGAGCCCCTTTTGAGTGAAGCACTGGCAGACTGGCCTGTACTATGGGACTTGGCACGGCGTCCGTACATTTCCTCCCGGACTCAGCTTAGAACTAGACTCCTTCCTGTATCGAACTTGTTGAATACCACGAGGACTCTCTGCGTATGCGTGGTCCACCCGTGACACTCCTGAGCTTTTAGGGTGTTCTTGTTAGAAGTAGGCCTTAGAGGCACCTTTCTCTTCTTTGAAATCCTTCTTTGACCTTTATTTAAGGCTTTAGCTATGAGTTTAGTGTAACGGAGGTGGAATGCCGCTGGGTTTAGCTCGGGTTAAACCAAGGGTTGACGAGGGAAGAAGTGGTTGGCATAATGAATACTGTTCGTTGTAATCACTGACTTCGATACATGAGTTGAGCACGAGGCTCCTATCTAAGGAAACTGTCCGTTCTATATACTAAGGAGATTCGTCCGTTCCTGCACTATGCTCTGTAGACACAGAGCAGCAGAGCATACAGAGCAACAGAGCAACAGAGCAGTCTGCAGGTCACATGACCCGTGCTCTGATGTCACGTGTCAGCCCGCTGCGGCTGACTGTTACGCCTGCGCCCGAAGCGCAGTCGTATCTCTGGGCGTTATCACACCGTGTTCGTTGTGTTAACCACTTCTTCCCTTGACTGAATCGACCTTTGGTTTGACCCGAGCTAAATCCAGCGGCACCTAACTCCTGTTACGAAGAGCTCGCAGAAACGCATGCGAGCAAGCAGAGCGATCTGGTGGCGATAGATAAGGACTCGGATAGTCTAGGTGGCGTTAGCAAAGAGATTTGGGGATAGGAGCTCCTATTAAATAGCATAACATCCAGTTAAGGATTATCCGGCGGTAGGGTATAGTCAGATGGTGGTCTCACAGCTGAGACTGCTCGAGAGTCAATTTGAAGTCGAGAAGGTTGGCTGCTCATTAGATCCTGATTACTATGGTGGAGATCGTAGTCCGAATCGTTTCTGTAATCGGTTTTCGTGACTAGGTTGTCATCCTAGAAGGATCAGCACCTCGTACTCGATTTCCAAGCCCGCTTGTCGGCTGGGACTTAACAGAGCTTTTAGGTAATTATTACAGCGGAGCGCAAGCGTCTCCTGAGATATGTCAAAAACCCTACTGATCACGAGCGACACCTGCCCTACGGGTGTTAGGTCCTATCGATTAGCGCTCGATCCCATACAATACTAAAATATATGCATTTATATCTTACTTTCGTCTTCGAAGAGCACCCTAACCGTTATGCATCCTAGGCCTTAGTATGGGATATCACTCTTCAGCCTATACCAGCCTCACAAAAATACACAATGGAATAAGGGGACTCGTGTACTTCTAGGCGCAGATGTACCAGAAATCTAGTACGATCGTGCGATCGGGGGAATATTTAAGGTTCCTAGAGCATGTCGGATACCGCCGGAGTTATCGCTTATAGCTTATGGCGCCTGAGAGCTACCGATGTCGAACGGGTGTTCGTCTCTTATCGCAGATATAGGGCAGATATGTTAGGAAGATATTAAGTCCCTCACTTACATAAGCTTGTTACGGTCGCACGCTCGGGGAAGGCTCCGATACTTTAACGCCGCCGACGCTTATGGCCTATAGCTTGCAGCTCCTAATAACGGAGCCGGGCCTAGATTTGTCAGCTCTACGTAGGCACATATACTTAGTCATTGAAACAGGCTAAGTCGGTTTTGCATGCGTTATCCGCTGAACCACATAAACCATGTCGAGGCTACGCGCAACTCGAGTTCTGCAAATTAGGCTCATATTTATAATGTCGTACTATAGGGTACAAACGTCATATTGAACCGCGGTGGTCGATTGCGAAACTCTATCTTCGATCTAGCAATACCTCGCTGAAATGCCAGCTCTCTAGACTTAGGACAAGACAGGAAGACGTGATCATATCAGATTCGTATCTTTTTTGACTATACGCTCGTTGACCTACGAGCTTTGTTCCATACTCCGCCTAGCTATCCTACCGCCACTACTCGCCCGCTACTAGGTCATCAACAACCGCTCTAACCCTCTTTCCATTACGCTTCTCGGACCGGAGAGATAATAGCGGCCTCATTACTAGGGACACCCGTCATACTATCTCTAACATGATTCTCATATTTCTACGGCTTACTCAATCTGTCTATCAAGCATTAGTAGTAAGGTATTTCTTATATCGAAAGTAACTACTAACCTTCTGTGTTAGGATTTCGCTATATCGTTACACGAGTCCCTACTCAGGAACACGTAGATTCCCTATCGAATTGTTAATAGTGTAGGCCGAGATCAAAAGCAGAAAGGACATACTATAAATATAGTACACAAGAATAATATCCAGCTAATACCGCTGAATGCTTACATAGCTCTCCAGTTACTGCATGCTCTCGAGCTCAAAATAGCATTTAGGTGGACCTAGAGCCTACTCTAGTACTAACCCTAGTAGTGACGATACTAGTGGGATCCGCATCCTACCGTGCCTATAAGATCCACAAGGAGGCTAAAAGCAACGAGCCACATCACGAAGCTTATAGTTCTTGTCAGCTATAATCCGTAGAGCACCGTACTAAAGGACTTATAGTAAAAGATCAAGGGGTTAGGCTTTAAAGACGAATTTGAACGGGAGGAGTAGGGCGAGGCTAACTACCAGGCTTATAGCCGCCACAACTTCCGCATATATGAGCCTGCTATTGCTAGGACCATTTCCTCTATCGATGCTATACAGTCCTTAGCCGACAATGCCAGCGATAATAGCGGCGCTATAAAGCTAGAAGAACCGAAGGATCACGTTCGCAATTCGAGAACCTATATGTTCCTTCATCTCTAAATTAGCCCTTTTAGGAGTCTAGTGATGCGTTAATAAAGTGCTTATAAATTTCAAAACGAAGTTACTAGTAGCAGCGAGCGAAGTTCGAGCGGTATCATTTAGAGACGAACTTTCGCTAGACGCTGCTCGCCGCATTTATGTCCTTTTCTTCTGCGGTCATGCTACTGCCTAGGCTTACTAGCTGAACCTCATACCTAGCTTATATCTAGAATCAGACTCGCGAGGTTATATGGTCCTTATGACACGATAGTATCGGAAAGCAAGGATCCAACTGATATAAGACTTTAGTCTCACTACCGGCGAGCAGAAGTAGCGTAGATTGCGTGATACTACTAAAGCTTAGCTCTAAGATATGCGATCAGACCCCTGCCTCTATAGCAGAGTGTAAGATAGGAGACGTCTAGCGAAGTTAACGACCTAAGCTCCGGAAATGCCTTACCTCTTAAACCATAACTCTTCTCTAACATAAGCATATACTTATAGTATTCGAGAACATTAGTTCTGTCATCGTTATATCTATAGTTATTCGGGTGATATGGATATATGACAATAACGCTATAAAGTCATGTAAAAGACCGTAGTTGCCGCTTGACAATGCACATTATGCTACGACGCACATAACACCATAACGCACGTCACGCTATAAAGTAGACTATGTCGTGCGGTGAAGCAGGGTACGAAGTTGACACCGTTGTCGGACGAGAAGATTTTCTCCTCGGAGTCATAGCTTACTCGTTATCGTTGTTAGAAAGTCATGCCACTGATCACGCTACTAAACCGTAGCGATCCCACCCTTAAGCAAGCTATATTAGTGTAACGCTATTACTATAAGCAACGAGCAACCACATACTATAAGCAAGTCATACTCTAGATCGCGGGCTGTCTCGGCGGCGCAAATAAGCGACGGGACTGCGGGATATAGTTGTAAAGGGGTCGCGATCAAAGACTAGAACAGACTAGATAGACTTAAAGGTCCCCTTCGAGAAGATCGCTCTGAAGATGGTTACTAAGAGCGTGAATCTATACAAACACGAATTCTGGTATATCATCAACAGCTAACGTTCCTAAGCCTAACGTCTTTTACTACCTGCCAGCATAAGCGCAATTAGCCTTGGCATCCAGAAACGTAGAGAATAGAGCGCCGAAGATATTGAAGGTGGTAGTAAGTAGGAAAAGTGTAGTGATGTAAGAGATGCCGAGAATACGAAACATTCGGGCAGATAGTAGTAGTAAGCATCGACAGCATTCCCTCTTCTAGCAGGCACCTAGCTAATATGTTTGTTTATTTGTTTGTTTGTTTAATTCAATTAGGCTATTCACGGTGACCGTAGGAGCCGTCCCTAGAGAGTGACCTTACTTATAAAAGAGATTCGCTACCTTCGCTTATGAATAAGAGTGATCTATCCCTATAGTTACCTACTTAGCCTCTAGCTAATAGGTTAACCCTACCTGTCTTTTCTAGAAACCGGATAGTAGCTTTCACTACCTCGATATCCGGCTTCTATTTCTCTTTAGGACTATCTAAAAGCTGTCCTATCCTTATATCCTTTCTCGAACCCTACCCTCCTAGGAGGTAGGATACGTTACCTAACCTCGCGCCGACGGTCTCGCGTAACTCCCTACGCTCGTCCGTCTACCTCGGATACGAGAGGATAAGATGTCTAATCGTCTCCTTGTCGTTTCTATAACTATATCTTACCTCGTCTACCACTCCTATTCGGGAGAGGTATTGATTTAACCTATAATGCCCTATCCTAGCTTGGATAAGAATAGCCGCCTAATCCGAGGTAAGCGACCTATATAGACGTAAGGTGTGCTTCCCCGGTAAGGCTTGATCTATTTTCCACGTGTATTGCCCCGGTAGTCTCGTAGTGTCGAACGGGGTCGGATTTTCACTCCTATCCCGATTTATCAATCGGATAACGCCTGCTACCTCTCGCACCCTCTCTCGTGCTTGAGTCGTAGGCCTTGCCAATATGACCCGTAGGGGCCTATTAGGTGCTGTTAGATGCAGTTGACATTGCATGGACATTGCTCCTAATTGAGATCTTAGCATCTTTTTTGGCAGGTAGGTTGTAGATCTCGTGGCTGTGCTACCCCTGCAACACTAGCTTCTCACATTCAATATGAGAAGCTAATATTCAATGTTAGCCTGTTGTTTGTGGTATAGCTCCTACGGGAGCTGCCGGTGAGGGGACCTCGTCAGCTCGTGTTGGTAGATTTGAAGTCGAAGTTGACATAGCCGTGAGAGCGTTATTTTCGATCTTCTCCTTCATTATCTGCCAACCACGTCGTTAACGATGCCGTCCAATATGCACCCCTTCGAACACGTGATAGACCTCTCTATGCCGCCACCTCCGACGCCGTCGCAGCCGGTGATACCTTCTCGAGAGTCCGGAGATACTCCGCTACACTAGTCGCCAACTCCTGGCTATACACCTGCGCCGAGCTAGTCATAAGCAACACCTTCTTCAAGACCTTCGACTCACGTTTATCGTCGGCTCGCGCCGCACGAGGAGTTGACGATTGTGCAGTTGGTAATACAGCATAAGCACCTGCGCCGGCCAAACAACCTCAAGCCGTTTCACGATACAATACTTCACAGCTTCGACGAAGAACACAACTGGCGCTACAAATCCATTTCCCGTAAGCTCCTAGATCTGGAAGGATACTGGCGTATTAAGCTCATCCGCCGTGGCAGTAGAACTGGCACTAAGAGCGACGGCGACCTCTCTCAAGCTATGGAGTCGTGGATAAAGTTTATCGACGAAGAGAAGGCGTTAGTAGCTACACACGCTGCTGCCGATGAGCAAGATCGTGTCGAGCGCCAGGTCTCAGCACAGTAGCGCACGGATACTATATTAAGGCAGCGTGACCGGCTACCGGTGGTGCCACGGGAGTTGCCGGCTGATGAGGACTACTTTAACCAAACCACCGACGAAGATACTGCTCCTTCTTCTCTATCAATACTACCTTCAAGCACGACACAGCCGGTGCCGCCGCGTGGTCGCGGAGCTCGTGGAGCTCGCGGTCGTGGGACCTCCCGTTCTACACGAAGCAGCCGTAGCGAAGGTGGTAGTACTGCCAACAACCTAGTGAAGATATTCGCGCAGATGGAAGAGAATCGTCTTACCGCCGAAGAGCGGCGCGATGCTGCTGCTACTACGGCTATGGAGCGACGTAAGGCTCGCGAGGCTGCTGCTAGGGAGCGAGAAGCTGCTATTCGAGAGCGTGAGGTCGCTAACAGTACTGCTATGATGCAGCAGATCACCGCTCTGGTGCAGCATGTTATACACCGGCCGGTTAGGGATTATCGGTAGCTAGCTCCGAGTTCAAACTTCTCGACATCCGGAGGTACATCTGATGAAAATAATGACTTTACCTCAGGACCTGTAACTCCACAACCACATAGTCGATTTGGCTAAGATCGAAGCATATTCAAGCATGCATATATGGCTACAAGCTCTGCGTGTTTGTTGGTGGGGGTTGGTGTTGGTTGTGAAGATCCTTGACTCTGAAGGTATCAGCTTTTTCTGTTTTTTACAGTATCTACAAAGTTGGTGTTCATCGATCTAGCCTCTTTTCTATTCCCTAAGGTTGAATAGGCAGCACAAACCGTCCCCTCACCAAAATCCGCAGGGGTGAAGGCGTTTCGCGGTCTGGATTGCCCATCAAAATCGATCTTATGGAATCGCTCCTAGCTCCGTCGGATAGAGATACTCCTACGGAGTTGGAGGCAACACTTCGAAGTGATCAGACGTCTGATTACGGCCGTGCATACACGTCCTCACGTTGATCAACAACATGGTCGCTCTATAGAACGCTCCTACCGCTTGGTTACCAAAGTATAACTACTGACTGTTAGCTAGGTAGTTCCACTGCTGCCAGCTTCTACCGAAGGCGTGTTCAATGCTGATGCGCTGCGCAGATAGGTGGTTGTTAAACTCGACTTCGGCTTCACCCGTTGGTCGTCGATAAGGTGTACACACTCCAAAGGTGCACGAATAGGCTGGGTCTCCATACAGATATAGACACTCCCGCGGAGCTGCCATCATCCGGCGGAGTCGTCGAATGGCACGAGACTCTGACCACATGGCCCAATCGTTCTTCTTACCTTCGAAGGGACCTTCCATGAAGTATACCACTCCATCTAGTGCGACCGCGGCCTGATACTTCAAACCATGTCCCTTCGAGTGCCCTAAGTAGACGTCCTGTTAGCGGTGGTTAGGCCGTGACATCTCTCCGAAGTGACCGTCAAGGAAGCCCTAAACACGTGCATGACATTGCAGCTCGACGGCGTTAGCGAAGTCGTGTAACCGACGATAAGATCGCAGGTAAAGATGCCAAACTAGAAGGTAGCCAAAGGTCTCGTTCAGGTGCTTTATAATACAGGTAAACACGGTAGATAGCCAGCCTACAGAGCGTCCAAATAACTCCTAAAGATCGCACCACCGGCACGAGAAAGCAAGCCTTCGCAAGAACACGCAGCACGCTATGACAGGATCTGGTGCAACACCGGCGTTATATTTGACTTCATCCAGCCTCAGAAGGACGACGAGATCGTGGATTTGCGGCTTAGTGAAGCGTGTATTCTTCCAGGTGTTACTATCAGCCCATTCACCTAGACTCCAGGTCCTGTAGGTATATTCGTAAGGAGCGCCGAAGTCACGCGCGTGCGGCTGCTCGTCATCACCGGCGAGCTCTTCAACGACTGCTAATAGATCCTCGAGAGCCACATGGTTAGGGAGGTCATCCATAGTAGGTAGATTAGAAGGTAGATTGGAAGGTAGATAGATGACAAAAACAACGAAAACGAAGAAGTCAACTTCGCTACCAACCAACGCCTTCACCGCGTCGATCAACGCGATAATGACACGACACGGCATTAACGGCTGTACTATACCTATTCGGAGTGCTTGGCATTGGCCGGAGCATGCCGGTGGCGCAATGTCAATGTAATGTCAACGCAATGTCAACTGCATCTAACAACACCTAATGGGGCTGCAGCTGCATGCATGCGCGCTTTGACACAGCCCGTCAGCTGAGCTTGGCAACTCTGTGCTCGCCTTTGCAAACAGAGGCGCTAGCTTTATGAGCGAGGCTGAGATGCACTCAAATACAATCTGGCCCAGCCACGCGTCTGAATTTTTGTTACGCACATGGAGGCTATGCATGCAACCGCAACGCCAACGCCTAGCTTGATACTCAACAGCAGGCGCCATGCAGGATCACCTCACTTTTCCCCAAATCACAGGTGAGCTAAGTCGTTAACCTGGCGTCAAACACATCTTCACTAACTATCCCTGTCAGCAAGCTGGGGTTCGGGCGACTTGTAAGACAACGCGGTACCGGCGCTACATACGGCTACGAGTCCATACTGCATGCGCCCAATGATTTAGATAACGCACTATCACTGCGCTTTGTGGATGGTGCAGAGCTCAGCTTCACTGTCCCTGCTCACGATCTAGAACCCTCGAGATCGTTCACACGAGCTCCAATTTACCGACTGCACGAGCACGCAATGGCAGTTGGCACAAGGTCTCACCCTGTCCACTTTACATATTTCGGTTCTTGTTGAACCGCGCGAACGCGAGGCTGCCGAGATAGGTGAAGCTCCGAATTGAGTATAGCTAACAGCCAGACGACATGCATGCCGAAGTCTGCAGATACATGAGACGGAGGCGCTTCTGGTGCAACCTAACATGCAAGTGCTGATGTGCGTTGCCCACTTTTCACGCTTTCCAACTTGGCACGTTGCTCATATCAGTCCTTAAGAACATCCTTTGGCTTGAAGCCTGGTCATAGCAGAGGCACGGCCTGTCTTTCTCTCGTTTCTTGGTTACACGTCAGCATGTCAAAATTCTGCGAAGATATTCGTCAGCTTGAGAAGTACCCGAATGGGATAATTGGAAAACCCCGACCAGATAGAGCGCCATTGATCCATTGCCTACAGTGGTCTCATGGACATCGTGGAAGGTCTCAGTTCGAATCTGTACAGGGGTTCATGGATGCAGATTCAGCTTCTGACTATGCCCTTCGAGTGGTACTTTTGCCGATGGCGCCTATGGAAGGCGACAAAACCGAGGCTAAGGAGTTCCGGACGCTATTTAGTCACTACTCGGTTCCCTCCGCCGTACCTGCTGAGCGTATGCGGAACGTTGGGTTCGCTTTCGGGACGCACAAGGACAGGAGTAACAAATCCGATGGAGTCTGGATCCATTTTCTCTGTCGCAAGATCGAAATCGAGAGTGGTGTTATACAGGATTTGGGTTATCTTCGCCATGGCATCGAACAAGGTCAGAAGCCCGACCCGAGCAAGATGTGGATCATGTGCGATTTCTACCTGCATATCCGGCCTAGCTCGGTCGGCACTAGTGATCCCAAGACTGTAACGCTACTATGTTTTGGTGCGCCGGATGAGATGTTGGATCGCTTCGAGAATCTGCGTGACGTCGATGAGTGGCAGGACATCCTCAGTGAGCCCTATCTACTCTTCGATATTATCTTCGACGAACTCCACGAGATTTTCGACAAGATGGTATGGGAGTTGAGCAAAGCAGTCAACCCTGAGGAGAAGATGGCCCTCAAGCGAGCGGGAAGATTAGCGAAGCAAGAAAGCAACTTAAGTTTCCAGAACCTGCACAACATCCAGAAGTATGTCCTTTTTGCATGTCATTGGATTGACACATGCACTGACCTTGCATAGAAACTGTACTTTCTTGATCGAAGCCGCAGAAGCTAGTATGATTACACTAGACGCCATGATCTCACAGCTGACGAAGAGTCTTGAGCTTCCCGATCTGACATTAGCGGCGATCAACGCGCTCGGGTATCGCAAACGGAGTTTCCAGTCTACGCTCCTGCGCTTGCACAGTCTTGAGAAACGCATGTCGAACGTCATCCAACTCTCTTTCAACCTGGTCACGCAAGCCGACAGTGCGATACTGAAGAGCGACTCTCGAGCTATGAAGTCTATCGCATTCCTCACTCTAGTATTCCTACCAGCGACAGGTGTGGCTAGTGTGTTTAGCACACCCTTCTTTAACATAGACTGGGATTCAAGTGATGTGGAGAATAAGGTGTTGCGCACGGCTAAGAGCTTCTGGATTTTCTGGGCTGTTGCACTACCGCTCACATTGATCGGTCTTCTGCTGTGCTTTGCCTGGGTCAATCTGCCGGACGGGTACAAAAATAGTATGAAGGCTTATGTAGGCAAGCTCACAAAGTCTAGAAGGATGCTATGCGCGAAAGTCGCGGGAGAGAATGACATGGCTTTCGAAGGGAGGGATCTTGAACTAGGATGTAGATGACAAAGAGCTGATAAGCCTGATTTCTTCTTCGTCAAATCTGCTTTGTGTTTGTCGATCTTGTTGAGCTTACCCTTTTTGTACTAAGCTTGTGCACTCCTAAGGACCTCCTCTACTGATGGAAGCTTATCGGACAGTTTCCTAAGCGCTTTTAGGATCCTTAACTTGTTCGTAACGGCACTACACTATAGATTTTGATAGACTTGTGAATGGTGTCGATAGCGCCGGCGACCACACCGAAGACTATGGCTGCGAACTCGAGGCCTGACATTTCCAGGAAATTACCGAGGCTGAAGTGTTCATCATCCGTCAATGCGTTGTCGCAGAGCGCTACAGCTAGCCGCTTATTCCGTTCTCACACGCGAGTTGGATGTCGAGCCTTCCTTGCCTAGATAGCGGTACGACGAGAGTACAGCAGACAAATCGAGGAGGCAAGTAAGTACCTAACGTTATAGTTATAGAAGAGATAGCAGGTCCCTCGCTTTGCTTTGCTTTCCTGTACCCCCTATAGATACTACTAGGTCGAAGATGGTCACTTGTCGAAGAGCTTAAGCGCTCAGCTGGATATAGCGGGACATGCCTTGTGTTGTCGTGACACTCAGGTAGCTGCATGCTGACCACCATCTACGCTCTGGCGGCCTCAGGTGGCAAGCCGCTCATCAGATACGATACAACTTCCGTCCATAGCATAGTCTGCCCGTGATTTGTATCGACATCACCTGCGATCGATCCGTATGGCAGGCTGACACTCCGGTTTATGCCACGCCTATGTACCAGAAGCTGAGAACGGGCTTCTTGACTGGTCGCTACACATAGCTCGAGCGAGACACGAAAGGGAGGGCCCCCGACATCAAAAATTGGGGCATGCGATGTACCTCGACGAAACACGCAGTCGCAGTGCGCTCTCCGTAGGACGGACAACTATCACGCATGCCAGTTCATCTCGGCCACGTAAGGGCTATACAAGCCATGCATAAGTTAGTCATGAGAACTGCTCAGGCTAATTCCATGCGCTTCTACTGGAGGGTCGTTATCCGGTACATGCCCAGCCTCAGCGCGCAGCTGAACAGTCACTGAGAGGCCTAAATGATTGATAAATGCCACGCCCGGATCTGTTTGTTGTGAAATACTTCCGAGTGCTAAGTTAGAAGATTCCACAGGGTCTTATAGGGTTTTACCCCATGAGATCACAGACACTTCTAGAGATCCACTCATTGACAAGGCAGCAACATAAAAGGGTCGTACATAGCATCAAGTAGACAATCAGGCAAGTGGTGTCCGACCAGATCGGAGTGTCCCCTTGTCAATCCACAACAAACAGTAGTCCGATCCGTAACTAGTACGTAGGCTTATGCAGCTCCTCTCCCGTCCGGTTACCCCTACGGTGGTATGATGATAGCCTGCTCCCCGTGGCGTGACGCTCAGTCCACGACTGCATCGTCTCACTGGTCTCACGACTGTTGGTAAGCTGCATCTTGCAAGAAAACACGGCCGACATAAGCAGTAAGCTATGGCCTTTCTATCAATCTTTTAACGCAAGTACCATTGTGTCATTCTCTTCTTATACAGCCCTTCAAGCGCAAAGCTTTCGACGTCTCAGAAGCATCAAGATGACTACCAAGCAGTCTATCATCTCACTCTCCGAGCACCATCCTTTGGACGTACAGCTTATAAAGGGCGAAGTAGTCCGTCTCATTGAGCTCATTCCTGGATCAGGGACGCAACCGCTCCTCTTAGAGCTTTCGATTCACGAGCTTGCACAAAGTCCGCCGTTCGATGCCATATCTTATGTCTGGGGTGACGAGACCAAACGAGAAGATATAGAGTGCAACAGGCGTCCTCTTTCGGTCACGAAGTCCCTCGCATCCGCTTTGAAACGAGTCCGACTCCCAGACAAGTCGCGAATGGTGTGGGCCGACGCCATTTGTATCAACCAGAGGGACGACGTCGAGAGGGCGCACCACGTTGCATTTATGCGCAAGGTCTACGAATTTGCAGATCTGGTTCTGATCTGTATGGGAAGCGATCCCGCCGGCGCTGGACTCCATGTCATCTCTCTTCTAGAGTCTCACTCCAAGCGTATGGGCTATCCTAGAGTGAAAGACATGGCTATCCTACACTGCAGCGATGCGACCTTTCTCGATTCACGCTGGAAGTCTCTAGCTATCCTCATGGGCAACGTGTGGTGGACGCGAGCCTGGACGTTGCAAGAATCAGGTGTGGCAAAAGCCCCGTGGGTAATGTGGGGCGACGTTGAGATCAGCTACCGTGCGCTGATGAGATTGAACCGCTGGATCGTGGCCTGTGCCGACGAGCTTCAGCCAAAGTACGGTATCTCTCTGTTGACGATCCACAGCGACTGGGAGCAGTGGGCTGAAGGCTGGGAAAAGGTGCAAGATTACCCTTACACGGTCGTGGACTTCCTTAGCCATGCGAAGGGTCTGGGATGCAAAGAGCCGAGAGATCATGTGTTTGCCTTCATCGGCCATCCGCTTTTGCAGAAGGAGAACGAAAGCGGGCCACTTATCACTGTCAGCTATAAAGTGCCCGTGATCGAGGTGTTCAAAGAGTTGACAAAATTGATCCTTGCACAAGTGGGCCTTTCAATTCTTGCGGCTGTTGAGCACGACAAGCCCACGATCGAAGACATGTCGACGCCATCGTGGGTGGTCTCCTGGGACAAAGACATCATCCAGAACTCATTCGGCTATTTCCAAGGCTTCTACTATGACGCCGCACGTTCTGCACCGCCAGTATTCACAATCGCAGGCGACAGTCTTGGTCTTCAGTCTGTACAATTGTCTCGCGTTGCTGCTGTCTTCCAATTTCCAGCGGACTCTGACAGCTGGGCCGTCCAAGAAGCAATTCCTGCCTTGTCGGGTAATCCTGCCTTACGGTCGATACTTGAGGGTATAAGACGTATAGCCATCGAAGGAGCCCGCGACAAACCCTGCAAGTATACCCCAAGTGAGCGGAAAGATGCGCTTTCCCTCACGCTCACTGCAGGATTGAGGGATTACCTGTCCGCCGAAGACAGGATGCACCTGCACCGTGCCGATCGCGAGGCTTTTTGGCAGGCTTTCGACACAATTCTCGTCGACAAACGTAATCGGACGGACGCAGCTGAAATTGCTGGAGATGAGTCGATCTCTAGAATTACCAAGAGTCTGGATTCTGGCTCCGCAGACAGATACTTCTACGACCTCTCGCTCGCATGCAAAGGACGTTGTTTCATTATGACAGAAAGCGGGCATTGGGGAGTTGGTCCTTGGGTCACGCGCGTTAATGACGATCTGGTCGTCGTACGGGGAGCGAAGGTACCGTTCGTGCTCAGGCGCCTGACGGTAGAGCAAGATAGCGCTGTCCATCCTCGTGGAGCCGCCGATGAATTAGAAGAATGTGTGTCGAGAGAACAGTACCGGCTCGTTGGAGAGGCGTATCTGCATGGTGTCATGCGAGGTGAGGCGGTAGAGTATGCAGCTACTTGGACGGAGATTATAGTTTCATAACGTTAGGGTTAGGGGGTTCATTGACTGTTATATAGGCCGGTCTACCTTTACACCTGATCCAGTGCGCGCTGAAATGAGTCAAGCCTTGTTTCCTAAGCAGTAAAGTAAGGTCTTCTAGAGGGGAGATCTCTCCGACGAACGACGCTCCTCTAAAGAGGTCTACGAGAGGGGTTCCGCGATGCTTAGGTAAAAGGGGTACCACCTCTATACCGATCCTAGCCAATATGACCCGTAGGGGCCTGTTGACATCAACAGCCCCCATGTCCGTTTTAGGTTAGCCCGCTTGAACATCAACAGCCCCCACATCAACAGCCCCCAGGTTCACTACTACTGCGACTTAC
>Ga0265780_10003237_pt1 | contig 21527 bp, 19 predicted proteins | sample P1T30metagenome_FD_192432 | JGI IMG/M metagenome (GOLD analysis project Ga0265780, IMG submission 192432) | Plant litter microbial communities from East Loma Ridge, Irvine, California - P1 T30 | ecosystem: Environmental > Terrestrial > Plant litter > Unclassified | place: USA: California...
ACCGGATGCGTGATCGAGGCGGCAGATCCCTCGCCCGCGGAGGCGCCCACTACAGGCCCCGGCAACCTGCCGAACCCGAGGTGTCCCACCATGCGTTCCTTCTTTTCGCTTGTCATCGCCAGCGCCCTGTCCTGGCATGCAATGGCCGCTCCGGCTGCGGGTGAGGCGCCGCTGCAGCCTGCCATCGTCGGCGGAACCGATGTCCCGGACGGCCGCTATCCCTTCATCGTCAGCCTGCAGAATGCCGGCGCGGGCTCGCTCTACTCCGGCCACTTCTGCGGTGGCTCCCTGATCTCGCCATCGTGGGTACTGACGGCCGCCCACTGCGTGTGGCGCCGCTCTCCCGGCAGTCTCGACGTCCATGCCGGTGCAACCGATTTCGGCAGCGCCACCGGCAGCCGCCACGCCGTGGCTGCCATCCACGTCCATCCCGCCTACACCGGCGATAAAAATGACGTGGCCCTGATCCGCCTGAGGACACCGATAGCCGATGTGCGGCCGGTCAGCCTGCCGGGCCTGGAAGGGGCGGCGTTCGAACAGCCCGGCCGACGCCTCACCGTTGCCGGCTGGGGCAGCCTGGCCAGCGGCATGGATTTTCCGCTGCGGATGCAGGAAGTGGATGTTCCTTTCATCGCCACTGCGGAATGCCAGCGGCTGTACCAGGGTCGCCTGCCTGTCGATGCCGAGGTGGAGCTGTGCGCCAGCCGTTCGGGCAAGGACTCCTGCCAGGGCGATTCCGGTGGCCCGTTGTTCCTGGCCAGGGATGAGGGCAGCTGGGATCAGCTCGGTGTCGTAAGCTGGGGAATCGGCTGTGCGAGTGGCGACTCCCCGGGCGTGTACGCGCGCCTTGCCGGTGCCGGGATCGTGGACTTCATCCGCGCTACCTGGACCGGGGACTGAGCCGGCCCCGCGCGCCGCTCAGCGCCGCAGTGCGGCACTGATGTCCTGCTGGATGGCCCGTGCCGCAGCCTGCGGATCGGCCGCCAGCCGGATCGGTCGCCCGACCACGATGGCATCGGCGCCGTCGGTGAAGGCCTGCGCCACCCCGACGGTGCGCTTCTGGTCATCACCGGCCGGACCGTCCGGGCGGATCCCCGGGCAGACGATGGAGAACCCGGCGCCGGCCGCGGTACGGATCGGCGCCGCTTCCTGACCGGAGGCGATCACGCCGTCGATACCGGCCGCCTTCGCCGCCAGCGCGCGTTCCACGACAACATCCACCGGTTCGCGGTCAATGCCCATCCGGGCCAGGTCTTCGCGCCCCATCGAGGTCAACACCGTGACCGCCAGCAGGCGCATGTCGCCGCCAGCCACGGCCGCACAGGCCTCCATCATCGCCGGGTGCCAGCCATGGATCGTGCAGTAGCTTACCGGCCATTGCGCCAGGCGCTTGATGACCGCCGCGGCGGTGGCCGGAATGTCGAAGAATTTCAGGTCGACGAACACCCGCTTCTCGCGGCGCGCCAGCTCCTCCAGTACCTGGAAATACTCACCCGATGCCAGCAGCTCCATGCCGATCTTGTAGAAGCCGACGCTGTCGCCCAGCCGATCCACCCACCCCAGCGCCTGCGCGCGGTCGGGCACGTCCAGCGCGAAGATCAGGCGCTCGTCATCGCGCAGTGGCAGCGGTCCGCGGCTCATGGCGCATAGTCCAGCGCGGCACGCTTTGCGTCGTGGCGGGCCTGGCGCGGCTGGCTGAAATCATTGTTGAACTGCGCCGGCTCGAAGCCGCCGTAGGTCGGGTTCGGCAACATCCACCAGCGCTCGCCGAACCAGTCGTGGTACTGCTGCAGCAGGGCATCGCGGCCGTCGTTGGTGTTGGCGGTGACTTCGACGAAATCGCCGAGCTGGTCACCGAACTGCATCAGCACCCGGTACTGCTGCCCGGCCAGGCGGCGGCGGCAGTTCTTTTCACTGCCGGCCTGCTCACAGCCCTCCACCACGGTCCCCAGGCCGAGGAACACGCTGTCGTCGGCAACCGGCAGGCCTTCGGCACGCAGGTTGGCCAGGGTGGCCTCCTTCAGGTGCACGGCGCGGTTGGAGATGTACAGCAGGGTGACGCCTTTTTCATTGGCCGCCCTGGCGAAATCAACGACGCCGGGAATCGCCTTGGCCTTCTTCTCGGCCACCCACTGGTCCCAGGTCATCTCGTCGTATTCCTTGCCATCGCGCACCAGGCGCGCCTGGTAGGGCGAGTTGTCCAGCACGGTCTCATCCAGGTCCAGCACCACCGCCGGCTTCAGGCCCTTGGCATCGTTGCCGCGCTCTTCCGGCACCAGGGCATCCCAGTGGGACTCCTTCAGCGCCGCATCCAGGCGATCAGCTGCGGCACGGTAGGTCTGCTCGGTGATTGCCCGGTATTCCTGCGCACGCTGCATCCACAGCACTGCGTTCAGGTTGTCGTTGGCACTGCTGTCCGTTGCCGGGGCCGCATCCGCCGGTGCGGCGGCAGCGGCTTGGGCCGCAGCAGGCGGGGCGTCGACGCGCTTGCACGCGGACAGCCCGATCACCGCGATGGCGAGCAGGGACAGGGAAAGGGGGGCGATACGACGACGCATTGGCTTCACCATGTTCAGATCCCCGCCATTTTAACGGCAAACATGACAGGGGCAGCGGCTATGCTTGATGGCTGTTCCATCGACCCAGCGGAGCCCGCCATGACCGACACCCCCGACACCCCTGCCCGCCCGCTGCTGGATGCCACCCAGGCACGCCTGCTGGGGTGCCTGGTGGAAAAGGAAGCCACTACGCCGGACACCTATCCGCTGACGGTGAACGCGGCCCAGTCGGCGGCCAACCAGAAGACCGCGCGCGATCCGCTGATGAACCTGGATGCCGGCAATGTGCAGCACGCGCTGCGCCAGCTGGAAAGCATGGGCCTGGCGCGCCAGCATTTTTCCTCGCGTGCCGACCGCTATGAACATCGCCTGCAGACGGCCTTGGACCTGACCCGCCAGCAGACCGTGGTGCTGGCACTGCTGCTGCTGCGGGGTCCACAGACGTTGGCCGAGCTGATGACGCGCGCCGAACGGCTGCATCGCTTCGGCAATGCCGACGAGGCACGCCACGCGATCGAACGCCTGCAGCAGCGCGAGCTGCTGGTGGTGCTGCCGCGTGCCGGTGGCCAGCGCGAAGACCGCTACATGCACCTGCTGTGTGGCGAAGTCGATGGTGCGGCGCTGGCGGCGACGTTCGCCGCGTCGGGTTCGGCATCCACTGGCTCGGGCGGCCACGATCCGGCGCTGGCCGAACGGGTGGCGCAGCTGGAAACCGCCGTTGCCGAGCTGCGCGCCGAGCTGGAGGCGCTGCGCGGCTGAATCGAGGGCTGCCGGCCAGCGGCCGGCACTACCGTGCGGGGCCCGATCAGCGGGCGACGTCGGCCGCGCCCGGCGTGGCGAACAGGGTCACCCATTGCTCGCTGCCGGGCAGCTGGATCGGGCCGCGCTGCTGCATCCCCAGCCGGCGCAGGATCGCCGCGGAAGCCAGGTTGTCCGGGCTGATGATGCCGTACAGGTCCTGCAGGCCCAGCGTGCCGCGCGCATGGGCGAACACCGCCTGAGCCGCCTCGCCGGCATACCCTTGGCCTGCGTACTCGCCCAGTACCGCGTACCCGACATCCGGCCCCGGCAGGCCGTCGCGGCGGACCAGGCCGGCATTGCCCAGCCAAGCCCCATCGGACAGGCGCTCGATCGCATACATGCCGAAGCCGTTCAGGGCGTAACTGTGCAGCACGCGCAGCGCGATGTACTCGCGGGCCTGCTCCTCGCTGCGCACGGCGCGATCGCCGATGAAGCGCACGAAACCAGGATCATTCAGCAGGGCCAGCATGCAGCCGGCATCGCGCTCGGGCTCGATGGGCCGCAGGCGCAGCCGGTCGGTTTCAATCTGCACTGCCGTTCCCGTCGCCGTTGTAGTGGCCGATTGTGCGCACTGCGCGCTCAGTCGAACAAGGCCTGGATGGCCGCCAGGCCGGCGCTGGCCCGTTCCTGCTTGCGCGCCGCATCGGCCACCGGATCGGCGCCGTCGCGCTGCAGTTCTTCGGCCGGCAGTTCGGCGAAGAAGCGGCTGGGTTTTAGCCGGACATGCTCGCCGAACTTGCGCGTCAGCTTGCTGTGGCTCATCCACAGCTGGACCTTGGCCCGGGTGATGCCCACGTACAGCAGCCGCCGCTCTTCCTGCAGCGTGCCTTCGTCCAGGCTGACCTGGTGCGGCAGCACGCCGTCTTCGCAGCCGACGATGAAGACATAGGGGAACTCCAGGCCCTTGGAAGCATGCAGGGTCATCATGCGCACCTGGTTGCCGCCATCGTCCTTGTCGTTGCGCGACAACAGCGCCAGCTGGCCGGCCAGGTCGGCGGCGGTGGCGCCGCGCGGGCCGCCTTCGAACCACTGCGCCAGCTCTTCGATGTTGCTGGCGCGGCGCTGGTAACTGGCTTCTTCCTTGGCCTGCTGACGCAACTCGCTCAACAGCCCTGATTCCTTGGCCACCTTGCGGATCATGTCGCCGGAAGATATCTCGCGGGTCTGTGCGCGCAGGTCACGCAGGATGTCGGTGAAGCGCGACAGGCTGTTGGCCGCACGCGGGGGGAGCTGCTGCAGCGCGCCCAGCGCCTCGGCCGCCTGCGCCATCGGCATGTTCTTTTCCGATGCCAGCTCCGCCAGCTTGGCCAGCGTGCCTGCACCCACGTCGCGCTTGGGCGCCTGCACCGCGCGCATGAAGGCGGTGTCGTCGTCCGGATTCACCAGCAGGCGCAGCCAGGCCAGCGTGTCTTTGACTTCCTGGCGCTCCAGGAACACCGTGCCGCCGGACAGGTGGTACGGCACGCGCGCCAGCTGCATCGCCTTTTCCAGCGGGCGTGACTGGAAGTTGCCGCGGAACAGGATGCAGAAATCACTCCACGGTACCTGCCGCGCCTGGGCGATGAAGGCGATCTCGGCCGCCACTTTTTCCGCCTCGTGCTCGCTGTTGCGACACTCCCACACCCGGATGCGTTCGCCGTCGGCCTGGTCGCTCCACAGCTTCTTCAGGTGTTCGTGCGGATTGTTGGCGATCAGCGCATTGGCCGCGCGCAGCACCCGGTTTGAACAGCGGTAGTTCTGTTCCAGCTTGATGATCTGCAGCGCGGGGTAGTCGCGCGCCATCTGCTGCAGGTTTTCCGGATTGGCACCGCGCCAGGCGTAGATGGACTGGTCATCGTCACCCACGCAGGTGAAGTTGCCCTTGTCCCCGGCCAGCTGCTTGAGCAGGCGGTACTGGGCGTCGTTGGTGTCCTGGCACTCATCCACCAGCAGGTAGCCGATGCGTTCGCGCCAGGCGATGGCGATCTCCGGATTCTCCTCCAGCACCTGCACCGGCAGGCGGATCAGGTCGTCGAAGTCCACGGCATTGAAGGCCGTGAGCCGCAGCTGGTAGCGCTCGTAGACGCCGGCCGCTTCCTTCTCGCGGTTGCTGCGCGCCTCGCGCATCGCCTGCTCCGGTGACAGGCCGGCATTCTTGGCACGCGAAATAAGGTTCTTCACGTCCTCGATGTCATCCGGCTTGGCCCCATGCATCAGGTCCTTGACCTGGGCGTTGCTGTCGTCGGCATCGAAGATCGAGAAGCCGCGCTTCAGCCCCACCGCAGCGTGTTCGATCTGCAGGAACTTCAAGCCCAGCGCATGGAAGGTGCAGATGGTGACGTCTTCGGCGTCCTGATCACGCAGGCGCCGGGCCACGCGCTCGCGCATTTCCTTGGCCGATTTGTTGGTGAAGGTGATCGCGGCGATGCGCCGGGCCGGATAGCGGCCGCAGCCGATCAGGTGGGCGATCTTCTCCACGATGACGCGCGTCTTGCCGCTGCCGGCGCCCGCCAGTACCAGCAAGGGGCCTTCGATGTGCAGCACTGCTGCGCTTTGGGGGGGATTGAGTCCGTGCATGTACTGCCGATTGTAGCGGGGGCACCCTGACCTCCGGCAGGTTGCGCTCGCCCGCCCCGCTGCGGATAGTGGCGGCACACCCCGTTTCACAGGAAGTGACCGATGGACCTGAACAGGCTTGCCTGCCGCGCGGTGCTCGCCGCCGCCCTGCTGTCGCCGCTGCACGCCGCCCAGGCGCAGCTGGCCGCCGAAAACGTCCCGCTGTCGCTGCAGGAACACGCGGTGGTCAGTTCACCGGCCTTCCTGAAAGCGCACCCGGACCTGCGTTACCGGCAGCTTGGCCTGGCGGCCGTCGAGCGCGACAAGCCCGAGGATGCGCGTCGTTACTTCCGGCTTGGGGCCCAGCATGCCGACAAGCTGTCCCAGGCGCTGATGGCCGAGCTGCTGTGGAACGGCAAGGGCGGCCCGGTCGACCGCGCACTGGGCTATGCCTGGATGGACCTGGCGGCCGAACGCGGCACCGAATGGCTGGTGGTGCGCCGCGAACAGTACTGGGCCGCCCTGGACGAAGCCGAGCGCAAGCGCGCGGTCAGTGAAGGCCAGAAGCTGTACGCCGAGTACGGCGACCCGGTGGCCAAGCCGCGGCAGGAACGCGAAATGCGCCGCAACATGGGGGAAATGACCGGCAGCCGCACCGGTGCACTGGGTTCGACGGTCATGCAGGTCCGCTTCAACGGGCAGATGGTGCGGGTGGTACCGGAGATCTACTACGCACCGCGGCTGTGGCAGCCCGAAGCCTACTGGAAGTGGCAGGGCCAGCAGCTGGACGCGGGCAACACCAGCAGCGTGGACGTGGGTTCCCCGCATCCGCTGCGCGGCGACTGAGTCCGCCCGCTGCGGCTAGAATCTGCCGATGGCCAAGCTCTATTTCTACTATTCGGCGATGAACGCCGGCAAGACCACTACGCTGCTGCAGAGTGCGCACAACTACCGCGAGCGCGGCATGCGGGTGGCGATCCTTACCCCGCGGCTGGACAACCGCGCCGGCAGCGGCGTGGTGGCCTCGCGCATCGGGCTGAAGGCCGATGGCATGGCCTTCGAGCGCGACAGCGACCTGCAGCGACTGGTTGAAGCCGATATCGCCGCGCACGGCCCGCTGGGCTGCGTGCTGGTGGACGAAGCGCAGTTCCTCAGCCGCGCCCAGGTCTGGCAACTGAGCGAAGTGGTCGACCAGCTGCGCATCCCGGTGCTCTGCTATGGCCTGCGCACCGACTTCCGCGGTGAGCTGTTCGAAGGCAGCCAGTACCTGCTGGCCTGGGCCGACGAGATGCAGGAAATCAAGACCATCTGCCACAGCGGCAAGAAGGCGACCATGACCGTGCGGGTGGACGAGCACGGCCACGCGGTGCAGGACGGCCCGCAGGTGGAGATCGGCGGCAACGAACGCTACGTGTCGGTCAGCCGCGCCGAGTTCAAGAAGATCACCCGCGGCGAAAGCCGGATCGACCCGATGCAGGCCGCGCTGCCGCTGTAAACCGGTAGCGCCGGTGGCGCCGGGCATCGCGCGGCGCTACCGGTTCCCTGTTTACAGGGCTCAGTACAGCGTGCGCTCTGGCGCCCCGGCCGGCGGCGGACTGTACTGGTACAACCAGGTTTCCGTCAGCGTCTTGCCCCCGCTGCGCAGGAACAACCGGATGTCGATCTGCGCGGTGCTGTCATCGCCCGGCACCAGGTCGAACATGGCCCGGTAGCCGTTGATCTCACGCAACGGACGGGCCGAAACGATCTCCAGCTTGCCACGGCTCGCCTGCACCACGGCCTCCACCTCACCCTTGTCGATCAGGCTGGCCAGCTCGCCGCCGGCGAAGTCCACCGCGAAACGCCAAGAGAAATAGTTGCGCTTCTTGCCGATGATGCCGCCCAGGCCGGTGCGGGTGGCCACGGTGTGCGCCAGCGGCGAACGTGCCGGCGGCTCGGCGCCCCAGTACAGGCGATAGCCGACCAGCAGCTCCTGCCCGGCCTGCGGTTTCTCCTTCGGGTTCCAGAACGCGACGATGTTGTCGAAGGTCTCGTCCACGGTCGGGATCTCCACCAGCTGCACCGAGCCCTCGCCCCAGTCGCCCTTGGGCTCCACCCACAGGCACGGGCGCTTCTCGTAGAACACGCCGTCGTCCTGGTAATGGTCGAATTCGCGGTCGCGCTGCAGCAGGCCGAAGCCACGCGGATTGCGATCGACGAACATGTTGAAGCGCAGCTCGCGCGGGTTCACCAGCGGGCGCCAGATCCACTCGCCGCCACCGCTCCACATCGCCAGCCCGTCGGTATCGTGGATCTCCGGGCGCCAGTCCCACGCCATGCGGCGATCGTTCTCGCCGACCTGGAACATGCTGGTGCACGGAGCGATGCCGAGCCGCTCGATCGCCTTGCGCGGGTACAGCGCGCTGTCGATGTCCATCAACAGCACATCGCCATTGGTGATGGCGAAGCGGTAGGCGCCGGCGACGCTGGGCGAGTCCAGCAACGCATAGACCACGATGGTGTCCGAGTCGTTGTCCGGGCGTTCGAGGTAGTAGGCGATGAAGTCCGGGAACTCTTCCGGGCCGCCGGTCCCGGTGTCGATCGCCAAGCCGCGCGCCGACTGCCCGTACTGGCCTTCCTTGCCGACCGCGCGGAAGTAACTGGCGCCGAGGAACGCAGCGAAATCGCGATCGGTGTCCTTGCGCGTGTTGAGCCGGAAGCCGGCAAAGCCGAGGTCGGCAGGCAGCTGGCCGTCCTTGATCCCGCTCTTCCCATAATCGAAGGCGGCACCGTCATAGGCCAGTTCCTGCGCCTTGTCGTCGACCACGTCGAACATCCGCACCGGCGAATGGAAGTACAGCCCCAGGTGGAAGAACTTGGCCTGGAACCGGCCCGGCTCATTACCCCACAGCGCATGGTCCTGGCGGTAGCGGATCGACTGGTATGCATCCCAGCTCAGCGCTTCCACCGGGCCTGGCAGGGTCCGTTTGTGGGTCTTGTAGGGCGCAGCGGCCAGCGCGCGCGCCTGGCCCTTCAGGCTGGCGAAATCGAACGGCACCGGCTGTCCCAGGCGGCGCAGGCCGACCTGTCGGCTTGCCGCGGCGCCCACGTTCAATGCAGGCAGGCCGAAGGCAGCCAAGGCCAGGGAAGCGTTGCGGATAAAATCGCGTCGTTGCATTCGAAGGCAGCCGGGGCATGGAGGGTCGGCCATTATTCCAACAGATTCGTTAATTGTTGGCAGTGGCCGGCGACATCTGTTCAGCTGGCCGCGGCAGGCGGGCCAGGCGCAGGTCCAGCTGGCGGACGGCCGAAGACGGAATGCCGCGCTGGGCGATCAGCAACTGGCGTGCCTCGCGCCACGCCGCGGCGGCCCGCGCGGGGCTACCCGCCGCGCGTTCGGCCTCGCCCAGGTCGAGCAGGCCCTGCGGCAGCAGGGCCACATGGTCAGGCTGGCGCCAGATACGTACGGCGGTGCGGTAGTGGCTGACCGTGGCCTGGTCATTTCCATCCGCCCTGGCGACGTCACCCAGGGCGTGTTCGGCCAGGCCGACTTCACGGTGGTCCGGCCCCAAGGCGAAGGCCAGCTTGTCCCGCACTTCGCCGAGCACAGGGCCCGCCCACGCCCGGCGCCCCTGCTGCAGTGCCAGCAGCGCGCGGGAACGCTGCACCACCAGCGTTTCCGGATGGTCCGGGCCGAATGCCTGCACCGCCGATTGCCAGGCCTGGTCGAGTGCCGCAGAGGCCTCTGCGGCCTTTCCGCTACGTGCCAGCATCTGCCCCAGCTGGCGCCGCATGCCGATGGCTTCCGGGGTGCCCGGTGCAGCGCGCTGCAGCAGTGCCAGCGCCTGCTGGTAGCCCTCCCGTGCACGCGCGTCCAGGCCGGCTTCGGCATCCAGCCCGGCCAGCCCCGCCAGCGCACCGGCGATGCCACGCGGGTTGCCCTCCCCGCGCTGGTACAGCGCCAGGGCGCGGATGAAGGCAGCGCGCGCAGCACGGACCTGGCCGAGCTGGCTCTGGCAATGGGCCAGTTCGCTGGCGAAGCCCGCCACGGCGGTCGGCAGCAGGTCCTGCTGCTGGTCGGCGATGGACGCTGCGGCCTGCAGGTGGGTGACGCACTCGCGGTCACGGCCCAGCATGCGCAACGCGCGCGCGCGCTGGGTCACCGCTTCCAACTGCAGCGCACCCGGCACGTCCTGTTGTGCCTGCAGCAGCGTGCGTTGTTGATCCAGGATGCGCAGGGCCGTCTGGTAGTCGCCCAGTCCGATGTGCAGGCGTCCGATGACCCCCTCCATTTCGGCCAGCGCCAGCGGCTGCCCGGCCAGTTCTGCCTGCGCACGCTGTTGTCCGGTTTCCAGCAGCTGGCGTACGTCGAAGTGGCCGTGGCGGACGCTTGCCGCGCGGTCGAACAAGCCGATGTTGAAGTCCTGCATCGCCTGTGCGCGCGCGGTCTCCTGACGGGCCTGGCGCGCCTGCCAGACGGCCATCGTCGATACCGCCAGCAAGGCCGACAGGGCCAGGCTGGCGCCGGTCACGCCCCAGCGATGGCGCCGCAGATATTTGCGCAGGCGATACCCGGTTCCGGGCGGATGGGCGCGCAGCGGCCGTCCATCCAGGAACCGGCGCAGGTCTTCGGCCAGGGCATCGACCGATCCGTAGCGCTGCTGCGGATCCTTGTCCATCGCCTTGCCCAGCAGCAGGTCCAGGTCGCCCCGCACGCGTCGGGCAAGACGCCGCGCGGCCGCCGGCACCGACATCCCGGCTTCACCCTGCAGCAACCGACGCGATGCGGGCAGTGGCTGGACCTCCAGGATGGAGCGCTCCCACTCGATGTCGGAGTGTCGACGCAGGCGGTAAGGTTTGTGCCCGGTTACCACTTCGTAGATCACCACGCCCAGCGAGTACACATCGGTACGGGTGCTCAGCGGATCGCCCCTTACCTGCTCTGGCGCGGCGTAGTGCAGGGTGAACGCGCGCGGCTCGCCGGGGGCGGCCACCGCCGCGACGCCCTCCGGATCCAGCAGTTGGGCGATCCCGAAATCCAGCAGCTTGACCCCACCATCGGCCACCAGGATGTTGGAGGGCTTCAGGTCGCGGTGCACCACCAGGTTGGCGTGCGCATGCGCCACCACCGAACACACCTGCAGCATCAGCCGCAGTCGTTCTTCCAGCGGCAGCATCCTGCGCTGGCAGTACTCGGTTATCGGCTCGCCCTGCACGTAGTCCAGCGCGAAGTAGGGGTGTCCCTGCGGATCGATGCCTGCGTTGTGCAGCTGGGCAAGATGCGGATGCTGCAGCCGGGCCAGGATCTGCCGCTCGCGCGCAAAGCGCGCATGCAGCCCGGGTTCGGCCAGGCCGCTGCGCAACAGCTTCAGGGCGACCTTTCGCTCGTACATGCCGTCGCAGCGCTCGGCCAGCCAGACCTCCCCCATCCCGCCTTCGCCGAGCAGCTGCAACAGGCGGTAGGGACCGATGCGGGTGCCACCGCGCGATGATCCGGGCGCGGAAAACACCGGCTGGGCCATGAACTGCTCGCTGTCGCGTTCATGGGCCAGCATCTTCTCCAGCTCTGCGGCCAACCCCGGATCGCGTCCGGCCACCTGCCGCAGGCGTTGCAGGCGACCGTCTTCATCCAGTTCCAGCAGCTGGTCCAGCCATGAGGACAGTTCACGCCAGCGCAGGGCATCCATGGCGGGTGTTCGCGCTCAGTCCCCGCTAACTTCGGTCAGCAGGAACAGGCGCGCCTTCTGCCAGTCGCGTCGGATGCTGCGCTCGGAACGCTGGCTGAGTTCGGCGATCTGCTGTTCGGTCAGGCCGGCGAAGTAGCGCAGTTCGACCACCCGTGCCAGGTGCGGATCCAGCGCCTGCAGGCGCTCCAGCGCCACGTCCAGCGCCAGCAGGTCCTCGTCCATGCGGATGCCGCTGCTGCTGTTTTCAGGGATGTCCACCCGTTTGAGGTCACCGCCGCGCTTGCGCGCCAAGCGGTTGCGGGCGTAGTCCACCACCACGCTGCGCATGGCCGAAGCCGCATAGGCGAAGAAGTGCGCACGATCCTCGAAGCGTGCCCCGCCCCGGCTGCCGAGCAGTTTCAGGTAGGACTCGTGCACCAGCGAGGTGGCATCCAGGGTGCGGCCCTGCTGGCCGGCCAGCTGCCGCCGGGCCATCCCATGCAGCTCCTGGTAGAGCACGGTGAGCACGCGGTCCAGCGAGGCACGGTCGCCGCCGCGCGCGGCGTCCAGCCACACAGTGATGTCGGATCCTTCATCCATCGCAGCGCCTGCTCCCACGGGAGTCGTGGCGCGACTATAGCCCTGTCCAGCGCGCTTGGCGAAAAAGCCCTCAGCGCTGGCAGGAACCGCACCAGACGCTGGCCCGCTGGCCGATCGTGGCGTGCTTCAACGGCCGGCCGCAGGACCGGCAGGGCTGGCCGTCGCGTCCGTAGACCGACAACTCCTGTTCGAAGTAGCCGGGCGCCCCATCGGGACTGATGAAGTCGCGCAGGGTGGTGCCACCGCGGGTGATTGCATGCTGCAGGATCTGCTTGACCGCCTCCGCCAGACGTAGATAGCGCTCGCGCGATACCTTGCCGGCCTCGCGCAGCGGGCTGATGCCGGCCCGGAACAGGCTTTCGGCCGCGTAGATGTTGCCCACGCCCACCACCACCGCCTGGTCCATCAGGAAGGTCTTGATCGGCGCCTTGCGGCCACGGCTGCGCTGGAACAGATAGTCACCATCGAAGGCATCGTCCAGCGGCTCCGGGCCCAGCCCCTGCAGCAGCGGATGGACCTGGCCCGGCGGCTGCCACAGCAGGCTGCCGAAGCGGCGCGGATCGTTGAAGCGCAACAGGCGGCCGTTGTCCAGGCTGATATCCACGTGGTCATGCGCGCGCAGCGGTGTGTCGCCCGGCAGCACGCGCAGGCTGCCGGACATGCCCAGGTGCAGCAGCGCACTACCGGCTTCGGTATCCAGCAGCAGGTACTTGGCGCGCCGGCGCACATCCACGATGCGCTGCCCCGGCAACAGGGCGGCCACCTCGTCCGGGATCGGCCAGCGCAGCTCCCTGCGGCGCAGTATCACCCCATGGATGGCACGTTCGAGCAGATGCGGCGCCAGTCCGCGCCGGGTGGTTTCAACTTCGGGCAACTCAGGCATGCGCAGATTCTACGCCCGGCCGCAGCGGCAGCGCGGTAGCCCTACCGCCCGGCCCACTCCCAGCTGCAGCGCCATGCGCCAGACTCACCGCGGCGGCGCCGCCAGCTCGCGCGCATCCAGGAACCCATCCCGGTTCGCGTCCTGCTTGTGGAACCGCTGCACCAGCGTCTGCCGCTGCTGCCCACGGGTGATCGGCCGCCCCTTGCCACCCGGCAGCTCGCTGGCGTCCAGCACGCCATCACCATCGGCATCCATCTGCTCGAAGGCGTACATCATCCACTGCACATACTCGGCCTCGCTGACCCGTCCATCGCCATCGGCATCCATGCGCTGCAGGTAGGTGCCGGTGTCGGCCACCTGCGCCTGCACGCCGCCCGCGGCGGACAGCAGCAAGGCGATCAGCAGGGTGATCACGGGTCCGCGCGGCAGCGTAAGGGTGACGTCGGTCATGGCGGCCTCCAGGCCGTGGTCCGGCGCGGGGTTGCCGCGGTGCAGACATGATGGCCCCTGGCTTGGCAAACTGCATCCCTGCGCCGCCACGGCGCGCACCTTCCAGCCGGGAACCTGCGTTGTCCAGCCTGAATCCAGCCGCCGTCGTACCGCCCGCAGCCGATGCCGGCACCCTCCCGCCGCTGATAGAACTGGATCGCGCCAGCGTGATGCGCGGTCAGGTCAAGGTGCTGCACGGCCTCAGCCTGCGCATTGCACAGGGCCAGCACACCGCGCTGCTCGGACCCAACGGCTGCGGCAAATCCACCTTCATCAAACTGATCACCCGCGAGCTGTATCCGCTGGCACATGCCGATGGCCACGTGCCGGTGAAAGTGCTGGGCCAGAACCGCTGGCAGGTCGACCGGCTGCGCTCGCAGCTGGGCATCGTCACCGGCGACCTCAGCAGCACGCTCGCCGACATGCCGGGACTGACCGTGGAACAGGCGGTGCTGACCGGATTCTTCGCCAGCTACGTGCTGCCTGCCTTCCGCGAGATCACCCAGGACATGCGCGAGCGCACGCGCCAGACCCTGGCGATGACCGGCGCGCTGGCGCTGCACGGTCGCAGCTATGCAGAGCTGTCGGCCGGAGAGACGCGGCGCGTGTTGATCGCCCGGGCACTGGTCAACCGCCCGCACGCGCTGTTGCTGGACGAGCCATCCACCGGGCTGGACCTGGTGGCCCGGCAGCAGCTGGTCGATACCATGCAGTCACTGGCGCGGCAGGGCATCACGCTGGTGCTGGTCACCCACCACGTGGAAGAGATCATTCCCGAAATCGAACGCGTGGTGCTGCTGCGCGACGGCCGTGTACTGGCCGATGGCACGCGTGCCGAACTGCTGTGTGATGCGCCCCTGTCGGCCGCGTTCGGCGGCCCGATCTCCGTGGTGGAGCAGTACGGACGGCTGGCCGCGTACGCGGGATAGTGCCGCAGGGCCGTCGCAACGGGCACCACAAGGGTGGGCCGGCTGCCCCGGCCCACCGCTCCCGGATCAGAACCGCAGCGCGGCAGCGCGCGACTCGATCGGTGCCATCCGGCTCTGGTCCTGCAGTTGCAGGTCACGCAGTTCATACGGCGGGCCAAATCCCGCCGGCAACGCAGCCTGGTCGAACGGCAGTACCAGCGTCCCCTGCCCGGGACCCTCGAACCAGGCGGCGGCATGGGCCTGCGCGACGGGTTTCAGCTGCCCATCGGCCGTGCTGGCGTACAGGGTGCCGCGTGCTTCGTAACGCCCCGCCGCTGCCATCTGCAATGACACGCTGACCCGGCGGCTGGTGGGATCGGCCGTGGCCTGGCCGCTGAGACGCGCCGTCGGCAGCGCAACAGCGAAGGCGACCGTGCCATCACGCAGCACGCCGTCGGCCTGTGCGAACACCTGCAGCTCCCACAGACCCTGCGTGTTGCCCACGTCGGCGGGAATACGCACCTGCGCGCGCAGGCTGCCATCGGGAATGGGCCGCAACTGCTGCGGCCAGCTGCGGCCATCCGGTGCGACCAGCAGCGCATGACCGCCGAAACCGCTTCGGGGCGTGCCCGCCTGCAGGCTGCTGGCGCCGTCCTGGCGCAGGCGCGCCTGCAGCTGCATGCTGCCGCCGGCCAGCACCCGCGAGTGGCTGGCCTGGACTTCCAGCCACAGTGGGCTGTTCGGTTCCAGCACCTGCACCACGTAGCGGCCCCGTGCCTGGCGACTGTGCAGGCGGTAGATCCCGGCCGTGCTGGCTGCACCGGTCCGCAGCATGCGCGTGCCATCGCCAACCGGCATGCCGGCATCGTGCAACACACGTGCATCGACGCTGCGGGCCCCGCTGCTTCGCCCGGCCGGATCGCGCAGCTGCAATGAGCCCGCCGACAGCGCGCGGGCGCCCGGCGCCGGGCTGAGCTGGATCACCGCGTCCGGTGCGGTCAGCGGCAACGCCAGGCCGCGCTGCAGTTCGGCTGCATCGACCTGCTGCCAGTAACTCCGGCTGATGGCCGCATGGGGCGCGGGCGCATGCAGCGGCTGCGCCGGGTCCAGCGCCCAGGCGAACGCCAGCGGTACCTGCTCGCTTTCATCGTCGTTGGGCAACGGCGCGGCGACCAGGGTGGCCGGTATCTGGTCGCCCGCCGCGGCGGCGCGCAGCGGTTGTGCAGCCCCTGTGGTCGCGCTGGACAGGATCGCCAGCGCGGCAACGGCAAGGAGGGTGGAATGCATCGTCATGAGGGTCTCCGTCACTGGGTCAGGTCGTTGCGCAGGAGCGTGCCCAGGCCGAAACACGCGCGGCGGCTCTGGTTGTGGCTGAGCGGTTCGGCGCCGTGCGTGCGCGCCGTGTCGGTGAACCACACGGTGCCGGCCGCCTTCTGGCTGCTGCAATCGAGGAAGCCGTCCGAACACGAAGAAAGCCAGTTCCGGGTGAACTCCAGGCCGAGGTTGGCGGCATAGCCTCCGCAGTAGCTGTCCGCGTCCGTAGGCGCCGAGTCGACATCGCTGCCGACCACCACGCGGAACGGCGTGGGCAGTGCCGGGCGACCGCCGGTGCCATACAGGTTCTGCGCGTTGTAGGTGGCCATGTGGCCGACCTGTTGCTGGCGCACCGCATCGTTCCTCAACCCCAGCAGCCAGCCCAGCAGGGTTTCGAAGGTGCTGCCGTTGATCACTGCGTCGGCCAACGGCGTGCCGGCCGAAGACGGTGCCAGCGCGGTGACCTTCTGCAGCGTCTGGATGATCTTCGGATAGCGGCGGTCGTAGGTCGGGTTGGACAGGATCCAGCGCACGACGTTGCCACCGTTGGAGTGGGTGATGACCACCAGCCGGGTGATGCCGCGGCTTTCGATGAAGCCGGACAGCTGCCCGGCCAGGCAGCCGGCGGCTTTGGGCTTCCACATGTACTGGTTGAAGTCGCAGTTGATGACGACGTAATTGCGCCTGTCCGGCAGGCCCTGGCGGACACTGTCGATGATGGCTGGCTGCCAGTAGTCCCGGAGGGCGTTGGTGTGCGCGCCGGTGCCGTGCACGAAGGCTACGCCGAGGCCATCGGCCGCCTGCGCGGGTTGCAGGCCCACCAGCAGGGCCAGTGCGGTGCTTCGTAGTGCGGTGCTGTGCATTGCATGTTTCCCTGATCTGCGGGTCCTGCGGACCCCTGGATGGCCTCATGCTCGGCGCGATCGTGGGGAGACGTCCGTGCGCTGCCCCGGGTATCAAGACATTTCCGACACTCGGCAGAGGTTTTGTCCCGAGCAGAGGGCCATGCCGGTTCTGGCCGTATGCGCGATGGGCGCCGCGCAGGGCGGGCGGGGCTGCGATCATTGCCGGCGAGCCCCTGCCCCGAGCCTGCCCATGTCCGTGATCGCCCACCTTGGCCGCACCCTGCCCGGCCTTGCCGTCGCCCTGTCCCTGACGGGGTGCACGTCAACCGCAAGCAGGCCGACCGCCGTTGAAGCCAACGTCACCACCAAGGCGGTCGGCTACCTGGACGCGGCATCGGTGCCGGCCAGCCTGGCGCTGGTGCCTGCACCGCCGGCGGCCGGCTCGGCCGGCTTCGCGCTGGACGAACAGGTCAGCCGCGAGGCACGGGCACTGCGCGGCACGCCGCGCTTCACCCAGGCCACGCACGACGCCGAACTGGGCTTCCCTGAAGGGGCCAACCAGTTCTCCTGCGCCATCGGCCTGGACGTGGACGCGCAACGCACGCCGGCGCTGTACCGCCTGCTGGAACGCAGCCGCATCGATGCCAGTGCCGCCACCCGCACTGCGAAGAAACACCACCAGCGCCCGCGCCCGTTCATGGTCAACGGCGAGGCGACCTGTACTCCGGAAGACGAAGCCGGCCTGCGCGGCAACGGCTCCTATCCCTCCGGCCACACCTCGATCGGCTGGGCGTGGGCGCTGCTGCTGTCGCAAATCGCGCCGGACCGGGCCGATGCCATCATCGCGCGCGGACGCAACTACGGTGAAAGCCGCCTGGTGTGCAACGTGCACTGGCAGAGCGACATCCTGGAAGGCCGTTTCATGGGCGCCGCTGCCGTGGCACGGTTGCAGGACAATCCGGCTTTCCAGCGCGACCTGCTCGCTGCGCGCAGGGAAATCGAAGCCGCGCGCAGGTCCGGGCAGCATTCCAGCCGCGACTGTGTGGCCGAGGAAGCGGTGCTGAAGGTGCGCCCGCAAAGCGCGCTGTAAAGAACGAAAAACGGCGCGGAAGAATCCGCGCCGTGGATGACCATCAGTCGGATGGCGACCGTGGGCCGCCACCCGGTTTTCCGGTCGGTCAGAACTTCGCGGTGAACTCCACGCCGAAGGTACGCGGCTCGTTGAGGAAGCCGGTCAGGTTGTTGAAGTCGATCGCCCCGACCACCCGCACCTGGTCGGTCAGGTTGCGACCGAAAACGGCCACGTCGTACTGGCCGTAATCCCAGTTGTAGCCCAGGCGCAGGCCGCCTTCCAGCGAGCTGCGGCTACGGAACTCCGGCGATTCGTACAGGAAGAAATTGACTTCGCTCTTGTATGCCCAGTCGGTGTAGACGTAGAACTCGCTGGCATCGGTGACCGGGAAACCGGCACGCAGGGTCAGGTTGTGGATCCACTTCGGCGCCTGCGGCAACGAATTGCCATTCACCAGCGCGTAGGTGCCACCGTTGATCACCGTGGTCGGATCGGTGATGGTGCAGCCACCGCCGCAGATCGCCACCGCCAGGCTGGGGTCCTTGATCTCGGTGTCGTTGTAGCTGCTGCCCAGGGTCAGCAGCACGTTGTCGGTCAGGTAGGTTTCGAAGTCGAGCTCGAAGCCCTGGCCGATCGTCTTGTCGGCGTTGAGCAGGGTCGCGGTGTTGTTGGTGCCGCCCACGGCGATCAGCTGCTGGCCGTCCACGTCATAGCGGAACACGCTGAAGCCCAGGCGCGCACGGCGGTCGAACAGGTCGGCCTTGATGCCGGCCTCGTAGGAAATCACCTTCTCCGAATCGGCCTGGGTGACCCCACCAAAGGCCAGCCGGCCCTGGATGGACGGCGCTCGGAAGCCCTTGGCCACGCGCGCGTAGGCGTTGACGTTGTCGGTCAGCGCGTAGACACCGCTCAGGTCCCAGCTGACGTCGTCGACATCGCTGTTGGCCACGTACGGACCGCTGACCGGGGTACCGCCGGCGACAGCCTGCAGCACGCTGGCGGTGAAGTCCTTCTTGTCCTGGGTGTAGCGCACGCCGGCACGCAGCTTGAAGCGCTCGGTCACGTCGAAGTCACCGGAGGCGAACGCCGCCCACGCCTTGTTGCGCTGCTGCTGCACGGCATGGCCGCTCTGCGGATTGCCCGGGGTCAGCGAGTCGTAGTTGAAGCTGTCGATGGTGACGTCTTCATCGAAGTAGAACACGCCGGCCTGCCAGTCGAAGCGGCCCCATTCGTTGGATTCGACGCGGAATTCCTGCGTCCACTGGCGGTGGCTCGGCAGGCCATCGGCCGACTCGGACGGGAACGGAATGAAGCCCGGGCCGTAGTTGCCGGCGCCCAGGAAGGCCGCGCCGTAGCCGCCGTCGATGTCGCCGTGGTTGAGCGATTCGGCGGTTTCATAGCCGGTGATCGAGTGCAGGGTGACCCGGCCCAGGTCCCACTTCAGGCGCGCGCTGCCGCCCCAGGTTTCCAGGTCGGAGAAGTTCTGCCCGTCGGTGGACACTTCATCACGATCGAAGTTTTCCACCAGCTTGTTGCTGCCCGGCTGGATGATGTTGGCGCGGAACAGGCGCGCGGTGCCGTTGAGCTTGCGCTTGTGCAGGTTGAACAGGCCTTCGAAACCGTCGCCTTCGTACAGGAACTGCACGCGTGCGGCGCCTTCGTCATAGCCTTCGAAGCCCTGCGCCGGTGCGTCGCTGCGGGTGTTGGTGACCCAGTCGTCGCGGCGCTGGTAAAGGGCCGATACGCGGGCCGACCAGCGGCTGGTCAGCGGGCCGCCGTAAGCGCCCTGCACGTTCCAGGTGTCATAGCTGCCGTAGGCGACCCTGACGTAACCGTCAGCGTCCTGCGACGGACGCGCCGAATCGAACTTGACCACGCCGGCCGGGGTGTTGCGGCCGAACAGCGTGCCCTGCGGGCCGCGCAGCACTTCCACGCCGGCCAGGTCGAACAGCGGGAAGCCCTTCAGCAGCGGGCTTTCCTGCACCACGTCGTCGTATACCAGCGACACCGGCTGGGACGCGTTGAGGTCGAAGTCGGTGTTGCCCAGGCCGCGGATGTAGAAGCGCGGGAAGGCACGGCCGTAGGATGATTCGATGTTCAGGCTGGGCACGCGGCCGGCCAGGAAGCGGATGTCGTCACCGGCCGAACCGAGGACATCAAGCTTCTCCCCCTGGATCGCGGTGATCGCCACCGGCACGTCCTTGGCGTTCTCGACGCGGCGCTGGGCGGTCACGGTGAGCGCATCGAGCGCGACCGGATCCTTGCTGGCCGGAGCTTGCTGGGCAACTGCGGACAGCGGCAGCAGGGCGGAGAGAGCGAGAACGAGCGGACGCACGACCGGTCGGCGGTCGTGGACGGAACGGTTCGGGGACATGGCGGTAGGCTGTGTTGGGAGGGGTGGTGGAACGGCGCTACCAGATAATTGTTGCAATACAACACGCTGGCCGCAAATGCCGCGCGTTCATGGCCGTCGCCGGGGCGCTGGCCAGCCCGCTAGACTCGTCGTTTCCGCACCCCTTGGAATCGCAGCGATGAACCAGTGGTACTTCCATGTCCCCGGCCAGGCCGACCGCGTTGGCCCCTTTGATGAGCAGGCCGCACGCCGCTTCGCCCAGGCCAATCCGCGCGCGCTGGCCTGGTGCCAGGGCATGAGCGGCTGGATGGCGATCGGCGAAGTCCCGGAGCTGCGCAGCGAGGCCTCCGGGATGTCCAGCGCGCCGCCGCCGGTACCGGGCCACGGCGCGCGTGGCCAGCGCGCGGACGACATCGATTTCCGCATCGTCGGCCATGAAATGCAGTTCGTGGAGATCGAACTGGACCCGGGCGAGAGTGCGATCGCCGAAGCCGGCGCACTGATGTTCAAGGATTCGGCGGTGCAGATGGATACCGTGTTCGGCGACGGCTCGCACAGCGGCCAGGGCGGCGGTTTCATGGACAAGCTGATGTCGGCCGGCAAGCGCGTGCTGACCGGCGAAAGCCTGTTCGCGACGCTGTACACGCACACCGGCCACGGCAAGGCCAAGGTCGCCTTCGCAGCGCCCTACCCCGGCACGGTGCTGCCGATGAAGCTGGACGAGCACGGCGGGCGCCTGATCTGCCAGAAGGACAGCTTCCTGGCCGGCGCGCGCGGGGTGCAGATCGGCGTGCAGTTCCAGCGCAAGATCATGACCGGCCTGTTCGGTGGCGAGGGCTTCATCATGCAGAAACTGGAAGGCGACGGTTGGGTGTTCATCCATGCCGGCGGCTGCGTGGTCGAACGCGAGCTGGCGGCCGGCGAGCGGCTGGACGTGGATACCGGCTGCGTGGTGGCCTACCACGCCAGCGTGGACATGGACGTGCGCCGGGTTGCCGGCATCAAGAGCATGGTATTCGGCGGCGAAGGCGTGTTCCTGGCCACCCTGACCGGCCCCGGCAAGGTCTGGCTGCAGTCGCTGCCGTTCTCGCGGCTGGCTGGCCGGATGTGGATGGCCGCGCCGCAGGGCGGTGGCCAGAACCGTGGCGAGGGCTCGGTACTGGGCGGCCTGGGCCGGATGCTGGACGGCGACAACCGCTTCTGAGGCGAGCGACGCCCGCCTCCGCCCCTCCGCCCGGGTGACGACCGTTGGTCGTCACGCTGTTGCTCTCTTGCCGCTGCGCTCGCCGAGCGTGGCTCGGCGCTACCGGGCACCTGCGACCCTCGGTAGTGACGGCCGCTGGCCGTCCTGCTGTGGCCCCTGCTCCGGTGGGTGACGACCGTTGGTCGTCACGCTGTTGCTCTCTTGCCGCTACGCTCGCCGAGCGTGGCTCGGCGCTACCGGGCACCTGCGGTCGTCACCCACCACGATTGACGGCCAGCGGCCGTAACTACCGGCTATGCTGGCGCCCTTTCCTGCTGCGT
>Ga0265780_10003238_pt1 | contig 21524 bp, 22 predicted proteins | sample P1T30metagenome_FD_192432 | JGI IMG/M metagenome (GOLD analysis project Ga0265780, IMG submission 192432) | Plant litter microbial communities from East Loma Ridge, Irvine, California - P1 T30 | ecosystem: Environmental > Terrestrial > Plant litter > Unclassified | place: USA: California...
TCGAACTCGCGCTAGAGGTCGGCGAGCGTGAGCACCGTGCCCGAGGGCAGGTCGCCGGAGGCGACCCGGCCGCCGAGGGCCTGCACGAGACGGGCGTGCGTGCCCTGTGCTCCGGGGTGTGACGTCATGGTCGACCATCCTGTCGTGCGCCGGCGGACCTGCCGGGCTTGAAAAGTACTACTTTTGCTGGCACCCTGAGCCTGACCGCGCAGCGCACCCGAGAGGCGCCCGGCCGCCGAGCAGGCGGAGCGCACCTCACTGATCTTCAACGGAGAACATCGCCATGGACGACTGGACCCAGACGCTGGGAGCGGGCCCGCTCCTCGCCATCGCCGCGGGGGCCATCGCCCTCATCTTGGTGCTCGTCATCAAGTTCAAGCTGCACGCGTTCCTCACGCTCGTCATCGTCGCGGCCCTCACGGCCCTCGCGACGGGCATCCCCACCGGGGCCATCGCCGACCTCCTCGTGACGAGCTTCGGCAGCACGCTCGGGTCGGTGGCCCTGCTCGTGGGCCTCGGCGCCATGCTCGGGCGGCTCGTCGAGTCGTCGGGCGGCGCCCGGGTGCTCGCCGACCGCATGGTCGACGTCTTCGGTGAGAAACGGGCCCCCTTCGCCCTCGGCGTCGCGTCGCTGATCATGGGCTTCCCGATCTTCTTCGACGCCGGCCTCATCGTCATGCTGCCCATCGTCTTCGCCGTCGCCCGCCGCATGGGCGGCAAGTCGCTGCTGCTCTTCGGCATCAGCTCCGCCGCCGCGTTCTCGGTCATGCACGTGTTCCTGCCGCCGCACCCCGGTCCGGTGTCCGCGACCGAGCTCCTCGGCGCCGACCTCGGCATCGTGCTCGTGGCCGGCCTCGTCATCGTGTTCCCCGTCTGGTACGTCTCCGGCTACCTCTGGGCGAAGTTCGTCAACAAGCGCATCCCGCTGCCCGTCCTCTCCCTCTTCGGCAGCGAGAAGGACGACGTCCACGCCGCCAACCCGCCCAAGGCCGGCACCGTCATGGCCGTGCTCGCCGTCCCGCTCGTGCTCATCCTGCTGAACACCGGACTGAGCTCGCTCGGCTCCGTCGGCGTCGTCGACCCGGACGCCACCTGGGTCCAGGCCCTGGTGCTCGTGGGCACGAGCGGCATCGCCCTGCTCATCTCGGTGCTCGTCGCCGCCGTCGTGCTCGGCCGTGCCCGCGGCGTCGCCGGCAGCGCCCTCGAGAAGGTGCTCGACAGCGCCCTCGGGCCGATCTGCTCGGTCGTGCTCATCACCGGCGCCGGCGGCATGTTCGGCGGGGTGCTGCGCGCCTCGGGCATCGGCGACGCGCTCGCCGACGTCCTCGGCGACCTCGGCCTGCCGGTGATCGTCGCCGCGTGGATCATCGCCGCCATCCTCCGTCTGGCGCAGGGATCGGCCACCGTCGCCCTCGTCACCGCCGCCGGGCTCGTCGCCCCGGCTGTCGCTCTGGCCGACCTCAACGCCGTCCAGCTCGCCGCCGTCGTGCTCGCCACGGCCGCCGGCTCGGTCTTCGCCGGCCACGTCAACGACTCGGGCTTCTGGCTCGTCGGCCGCCTCATGGGCATGGACGTCAAGACCACGCTGCGCGTCTGGACCGTGCAGCAGGGCGTCGAGTCCGTGCTCGGCTTCGCCGCCGCCCTGCTCGTGTTCGGCGTCGGCGCCCTGGTCTGACCCGTCGCGCCCCGCCCGCTCTGACCCCAGGAGAACCATGACCTCGTCCCTCTTCGACCTCACGGGCAAGCTCGCCCTCGTCACCGGCTCGTCCCGGGGCCTCGGACGGACCCTCGCGCTCTCCCTCGCGGAGGCCGGGGCCCGGGTCGTCGTGCACGGCCGCGACGCAGCGGCCCTCTCCGACACGCAGGACGCCCTGGAGGCGGCCACCGGCACGCGCCCAGCGACGACGGTCTTCGACGTCACCGACGCCGCCGCGGTCGAGGCGGCGGTGGGCGACCTCGTGGCCGAGCACGGCGTGCCCGACGTGCTCGTGAACAACGCCGGGATCCAGAAGCGCGCGCCGTTCACGGAGTTCCCCGTCGCGGACTGGGACGCCGTCGTCGCGACGAACCTGTCGAGCGTCTTCTACGTGTCGCGCTTCGTCTCGCCCGGCATGGTCGAGCGCGGCTCGGGCAAGATCGTCAACATCGCGAGCGTGCAGTCGATGCTGGCGCGACAGACCATCGCGCCGTACTCGGCGAGCAAGGGCGGCGTCGCGCAGCTCAGCCGCGGCATGGCCGCCGACCTCGCGCGGCACGGCGTGCAGGTGAACACGCTCTCGCCGGGCTACTTCGCGACCGACATGAACACCGCCCTCTGGCAGGACGAGGACTTCGACGCCTGGCTGCGCCAGCGCACGCCCGCCCAGCGCTGGGGGCGCGTCGAGGAGCTCGCCGGCACGCTCATCTACCTCGCCTCGGGCGCCAGCGACTTCGTCTCGGGGCAGAACATCTTCGTCGACGGCGGCATGACGAGCGTCGTCTGAGCAAGGGAGAACGACCGTGAAGACCATCCAGATCGACGCCGCGACGGTCCTCGTCGAGCGCGAGGTGCCCACCCCCGAGCCCCGCGACGGCGAGGTCCGCATCCGGGTCGACTTCGTCGGCATCTGCGGCTCCGACCTGCACTACTACTTCGAGGGGGCCAACGGCGCCTTCGTCGTCGAGGAGCCCCTCGCGCCCGGCCACGAGCTGTCCGGACGCGTCGACTCCGACCCGAGCGGCCGGTGGGCCGCCGGAACGCCCGTCACGGTGCACCCCGCCCGGTTCGGCACCCCGACCGAGGGCACGGAGGACGCGCCCCACCTCTGGCCCGGCGGGTCGTACCTCGGCAGCGCCTCGACGCACCCGCACACCCAGGGCGCGCTGAGCGAGTACCTCGTGGTCGACGCGGGCATGGTGCGCCCGCTGCCCGCGTCCCTCCCGCTCGAGCGCGCCGCGCTCGCCGAGCCCCTCGCGGTCGCCCTGCACGCCGTGACCCGGGTCGGCGACGTGACGGGCGCGCGGGTGCTCGTCTCCGGTGCGGGACCGATCGGCCTGCTCGCCGCCGCGGCCGCCCGCGCCCGCGGGGCCGCGACCGTCACCGTCGTGGACGTCCTGCCCGAGCCCCTGGCCCGAGCCCTCGCGGTCGGCGCCGACGAGGTCCTGCGCCTCGGCGAGGACGCCGTCCCGGCGGACGCCTTCGACGTGGTGCTCGAGTGCTCCGGCGCCGCCCCGGCGGTCAGCGCCGCCTTCGTCGCAGCGCGCCGTCGGGGCGTCGTCGCGCAGGTCGGCATGGTGCCCGACGCCGCCCGTCCGGTGAACCTCGCGCCCGCGATCTCGAAGGAGCTCACCGTCCTCGGCGTCTTCCGCTTCTCGGACGAGATCGACGAGGCCGTGCGCATGCTCGACGCCGACCCCTCCCTGGGCGCCGTCGTCACCCACGTGATCGACAGCGACGACGCCGTCCGTGCCTTCGAGGTCGCCCGCGACTCGTCGGTCAGCGGCAAGGTGCTCGTCGCGGCGTGGCCCGACCGGGCCTGAGGAGGCGCCCGTCGCCTGCCCGGCCCCCGGTCGCGGAGGCGCCGCCCCGGCGGACAGGAGGAGGATGAGGCCATGCGTGCCGTCACCGTCCCCGTCCCCGGAGGGCCCTCCGCCCTCGTCGTCAGCGAAGTCCCCGAGCCCGTCGCCGGTCCCCACGAGGTCGTGATCGACGTCGCCGCCGCCGGCGTGAACCGCGCCGACGTGTCGCAGCGCGAGGGCAACTACCCGTCGCCGGCGGGGGCGCCCGTCTGGCCGGGGCTCGAGGTGAGCGGCACGGTGGTGAGCGTGGGCAGCGAGGTGACCGGCGCCTCCTTGGGCGACTACGTCCTCGCGCTGCTGCCGGGCGGGGGCTACGCCGACCGCGTGTCCGTCGACGAGGGCCTGTTGCTGCCGTACGTCAAGGGACTCGACCTCGTCGAGGCTGCCGGTCTGCCCGAGGCCCTCGCGACCGTCTGGTCGAACGTGTTCATGTCGGCGCAGCTGCAGCCCGGCGAGACCGTGCTCGTGCACGGCGGGTCGAGCGGCGTGGGGTCGATCGCGATCCAGCTGGCCGTCGCGTTCGGCGCGACCGTCTACGCGACCGCCGGCTCGGCCGAGAAGACGGCGTTCTGCGAGCAGCTCGGCGCCGCCCGCGGCATCGACTACAAGCAGGAGGACTTCGTCGAGGTCGTCCGCGAGCTGACCGACGGCCGCGGCGTCGACGTCGTGCTCGACCTCGTCGGCGGCGACTACCTCGCGCGTGACGTCGACGCCGTCGCCCCGGGCGGCCGTGTCATGGTCATCGCGACGCAGGGCGGCACCGCGGCGACGATCGACGTCGGGCGCCTCATGGCGAAGCGCGCCCGCATCTGGGGCACGACCCTGCGCGCCCGCCCCCTCGACGAGCGCCGCGCGATCATGGCCGAGGTGCGCGAGCACGTCTGGCCGCTCGTCGCGGCGGGCACGGTGCGCCCCGTGCTCGACAGCGTTTACCCGCTCGAGTTCGCCGCCACCGCCCACAAGCGCATGGAGTCCGGCCAGCACCTCGGCAAGATCGTGCTCGCGGTGCGCTGAGGCCGCCCGGCGCGTCTCGGGACGTCGAGGAGGTGCGGTGCAGGGGATCCCGCACCGCACCTCCTCAGGGGGCCGCCTCGCGTCAGCGGGCGCGGGCCGCCGGCTGGTCGTCGTCGTCCTCGCCGGGGACGTGCACGTCGGCCACGGCCACGTTGACCTCGGCCACCTCCATGCCGACGAGCTGCTCGATCGCGGCGGCGACCGCGGCGCGGACCTCGTCGGCGACCCGGCTGATCGCGACGGGGTACTCGACGACGATCGTGACGTCGGCGGCGACCTGGGTCTCGCCGACCTCGACGCGGACGCCCTGGCCGAGGTCGGCGCTGCCGACCACGTCCCGGATCGCGCCGAACGCACGGGCGGCGCCGCCGCCGAGGGCGTGGACGCCGGGCACCTCGCGGGCGGCGATGCCCGCGACCTTGGCGACGACGGCGTCGGCGACGACGGTGCGGCCGGGCGTGGTGCCGTCGGCCGGCAGCGCGGTCGCGGTGCTCGAGGAGGGCCCGTCGACGCGGCTGGCCGTCGCCGGGGCGACGGAGCCGGTCGTGACGTCGGCGGGGGCGTGCGGGGTGTGCTCGGCCATGGTGTCTCCGTTCTGGGTTCGTCTGGTGTAGTAGTGATGAGACGCATCTCGTGGCTCGATCGTCACGGTCTGCGTCGCACGTCCCCGTGGGGACGCTCTCGAGTCAACGCCCTCCCGGGCCCGCCGCGCAGAGGAGGCACCGTGTCGACCGACCTGTCGGACGCCTCCGACGGCACCCTCGCCTCCCGCGCCGCCGAGGGCGACGAGCGGGCCTTCGAGGTGCTGCTGCGGCGCCACCTGGGGTTGATGACCGCCTACGCGACGCGGCTGACCTCGTCCCGGGCCGACGCCTCCGACGCGGTGCAGGAGGCGTCGATCACCATCTGGCGCGAACTGCCGGGCCTGCAGACGCCCGACGCCGTGCGCGGCTGGATGATGACGATCGTGTCGCGGAAGTCGTTCGACCTGATCCGTCGGCGCCGCCCCGCCTCCGACGTCGACGACCTCGAGGTGCCCTCGACCGACGGCGCCCACGACGACCCCGAGCGGCGGGCGCAGTCGTCGGACGCGATGGTCGCCCTGCGGGAGGCGCTCGGCCGGCTGCCCGCCGGGCAGCGCCGCGTCTGGACCATGCGCGAGGTCGGCGGCGAGTCGTACGCTGACATCGCGGAGAAGACCGGCTCGACCGTGACCGCCGTCAGGGGCCAGCTCGCCCGTGCCCGAGAGTCCTTGACCCGAGAGATGGAGGCCTGGCGATGAGCGACCCTACGCCCTTCTCGCCCGCCGCGCGGCCGCCCGGCCCCGTGCCGCCGAGCGATCCCGAGGCCGGCCCCGAGACGGGGCGCGTGCCCGACTCCGAGTCCGAGCCCGAGACGGAGGTCGGCGGCGTCTCGACGGAGCGGCTGACCGACTACCTCGACTCGGGCCGCGAACCGTACGACCCCCTCATCGAGGACGACCCGGCCTCCCTCGCGCAGCTCGTCGCCCTGCAGAGGCTGCGCGCGCTGTCCGCCGACCTCGTCGAGAGCGACGCCGCCGCGGCGCCCGCGCCCGACCCGTCGTGGATCGCCGGCGTCATGGACCGCGTGCGGACGGAGTCGCGCACCGGCCGCGACATCCCCCTCACCTCGCCCGACGCCCGCAGCACCCTGCACATCACCGAGGGCGCGGTGCGCTCGCTCGTGCGCGAGGCCGGCGACTCCGTGCCCGGCGTCGTCGTCGTCTCGTGCGGACTGGCCGGCGACGTGGGCGTCGACGGCGCCCCGATCAGGGTGGACGTCGCGCTGAGCGTCGTCTACGGCGCCGACCTGCGACGGGTCGCCGACCTGGCGCGCGAGGCCGTGGCCGAGGCGCTCTCCCGGCACACCGAGCTGGTCGTCGAGGCCCTCGACGTCACCGTGCGCGACGTGCACCTCGGTGCCCGAGAGGCAGGACTCTGATGGACGACCCGACGATCGACGGCGGACCGCTCGAGGCCGAGGGAGGCGCGGGTGCGGTCTCCGAGGAGCGGCAGGTCGGGCTGGACGACCTCGCGCTCGAGCTCGGGGCCCTCGCCGCCGGCACCGCCGGGGTCGACCGCGTGCGGGCCCGGCCCGGTGCCGTCGAGATCGCCCGGCAGGGCCTCGGCGGGCTCGCCGCCGCGGTCGCGAGCGTGACCGGACGCGCGGGAGTCGCGTCCGAGCCGGCGTCGGCCGGCGAGTCGGCCCCCGCCCGCCGGTCGCAGCCCCTCGTGACGCTGGTCGCCACCGACGACGAGACCCGGGTGGTGCTCGACCTCGCCGTGGAGGAGACCGCCTCGGGGCCGGCCGTCGCCCGGGAGGTCGCGGGGCGCCTCCTCGAGCACCTCGTCGCGCGCGGGCTGCCCGACCCGACCGTCGACGTGCGGATCGTCGGCGTCGCGTCCTAGCCGCCGGCAGGTGGCGACACGGGGCGGACAGCACGAGGAGGCGCGCCTACCGTCGAGGGGACCACGACCGACCGAGGAGGTCACCATGAGCAGCGTTCCCCTCACCCCCCAGAACCCCGACGCGAACCCGGACGACGCCCAGAAGTGGGACCAGGCGCTCGCGGGCGAGGACTACGACCTCGACGCCGACGGCTCGACCGACGACGACGTCGAGCACCGCGGCGACGTCGACGAGCCCGCCCGGACGCCCTCGCCCGACCAGGTCTGAGCCGACGCCACGCACGCACGGGACCGCCCGCCGTCCCCGGGACGACGGGCGGTCCCGTGCATGCGGCCTCGCTACTCCTCCGAGACGCCCTTGCTGACGTCGGTCGGGGAGTCGAACGTGTCGCCCTCGAGGGACTCGAGCGCCGACACCACGTCGTCGGGCGCGCCCTGGTCCTTCGCGGCGGCGACCAGGTCGTCCTTCGACGTCGGGTAGTCCACGCCGCTGAGGTACTTCTGCATCTGGATGGGGTTCGGGGTGTCGGCCATGACGGTCGCCTCCTTCATCTCGGGGTGGCCCGGCCGGGTCCGGCCGGGGTGTCGAGGTCGACCAGGTCGGTCGCCTCGACGTCGCGGCGCTCCACGGTGGTGGGCGCCTCGAGGTGGACGGCTCCGCTGGGGACGATGCCCGCGCCTCCTCGTGCCTGCATGACGCGCCACTGCACGGCGACGTCCTCGCCCGCGTGGTCGCGCGGCAGGTCGCCCCAGAAGCCGAAGCCGCCGGCCTCGAGCAGGGCGTCCCTGCGGTAGAGCGCGCAGCCGCCGACCCAGGCGACGCGGTACACCTCCCAGCCGCCCTCGGGCACGTCGAGCCGGGCTGCCTCGTGGGCCAGGTTGGCGGCGTTGTGCAACCGCCAGCGCGCGAAGGCGGGGGCGTCACGGCGGATCCGCTCCGGGAGCACCTCGTCCGTCCAGAGCTCGAACGACTCGCGCTCGTGGGGCCTCACGTCGTCGAGGTACGACAGCCCCTGCACCGCCGAGCCGACGAAGCCGCAGCCGAGCCGCTCGAGGGCGTCGTGCATGCGGAGCAGCGCGCCCGGCTCCAGCCACACGTCGTCGTCGAGGAACAGCACCGCGGGGGCGGTCGCGCGCTCGAGCAGCGAGTGGCGGTGCTCGGCGAGGCCGCGGCGCGGCAGGTGCACGTGCGTCTCGACCGGTCGTCCCTGGGCCCGCAGCACCCGCACCATCGCCTGCGCGGCCGGGTGCGCCCAGTCAGGCTCCCCCTCGGACTGGTCGCTGATCACGACCGAGAACGGCGGGTCGTCCTGGGCGGCGAGCCCGGCGAGGGTCACCGCGAGCTCGGCCGGACGGTCGGCGGTCGGCACGAGCACGTCGACGACGGGAGGCGCGGCCGACGCAGGAGGCGCCCCCTGCCCGTCGAGGACCGCCGCCGACGCCCACGCCCCCGACCACAGCCTGCTGCCGCTCATGCCGGGCCCCCCGCGCCGGCCTGGCGGATCCGGTCGACGATGCCCGTCGTCGAGTGGTCGGCGACGTAGTCGAGGATCCGCACCTCGCCGCCGCCCTCGACGACCGCCGTCGTCTCCTCGAGCATCTGCGGCGTGTAGTCGCCGCCCTTGGCGTAGAGGTCGGGCCGGATGCGGCGGATCAGCGGGATCGGGGTGTCCGTGCCGAACGACGTCACGTAGTCGACGCAGCTCAGCGCCGACAGCACCCCGGCGCGGTCCGCGAGGGCGTTGATCGGGCGGCCAGGACCCTTGAGGCGGCGGGTCGAGTCGTCGTCGTTGAGCGCGACGACGAGCACGTCGCCGAGCTGCTTCGCCTGCGTCAGGTACGTGGTGTGGCCCCGGTGCAGCACGTCGAAGCAGCCGTTCGTGAGCACGATCCGGCGACCGGCGGCGCGCTCCTCGTCGAGGCGGCGGGCCAGCTCGTCCGTGGTGAGCATGAGGTCGCCGGTGCGGTCCACGTGCCCGACGAGGTCGTCCGTCGAGCAGACCGAGGTGCCGAAGCGCTGCACGACGACGTCCGCCGCGGCCTGCGCCAGGTCGACGCTCGTGGTCAGCGGCAGGCCGGCCGCCCGGCCGAGGGTCAGCGCCGCGACGAACGAGTCGCCCGCGCCGGACGCCTGCCGCTCACGCGCGCGACGGGCCCAGGTGCGGTGCTGCACCCGCGCCTCCTCGGGGGTCCTGCCGTCGCGGTCGCGGACGAGCAGGACCGACCCGTCGTGGTCGAGGGTCGCGACGACCGCGGCCGCTCCCGAGCGCTCGAGCAGCAGGGCGGCGGAGGCCTCGACCCGCTCGACGCGGACGTCGGTGGGCAGCGAGTCGCCGATCGCGATGCCCGCGAGGAGGCCGCTCTCGCCCGCGTTCGGCGTGACGAGATCGGGGCGGAGGCGTGCCCAGGGCGCGAGGTCGTGCGCGTCGACGACGACGAGCGGCGGTCGGTCGGCGGCCGGGCGCGCGGCGAGGGCGTCGAGCACGACACCCGTGAGGCAGCCGGAGGCGTAGTCGCAGACGAGCTCGGCGTCGGCGCCGTGGCCCTGCGCGAGCGCGTTCTCGGCGAGCAGGGCGAGGGAGGCGGCGGGCGCGGGCTCGGGCTCGACGTCGTCCAGCCGGATCAGCACCTGGTCGTCGACGAGCACGCGGTTCTTCGCGACGGTGGCCCGGCCTCGCACGCGCACCACGCCGGTCGTGTCGACGCCGTGCGACGCGAGCAGCTCGGTGAGCCGCCGCCCGGCCTCGTCGTCGCCGACGATCCCGGCCAGCCGCACGCGCGCCCCGAGGGCGGCGAGGTTGACGGCCGTGTTGGCCGCTCCGCCGGGCACGTAGCGACGGTCGGCGACCTCGACGACGGGGACGGGCGCCTCCCTGGTCATGCGTTCGGTCGTGCCCTGCCACCAGCCGTCGAGCACGAGGTCTCCGACGACGCTGACGACCGGGGACGCGTCGCGCAGCGCGCGCACCACCTCCGGGCTCAGCCCGCGGACCTCGCCGAGGTCGGTCGGCGTCGCCACGTCAGTCGCCCTCGGCGGGGGAGGAGGGGTGGACGCGGGGCTCGGCGTCGTCCTCTCCGGTGTCGGTGCCGGCGCTCGCGGTGTCGTCGGGGTCGCCGCCCTCGGCGGGCTCCTGCGGGTGAGGGGTGCTGCCCGAGGCGAGGGGCACGTCGTCATCGGTGCTGTCGTCGTCGTCGTCGGCTTGCTGCTGTTGCTGTTCGGGCTGCGCGTGGAACCCCGGCGTCCGTCCGGGAGCTCTCTGCTCGGCTGGGCTCGTCCCGTGCGGCGCTTCGGCCGAGTCCTGCCCGGCCGCCTGGTCGCGGGCGGCGAGCGGCGCCGAGGAGGCGCCCCGCACTTCCTGGTGCCCGCCGTCGGCCGCGAGCACGGGCACCCCGTAGTGCACGACCTTGGTGAGCGTCAGCTCGTCGAGCAGCTCGGGGCCGTAGCCGAAGCCGGCGCCGCTCTCGCCCCGCGGCTGGGCCGAGCCTCCCGGTGCCCCGCCGAAGACGGCGTTGAGCTTGACCGTGCCGACGGGCAGGTCGGCCAGCGCTCGGTTCGCGTGCGCGATCGACCCGGTGAGCACCGTCGCCGCCAGGCCGTAGCGGTCGTGGCAGGCGAGGCGGAGGGCCTCGTCGAAGTCGTCCACGACCTGGACGGGAGCGACGGGGCCGAACGTCTCCTCCCGCATGATCGTCATGTGCGGCCGGCAGCCGGTGAGCACCGTCGCGGGCCACCACGACCCGGGGCCGTCGGGCGTCGTGCCGCCGACCTCGATCGTCGCGCCCTCGGCGACGGCCTCGTCGACCTGGCGCTGCACCTCGGCCCGGAGGCGGTCGTCGACCAGCGGCCCGATCTCACGTCCCTCGGTGCGCCGGGCGGCCTCGGCGGTGAGCGCCTCGACGAACGCGGCCGCGACGTCGCGGTGGACGAGGATCCGCTCCACGCTCGTGCAGATCTGGCCGGCGTTCGCGAACGAGCCGATCGCGGCCTGCTCGGCCGCCCAGACCGGGTCGACGTCGCCGTCGACGATCAGCGCGTCGTTGCCGCCGTTCTCGAGCACGACGTGGGCGCCGGTCAGGGCGGCCATGCGGGCGATGCGCCGGCCGGTGGCCGTCGAGCCGACGTGCGCCACGGCGTCGACGTCGGGCTGCTCGGTGAGCGCCGCTCCCACCCCGCCCCCGCCCGAGACGGTGACGAGCACGTCGGGCGGCAGCGTCTCGGCGAGCACCGCGCCGAGCAGCTCGCCGACGTGGGGGCAGCGCTCGCTGGGCTTGTGCACGACGGCGTTGCCCGTGACGAGGGCGGCACCGATCAGCCCGCAGGCGACGGCGACGGGGTCGTTCCACGGGGTGATCGCGGCGACCACTCCCCGGGGCTGGTCGATCGTGAAGTCGGCGGCCTCGCGACCGCCGACGAGGCTCCGGCCGCGGTGCAGCGGGCCGAGCTCGGCGTACTGGCGCAGGGTGTCGGCACCGGCGAGCACCCCGCCGAGGGAGTCCTCGAACGGTTTGCCGGTCTCGCGCTGGTTGAGCGTGGCGAGCTCGGCGGCGTGCTCCCGCAGAGCCGCCGCGGCGGCGTGCAGCTGAGCGCCGCGGTCGGCGGCCGGGGTGCGCTCCCAGTCGTGCTGGGCGGCCCTCGCCCGGCGGACGGCCTCGACGACCTCGTCGCGGCCTGCCTCGCGCACCACGCCGACCGTCGACCCGTCGCGCGGGTCGAGGACGGTCAGCAGGCCGCCGACCGCACCGCCGGCGGCACCGGCCGCCCCGTCGTGCTCGCGGCCGTCGTCGACGTCGTCGTCGGGGCGGGTGGTGGGGGCCCAGGTCGTCATGGAGGCGTCCTCTCGTGTCGGTGCCCGTGCCCTACCCCGGGCGGTCCCGGCTCACACGTGGTGCCCGGAGGAGGCGCCACCGGGTTTGGCGGCACGGCGCACCGGGCAGGGGACCCCCGAGAGAGAGGACCCCCGTGGACCCCGCGACCACCGCCCCCGCCCCCGCCGTTGCTGCTCCTGCCCCGAGCGCCTCCGTCCTCCGCACCCGCACCCGCGTCGCGCCGGAGCCCGCCGCCGCACCCGGACCCCGCCAGACGATCCCCGGCCTGCCCGAGCTGCAGCCGCGCTTCGACGACGTCCGCGAGATCGCGGTGCTCCGCGGCGGCGGCCTCGGCGACCTCGTCTTCGCCCTGCCCGCGATCGAGGCGCTCGCCGCCGCCTACCCCGACGCCCGGGTCACCCTGCTCGGCTCGCCGGTGCACCGCGCGCTGCTCGCCGACCGCCCCTCCGGCGTCGACGAGATCGACGTGCTGCCGGTCGTGCCGGGCGTCGGCGACTCGTCGGGCACCGAGGTCGACGACGCCGCCACCGAGGAGTTCGTCGCCCGTCACCGTGCCCACGGCTACGACCTCGCGGTGCAGGTCCACGGCGGCGGCCGCAACTCGAACCCGTTCCTGCTGCGCCTCGGTGCCCGCCACACGATCGGCACCCGCACGCCCGACGCGATCCCCCTCGAGCGGACGATCCCCTACGTCTACTACCAGCACGAGGTGCTGCGCGCCCTCGAGGTCGTGGCGCTCGCGGGGGCCGCCTCCTCGGGCCGTCCGGTGCTCACGCCGACGTCCGCCGAGCTCGAGCGCGGCGCGCAGCTCGTCCGCGGCGGATCCTCGGGCGGCGACGGACGCCCGGTCGTCGCGATCCACCCCGGGGCCAGCGACCCGAGGAGGCGGTGGTCGGCCGACCGGTTCGGCCGGCTCGCCGCTCGCCTCGCGCACCACGGCGTGCGCGTGGTCGTCGTCGGCGAGGGCGACGACGTGGCCCTGGCCGACCAGATCACGACCGTGGCCCGGGCGCACGAGCCGCGACGCGCCTCCTTGGTGTCGTCGCTCGCCGGACGGCTCGACCTGTCCGACCTGGTGGGCGTCCTCGCCTCGGTCGACGCCTTCGTCGGCAACGACAGCGGGCCTCGGCACGTGGCTGAGGCGATCGGCACGGCCACGAGCGGCGTCTTCTGGTTCGGCAACGTCATCAACGCCGGGGCGCTCGGCCGCACGAGCCACCGCGTCGCGATGGCGTTCAGCACCACCTGCCCGGTCTGCGGGGTCGACATCACGCAGGTCGGCTGGACGGCGGAGCGCTGCGAGCACGACGCCAGCGTCGTCGACGCGGTGGGGCTCGACGAGGTCTGGGAGAACACGCGCGAGGTGCTCGAGGGCGTGCTCGCGGGCCGCGGCGCGTCTCTCCTCATTCAGGATGTTCAGTCCTGATCTGCGCGCCGGGGGGAGCGGTCGTCCTGATCGCTGCACGACTCAGGGACTCAGTGTCGGGCGATCCTGGATCGCGGTCGCCCACACGGTCGCGGTGAGCCGGTCGCTCAGCGCGTCATGCGGTCGAGCGAGAAGGACGAGGAGGCGAAGGGCCCGCCCTGGGGACCGCTCGGCGCGGCGAGCCCCTCGGCCTCGAGAGGGACGGTGCCGGCGGGGTCGGGCAACGGCGTCCGGGCGACCACGGACGCGTCGTCCTGCGGGCGGAACCCGACCGCCTCGCCCGCGGCGAGATCCCACCAGCCCTCGCTGTTCGCCGACACGGCGTAGAACACGGCCACGTGCACGTCAGTGGTCATGGCGGCGACGAACGCACGCACCGAGTCGGGGCGGCTGAGCCAGGTGTGCAGGTGGCGGGAGTCCTCAGGTGCCTCGCCCCAGCTGCCGATGCGGAGCGAGATCGTGCTGAGGCCGAACTTGTCGGAGTAGAGGCGACAGAGCGCCTCTCCGGCGACCTTCGAGACGCCGTAGAAGCCGTCGGGCCGCGGCGTCATGCCCACGTCGACGGTCGTGTCCGTGTCGTACGAGCCGGTGAGCCGGTTGCTGCTCGCGAAGACCACGCGGCCGACTCCTGCCCGGCATGCCGCCTCGAGCACGTGGTAGGTGCCGACCACGTTGACCGTCGCCAGGTCGTGGAAGTCGGCCTCGTCGCTGAGCCCGCCCAGGTGCACGACGCCGACGCAGCCCGCGAACAGCTCGGTCAGTGCCTCGAGGTCGGCGACGTCGACCGTCTCGCGCCGTTCGGGCGCGCTCGGCTCGGCGCTGGTGCCGGTGCTGGTGCTGGTGCCGGTGCTGGTGTCGGTGCTCGCGGCCGGCGGCACCTCGACGATGTCGGTCGAGACGAGGTCGACCCCGAGGTCGTGCAGCGCGGAGCGGAGGTGCACCCCGATCCGGCCGGCAGCGCCGGTCACGGCCCAGTGGGCTCCTCTGAGGCGGGCGGCGTGGGACTCGGCGTGGTCGCTCATGCCCTCACCGTACGGCCCGCCCCGACGACCCGGCCCGGTCCGCCCCGACACCCGCTCTGCCCGCACATGCCGACCGTTCGCGTCGATCACTGTCCGTCGTACCCGGATATCCCCGTAGAGCAGCACGTGCGGTCGGCATTTGCAGAGGCGCACGCCGAGTCGAGAGGGCCGGGGCCGGTCGGCATCTGCGGAAACATGAGCCGACCGGGGCCCGGGCAGCAGTCGAGCCCGGCACCTGTGCAGGTGCCGGGCTCGGACCGGGTGGGCGCTCGACGTGTCGGCGCCCGGGCAGATCAGTGCTGGTCGCCGTCCTTGGCGCGCTCGGTGGCGAGGCGGTCCTCGCTCATCGACTTGTCCTTCTGGCCCTGCGCGGTCAGCTCGGCGTCGTCGGTCTTCTTGCCGACGGCCTCCTCGACGTGTCCGGCTGCCTTCTGTGCTGCGTCCTTGGCCTTGTCTCCGATGGACATGCGGTTCCTCCTCCTGCTGAGTCCCGGGATGTCCCGGCTGTGTCGTGGACGGTAGGCCGGTCCGTCCCTCCGAGCCCGCCGTCCGGCATGTTCCCAGGAGGCGGTCGGCGCGCTGTCAGAGCCGGTCACGCCCCCGAGGCACCCGGTCGTGGGGGCGCCCGGCCCCGTCCGTGCTGCCTACGCCTCGCGCCCCGCGGGCATCTGCGTCTTGCGGGGGTCGGTCTCGGCGAGGCCCTCGAAGATCGACTCGATCTTCGCGAGCACGTCGGCCTCGAGCACGACGCCCGACGCCTTCGCGTTGGACTCGACCTGCTCGGGCCGCGAGGCGCCGATGATCGCCGACGCGACGTTCTCGTTCGAGAGCACCCAGGCCAGCGAGAGCTGCGCCTGCGTGAGGCCGAGGTCGTCGGCGATCGGCTCGAGCTGGGCCACGGCGTCGAGGACGTCGTCGCGCATCCAGCGCTCGATCATCGACGCGCCGCCCTTCTGGTCGGTCGCGCGGCTCCCCTCGGGCAGCGCGGCGCCCTTCTTGTACTTGCCGGTGAGCACGCCCTGGGCGATCGGGGACCAGACGACCTGCGAGATGCCGAGCTCCTTCGAGGCCGGGACGACCTCCTCCTCGATGACCCGCCAGAGCAGCGAGTACTCGGGCTGGTTCGAGACGAGCTGGATCTTGAGCTCGCGGGCGAGCGCGTGCGCCTCGCGCAGCTGCTCGGCGTTCCACTCGGAGACGCCGATGTACAGGACCTTGCCCTGGCGGACGAGGTCGGCGAAGGTCTCCATCGTCTCCTCGAGGGGAGTCTCGACGTCGTAGCGGTGCGCCTGGTAGAGGTCGACGTAGTCGGTCTGCAGCCGCGTGAGCGACCCGTTGATCGACTCGGTGATGTGCTTGCGGCTCAGGCCGGTGTCGTTGTGGCCCTTGGGGCCGGTCGGGCCGTAGACCTTGGTGAAGATCTCGACCGACTCGCGACGCTCGCCCGCGAGGGCCTCGCCGAGCACCACCTCCGCCTGGGTGTTGGCGTAGACGTCGGCCGTGTCGAAGGTCGAGATGCCGACGTCGAGCGAGGCGCGCACGCAGGCGGTCGCCGTGTCGTTCTCGACCTGCGAGCCGTGGGTGAGCCAGTTGCCGAACGTGAGCTCCGAGACCTTGAGCCCTGAGTTGCCGAGGTACCTGAATTCCATGGGGTTCTCCTTGTCGGGCGCGCTCCGCTGCGCACCGCCGTCGACGCTACGCCCCGGTGGCGTGGACGTTCACGCGCGGGGTACGGCACGACGAGGGCCGGTCACGGCCAGCTGTCCTCCTCGGGATGCGTCACGACGAGCTCGCGGATCTCGCTCGTCGCGGGCATCCCGAGCACGTAGAGCACCGCGTCGGCGACGTCGGACGGGTCCTGCAGGCGCGAGTCGTCCTGCGGCTTGTACTGCTCGTCCCGGGCGTCGAAGAACCGCGTCGCCATGCCCGACGGGATGAGCGTCGTCACCCCGACGACCCCCTTGAGCTCGGCCGCGAGCGACCGGGTGAAGCCGACCACGCCGAACTTCGAGGCGCAGTAGGCGGTCGCGTCGCCGACGGCCTTGATCCCGAGCGACGACGCCACGGTGACGACCTTGCCGTGCGAGGCCTTGAGGTGCGGCAGGGCGGCGCGCACGGTCGAGACCGTGCCGAACAGGTTGACGCCGACGATCTTCTCCCACGTGGCGGTGCTGATGCCGTCGAGCGGCGCGGGGGTGTCGATCCCGGCGGCGGTGACGACGGCGTCGAGACCGCCGTGCGCCTCCGCCGCCGACGTGACCGCCGCCTCCACGGCCGCCGAGTCGGACACGTCCACCTGGTGCGCCTCGACGCCCTCGGCCACGCCGGAGACGTCGAGGTCGAGCACGATCGGCGTGCCGCCGGCCTGCTGCACGGCGCGGGCGACGGCCGCGCCGAGTCCGCTCGCGCCGCCGGTCACGATCACGCGCCCGGGGCCGCGGCGGCCTCCGGGGTCGCCGGTCGAGGGGACGGAGCTGGTGTCGGTCGAGGTCATGGGTGGTTCCTTCCGTTGGTGGTGTCGTGCGGCGCGGGCAGCGGGACGCACGGGCGACGACGAGGAGGCGCGGGTCAGCCCACGCGCTCCAGCGCCGACGCGAGCCGGGTCGTCGACCGCCCGGGGTGGAACGGCACCGTGACGGTGCGTCCTCCCCAGCCGGCGACGAGCGAGGCCTCTGGCAGGGTGTCGGCGGAGTAGTCCCCGCCCTTCACCCACAGGTCGGGCCGCACGCGGTCGAGCACGGCGTGCGGGGTGTCCTCGTCGAACACGATCACGGCGTCGACGCACTCGAGCGCGAGCAGCAGGTCGACGCGGTCGCCCTGCGACATGATCGGCCGCTCGGGGCCCTTGAGCCGCGTGACCGACTCGTCGCTGTTCAGGCAGACGACGAGGCAGTCGCCGAGGGCGCGGGCGCCGGCCAGCGTGCGGGCGTGCCCGGCGTGCAGCAGGTCGAAGCAGCCGCCGGTCGCGACGACGGTGCCGCCCGCGGCGCGGACCCGCTGCGCGACGGCGAGGGCGTCCGTGCCCGGCAGGGCGACGGGCGCAGGAGGCGCGGGCTCGGTCCCGGCGTCGCGGCCGGTCCGCAACGCCGCCAGGTCGAGCACCGCGACCCCGCCGTCGCCGAGGAAGCTCGCCGCCGACCGCACGGCCGTGGCGAGCGCCTCGTCGAGCGGGGCACCGCCGTGCAGGGCCACGGCGAGCGACGACGCGAGGCGGTCGCCGGCGCCGCAGGGGTCGGTCGAGTCGACGGAGGGGGCAGGAACGTGTGCCGGCACGTCGCCCGACCCGGTGGTCGCCAGCACGGCGCCGCGGGCCCCGAGCGTCACCGCGACGCCCTGCACCCGCCAGCGGTCGCGCAGCTCGCCCGCCGCGACCCCGGCCGAGGCGACGTCGCCGACGGTCGACCCGTGCAGGGCCGAGGCCTCGCCCTGGTTCGGGGTGACGACCGTGCAGCCCGCCACGGGCGCGGCGCCCTTCGGGTGGGGGTCCCAGACGACGGGCGTGCCGCGCCCGGCGACGGTCCGCAGGGCCTCGCGCAGCCGCTCGACGCCGGTGATGCCACGGCCGTAGTCCGCGACGACGACGGCGTCGGCCGAGAGCACGGCGTCGACCATCTCGTCGGTGACGAGCGGGGCGGGCGCGGGGCCGCAGTGGTCGTCGACGCGGGCGATCGCGTGCCCGCCCTCGGCGCGGACGCGGGTCTTCGTCGGGGTGCCGGCGCGGAGGTCGCCCGCGACGACGGGCACGTCGCCGAGGGCGCGACGCAGCTCGTCGGCGCCGTCGTCGTCGGACAGCGCCGTGACCAGGCGGACGGCCACGCCGTCGAGGGCGAGCATCGCGGCCACCAGGCCCGCGCCTCCTGCCCTCGTCGTGCGCGACGAGACGTCGAGCACGGGCACGGGGCCGTCGGGGCTGAGGCGGGTCGCGGTGCCGACCACGTCGACGTCGAGCAGGGCGTCGCCGACGACGACGATCCCGCCGCCGACAGCCCCGGCGCCTGCGCCGAGGGCGTCGCCGCGGCTCACGAGCGCGCCCCGTCCGTGCCGTGGGCCCGGGACGGCCCCGGCCCCGCGGCCGCGGGAGCCAGCCCCGCGCGGTCGGGACCGGGCGACCCGGTCCGCGCCACCTCCGCGTCGAACACGAGGCAGAGGGCGTGGACGGCGATCAGCTGCGCCTCCTGCACGTTCGACGAGGGGCCGGGCAGGGTGATGGCGTCGTCGCAGACCGACGAGAGCGGGTTGGGCCCCGGCCCGGTCAGCGCCCAGGTCGTGACGCCGATCCGACGCGCGGCCTCGGCGGCCTCGAGCAGGTTGCTGCTCGCCCCGCTCGTCGAGAGCAGCACGAGCACGTCGCCCTCGCGTCCGTGGCCGTGCACCTGGCGCGCGAAGACCTGGTCGTAGCCGTAGTCGTTGCCGATCGCGGTGACGGCGCTCGACTCGGCGTGCAGCGAGATCGCCGAGAAGGACGGGCGGTCGGCGGCGAACCGGCCGACGAACTCGCTCGTGAGGTGCTGGGCCTCGGCGGCGGAGCCGCCGTTGCCGGCGGCGAGCAGGCGCGCGCCCCCGCAGAGCCGGACGGCGAGCTCGACGCCCCAGTCGCGCAGGTGCTCGGCCTCGTCGCCGAGGGCACGGAGCACCGGGTCGAGCGTGACGAGGTGCTCGCGGACCAGCTCGGCGAGGTCGGGCGCGGGTGCGGGTGCCGCACTGGTGCCCACCTGCGTCCGAGTTGCCCCGAACGGTCGCTGCGCGGTCGCCGAGGCAGCCATCTCGGGCAACTCGTCCGTCGTCGGCGTCGCGATCGGGCGCGCGTCGGCTGCGGCGCGCTCGGCCGGGCTCGTGGCCGTGCGGACGATCGTGATGGGCCGGGTACGGATGAGCGAGGTCACAGGGTGGCTCCCTTCGTCGTGGCGAGGTCGGCGCGGCCCGCGGGTCCGGCCGCGTGCGTGCGGGCGATCGTCGAGCGGTAGCTGGCGGCGGTGTTGGCGGCGATGCGGTCCCACGAGTAGCGGGTGCGCGCGCGGCGACGGCCCTCGCGGCCGAACTGCGCGGCGGTGTCGGGGGAGTCGAGCAGCACGGCGAGGGCGCCCGCGACGGCCTCCGGGTCGCGCGGCGGCACGAGCCGGCCCGTGCGGCCGTCGACGACCGTGTCGATCAAGCCGCCCACGGAGGCGGCGACCACCGGCACGCCGCAGGCCATCGCCTCGAGCGGCACGATGCCGAACGGCTCGTACCAGGGCGCGCACACGAGGGCGTCGAGCGAGCGGAGCACCGTCGGCAGCTCCGCCTGGGCGACCTGCCCGCGGAAGTCGACCCGGTCGCGGACGCCGAGCTCGTCGGCGAGGGCGGAGAGCGCGCGGTAGGTCTCGTCCTCGGCGAGGCGCTCGCGGGGCGGGCCGCCGACGACGAGCAGCTCGACGTCGCGGCCCTCGGCGACGAGCCGGGCCAGCGCGCTGATCGCGGTGCCGTGGCCCTTGCGGGTGACCAGGCGGCCGACGGTGGCGATCCTCGTCGGCCGGCTCCGCGCCTCCTGCGGGCCCTCCGGGGTGAAGAGGTCGGTGTCGACGCCGCAGGGCGCGACGTCGATGCGATCGGCCTCGACGCCGATGGAGCGCAGCTCGAAGACCTCGTCCGAGCAGGTCGCGATGACGGTGTCGACCGTGCGGCCGACCTGCGGCTCGAGCTGCTCGCGCTCCGGAGGGCTCGTGTCGAGCAGGCCCTGGTGCCGGCGCTTGACGTGGCCGAGAGCGTGGAAGGTCTGCACGACCGGGATCGTGCGGCCCCGGTCGGCGTCGCGCACCGCGGGGCGGCGCGCGGCGTCGAGGCAGGCGACCCCGCTCATCCAGAAGTGGGCGTGGACGACGTCGGGGCGCTCGGCGAGCCAGGCCCTCTCGAGTCCGTCGGCGAGGGCGGGCATGTGGGGCAGCAGGTCGTCCTTCGGCACGTGCTCGGCGGGGCCGGCCGTGACGTGCACGACCGCGACGCCCGACGGCATGACGACCCGCTCGGGCAGATCGGCGGCGTCGCGCCGGGTGTAGACGACGACGTCGTGCCCGCGGCGGACGAGCGCGGCCGAGAGCTCGGCGACGTGCACGTTCTGGCCGCCGGCGTCGACGCCGCCGAGCACGGCCAGGGGGCTGGCGTGCTCCGAGACCATCGCGATCCTCATGCGCTCGTCCTCTCCGTGCTCTGTCTGCTCCGTGTGCTCTCGTCATTCAGGAAGGTGGGTCCTGCGTGGTGCGGATTCAGGAGGCGCGTTCCTGCACCAGGGGCTGATCCAGGAACGTGGGCGGCCGAGTTCCTGAATTCCGCCGCGCCAGCGCCAGCCGCAGCAGCAGCCGCAGCCCGCGGCCCGTCCGCGAGCACCGCCTCCAGCACGGCGTCCCACTCGCCGAGGAACCGCCCCAGCCCGTACCGCTCGAGCGCGTGCGCCCGGGCGACCTCGCCGGCCGCGCGCGCGGCGTCGGGGTCGGCGACGAGCGAGCGGGCCGTGCGCACGAGCAGGTCGACGTCGGTCGAGACCGCGCCGGCGCCCGGCGGCACGGCGCGGTAGGCCTCCGTGGTGGCCAGCGCGACGACCGGCAGGCCCGCCTGCATCGCCTCGATCAGCGAGAGGCCGAGCGAGGTCCAGCGGATCGGGTGCAGGTAGACGCGGCACTCCGCGAGGCGGCGGTGGAGGCGCGCGGTCGGCAGGTCGCCCACGACCGTCATCGAGTCGGGCCCCAGGCCGAGGGCGTCGGGCAGCCCCTCGGCCCCCATGCCGAACACGTCGAGCGGGGCGGCCTCGGCGAAGCGCGGCAGCAGGTCGCTGCCGGTCACCCGCCACCGGCGGACCGGCTCGTTGACGACGACGCCGAGGCGGGCCCGTTCGCCGGTGTAGAGCGGGCCCGGGTCGACGACGCCGTGCTCGATCGTCACGGTCGGAGCGTCGCCGCAGTCCCAGAAGAGCGAGTTGAAGGCGGTGACGTGCACCACGAGCACGTCGTCGCGGCCGGACAGCGGGTGCACCGAGTTCGGCACCGACTCGCGCGGGGTGTTGTGCTCGACGAAGACGGCGGGCACGCGGCCCGGCCCGGTGCCGAGCGGGCGACCGAGCAGCCGCTCGGCCTCGGCCAGCTCGTCGGTGCGCTGCAGCACGACGAGGTCGACCCCGGCGTCGCGGAGGTCGTCGGGGTGCACCTCGCGGACGCTCTCCGGCCAGTCGCGACCGGCACGGCCGAGGCCCCACGCGCCTCCGTCGGCGGTCGTCGGCAG
>Ga0265780_10003240_pt1 | contig 21509 bp, 25 predicted proteins | sample P1T30metagenome_FD_192432 | JGI IMG/M metagenome (GOLD analysis project Ga0265780, IMG submission 192432) | Plant litter microbial communities from East Loma Ridge, Irvine, California - P1 T30 | ecosystem: Environmental > Terrestrial > Plant litter > Unclassified | place: USA: California...
GAGAGGTGGCCAGGATGGGTCCTCAACGTTCACTGTGCACAAACCTTGGGCACGGTTCGGGATTACTTGGAAAGTGTAGCATCCGGCGCGCTGGGCCCCTCGACAGCTCCCGTCGAGGTTGCAATCAGCGGCGCGCTCCACCCAGACCACGTCATTGTCGGAGGACCATACTCGTGCGCTAGCACTGTTTCCTCCGCATCCAGCGCCTCCATGTGGGGAAAAGCGGGTACTTTCACCTGAACGCTCAAGCTCGTGAGCCGTTAGCTCAGCCATGCTTATGTCCTGTGGCTTGGCGCGTGCACTAACACTTCGCGCACCCCGACGTGCGGCTGCAGAAAATCCAGCAGTCTAACATTGCCCCGACCGTGTGTGCTCGGGTGGCCTAGTCGGTTTCACAAGCAGTGTTTGATGTTTATTCCAAGGGTAGAGGGTGAAGAGATGAGACGCGTGCAACCCGCGCACGTTGAGGAAGCATTCGCGCCGAGTTCCTCATCACATGCAGAATGCTGACATGCGGATTTACCCTGCGGATCATCTTAGTCAGGCGTGCCAGGTGCGGAGGTGGAGTTGTGGAATGCTTGTGCATGATGTCAACCAGCCGAATGGGGACTGGCCGCACGCGTTGCTGCCATGCTCACACGCTTCGCACGTGCTCGGCAAACCTTGTCTTGCTTGTTGGGCCCGTTGGTTGGAGGCCCTTCCAACGTCGAAGACAGACGATCCACATTCCTCAGCGCTTCCACGACCGCTGGCGCAAGCCGGAGACCAGGCTCTGCCATGTCACGAGGGCTGCAGATAATGCATTGTTCCGTCCGCCTCAGGCGCATGCGCATCTTGGTACACAGCCTTTTAGAAACCATCCTTTGTCCGATCAGCACTCGTTTGCAGCCGATAGACACGCTCTGCCGTCTGATCACGCTCCACTAGCCAATCACCGCTTGCGACTGAAGCGAACCTCTGGGCGCCCGAAGGCAATTTGCCAAAAGCCTTTCCTCCCCAGGGTTGTGCCTCTCCTCGGCAATCTCGGCACCTCAGTCGGGAATCGATTTTCTGCTGGCCTATCTCTACTCCGTCACGCCATGTGTTCTTGGCCGCTGTTAGCAAACATCGGTGAGAGTCAACCATATATTGCTCAGTCACACGGCCTGTTCCAGCCCACCGAGCCGCATCTGCTGTGCGAGCTACACTAGGGATGGCAGTGTGCTAGGCTACCTCACACCCGCCAAGGACCTCGCCGCACCGGTCTAGCTGTTGTAGGCGCGCCTGAGTTGGGTTGGGTTGGACTCCGGTCCATCAATCAAGGGCGGCGTCCCCTCCGTAGCGGAACGTAAGCACCTTTGAACGCCTCCCTTTAGTGCAAACATGTTAGTCTGGCCTCTCCGCATCTTAGTTTCAACATCATCACTATTGCTTTCTGCTCCACGGAAGACACTCAGCTACTGGGAGTTTCGACTGGGCTGTCACTTACCCCATTCTTCGTCTGGGAACGTATCATGGTTACCGTAAGCTGGAGTTCAAGGTCAGCATGTGTAATCTTTCACTCCAAGCGAAATGACTTGGCTTGGTATCGAGCTTCATCTTCTGCGCTTCGAGGATTGGCCATGCTGTCCTGCAATGTCAAGCGGGGCGCAATGGAAAATGTCTTGTCTAATGCGTGGACTGAAAAATGTCCGAAGAGCGGTGGCGGTCTCAATGGTAGTGGTCCGTCTGCTACATGTACTCGCGTCCGCTTGCTACCATTCGTCCTTCTGACCTGGTGCAGTCGAGGTTTTTTATCCTGAGTGCCTACAACATGATTCGCCCACATCACGATACTCAGACTCGTGCTCGCTAATGTCATTTTGATGTGGCTTTGCGCTGCAGCATGGGGCAACGGGCAAACCTGCTGTATGTATGCTTTGCACACCGTTTCCTCAGGGGCGGCTTTGAAGCTAGGAGCGCGAACTTGACATTCATTCCCAACTGAGTTCAGTACTCAGCACATGCGGCTCTGAGTGTGTGCCGCACTTCTCAGCATATTCATCTCGGTGAGCGGAGGAAGCGTGTAAGATCATATGCATTTATGCATTAGCAGCGTTTATCGCCGTAAATATGCTCAGCCTCGCAATGCTGCTTTGGGGTTAGCTAGGCGTATATAGAGACATGTTAGGCTACACTGGTGGAGTTCCCGCTTACACCTTACACGACAACATCCTACACACAATCGTTAGTAGCTTATCGCGCGAACGTATGGGTTTTGATGCTTTCAGTCACTAAAAATAGTGCTAAATGCTAGGCATCGTGTACGATATGGCTACAAACTTTTGGTGAAACTTTTAATTTAGACTTTGACATGGAGGTCACGCAAGGGGCTGTGATGGTTTGACTGGAGGCATGTGTTGAATAGACATGTGAGACCGCTCCATGATGCGTAGCAAACAATCTAGAGGTTCAGATATATGAGTGATCCGAGGATGCGTATACTCCTCCAAAAGTGACCTCAGCTACCATGGACGACGCAATGCAGCCCCCCAAATTGCCACATCCCGGCATCTACCTCACCCCGCCCGCCACGGAACATGCCACCATCGCAAGCGAGGGCAATCCCCAGATCAGGAAATACAAGGACTACATCGTCAGCATCATGCCTCTGAGCGACGCGGAGAAGATCGACCTTCGCTTAATGCTGACGAAGAATCGCATCACACCCTTGGTATCACTTGACACAATTCGCAATTGCCAGAACGGGCTGAATTGGCAGTGGGATGAGGGAAATGACGGCCATATGCTGAAGATGATCAGGGAGCAGTATAACATGGATTGGAAGGTTCTTGCCGATTTCTTGTTCATTGGTATGCGGGCGAGTCAGTGCAAGGCGCGGTACATGAGGGTCCTGATGTGGAATCGAGAATGGTTAGAGGAGCATAAAGAGTGGTTGGAGGAAAACAAGGAGTGGCTTGAGGAATTTGAGGAGCGGGCAAATAGAGGGGAGTGAATGGCCGTCTCCAGCATCTAGCTTTTGAATTCATTGACATACTGTATGCTAGTTTCTTTTCTGCTGGTGCTAAATTCATCCTTATTAATCACATGTTACAAGAATGCCGTCACATTCAGAGTGAATAGGTATGCTTCCTCGTGCCAAGCCTGGGATAGCAGTAATCAGACTGACTCAGGTGGTGTAGTCACAGCCCACCGTGAGGTATCAGCAAACATTCTGGCACAAAGCCATAGAAGTGGTATAAGTAGACTTCCTCAGCCGAAAGAATGTCTTGCTCCTTCTCCAGACGAACACGATGGCAAGCAACAATCCTCTCTTTGACGACCCACTCATTCGAAGCGCCGAAAACTCCAGACTTCTCATCGCCAGACGCAACAAGGCCCTAGAGTCACTGAATCTTAGTGAAGCAGAAACAGACAGGTTAGAGTCGGAGTTGAGGGCGATAGGATGGCCGGAGTGGCTTGTGAGCCATGTTCTCCCTCAAACAGCCGAGGCGAAGAGGGTCAGATGGCCTGAGCCAGAAGTAAGAGCCCTCTTATGCGTCAACCGCCACGCCAAGGCAGCTCCAAAGGTCGTACATTACAAGCCGGACTTCTTTGGCCATCGAACGATAGTGCACCAGTTGAATCGCACGCTGAACAAGCAGGTCAGCGACTGGGACCACGACGACACCGAGAGTCTGGTACAACTATACAGGGGCGGAAAGCCGTTTGATGCAATGGCTGCGACGGCAGGAGAGTTCCCGAATTTCACGGTGCTGGAATTGGAAATTGTGTATGGGAGATACGACAGAGACCAAAAAACTAAGGAGCGCAAGGCGAATAAGTCGGATGTTAGAGATGAAAACGAGGATGTAGGAGATGAAGATGAGGAATAATATGTGACAGGAGAAAACGGAGGTGGTAGCAAGTTTCGAGACCAGTAAGGCTTTTCACAAACAAATACAAATGTTCTTCATACACACCACCGTCAAGCAAATTGATATCCAGCCATGCAAATCATTCATCTCAGGCGAGACATCGATCTCCAGCAACCCGTCAAGCTACAGAACCCAGTGAAACATTCTCCAGATCCAGCAAAATACCATCTCCAGCAAATCAGCCTCCACCAACTGTAGCAGATCACCCTTCTCAGGTAAAACAACTATCCGCAGCCTCGAGTATCATTCTGAAGCAACACATCCATTTCCAACGGAAACTTCCATCCACAGCAAAACGCCTATCTCCAGCAAGACTTCACTTCGCAGCAGAAATTAACCTCAAGCAAGTCACAAAACACATATTCCCAGCCAGACATCCATTGCCAGCATATCTGCCCTCAGGCAAAGCATCAACCTCCAGCATATAAAAAACCCCCAGCCCCAGCAAACACATCACCACCATGCCCTTCCACCCCTCCACCCTCGGATGTATGGGCCGCGGGAGGGCGGTGGGGCGAGGGCGAGGCGTGGGTTTCGGCGGTACATCCAGGGCATGTGAGTACGAGTTTGGATAAGAAGTCGGAGTTGCCTGGGTTTGTTAGGCCTTTGATTGCGCCAGATCGGTGGATTGGGGGGTTTGTCGATGCGGATAAGGGGTCTTGGACGAGTTTGTTTGGTGTTGCGGCGAAGGAGATGAAGCGCAAGGATTGTGGGAAGTACTGGCAGACTCGCGGATCCGAATGGGTGGCTGAGTAGTGCAGCGAAAGACTTGGAGCTTGCAGAGAGGCTGGAGGAGGGGACGAAGAGGGAAATGGTAGAAGGGGGATGGAGAGTTGATGATCGAGAGAATTGCGCGGAATCATGATGGCAAATGGTATTATAATGTTCTCCTGTATGTAAGTATCTAACATGCAAACACACACCTCTCTCTTTCGCACACAAGCATGGCCAACGTACTACCTGCTGCTTTTCTTGACTTCACCGTGCGGGCCAAGCTGATTTGATGCCTTTCGCGTGGCATGACGATATTACTGCTCATGGGCTAGCTTACTTCTTCAGCGATCCCTTGCCCACCTTGGCATCCTGAACCTTCTTCTTCTCCTTGGCGTTGAGTGGGGCTGCCATGTTCTTGGTGTTGGCCTTGGGGAAGAATCTCCCGACGCGCGACTGATAGACCTTGTACTCAGGGTACTTTCCAGCACTGAGCAGCTCAGTAAGCCATGTACTGCCCTGGAACAACATCAAGTAGCTCATCGCTCCAACACCAGTCCAGTTGTAGTATGTCCAGCTTTCCAAGCAGCACCACTGATACAAGCACACCCAGAAGGCCTGCTCGGCCAAGAAGTTGGGGTGGCGCGACCATGCCCAGAGTCCAGATGTGTTGAAGCCACGGTCCAGCTGCTCACGGGTGTACTTGTACTCGGACGGAACCTTGGCAGTCTTGCTGTACGCGGCCTTGGCCTGGTGGAAGTTCCATTGTTGCTGGTCGGCGAACCATTCAAACACAACAAAGACAAGCATTGTGCGGCCAAAGAACGTGTCCCATGACGACAGCTCGGCTCCAGCGATACGAGAGCTAAGAAGGAGAACGTATGTCGGGGTGGCGATGAGCCAAAGCAGGATCTGTGGTGCAGTTAGCAATCATCACGGACATGCAGCTGATGGAGGCTCACGTTTTGTCCCAAGGCAATGAATGCGATGTTGAAGATGGCAAAGGCAGTAGGCCCGACAAAGTCCTTGACGATTGGCCAACGGTAATCTTCGCTTCCGACTGTGTATCCGCCTTTACGCCAGTAGTTGAAGGTCAAGCGTGCGCTCCATAGGACCGAGACGGCCATGACATGATTCAGGCGGACCGATGGGAGGTCGTTGAAGTATGCCCAGAGTGCAAAGTGGACATTGTAGAGGGCGGGCAGGATGCTCCACACACGGTCGACCTGCGAGTAGTTCTTGTTGATCTCAGACAGGATCCACACGACAGGCGAGAGGAACAGGGCGAAAGCCAGCGATGAGATAAGCGGGTTCGTCGCAAGGTATATCTCCTGCAACCCCTGTGGGTCGGTGATGTGCGCAGCGACTCGGTAAGGAAGGTCGTAAAGCTGGGGAAGGAACGGCTCGACCGTCTTACTGAAGTCGGCGCACTCGGGAAGAGTCTTCACGAACGGCAGCGCCGCGTCTAGGAAGGTACGGGGGTCGGGCATGGTGGTGTCGCCGCAATTGTGAAAGATGGTGATGGGAGAGATGACTCTGCGTGCTGTTTCGAGCTGCTTGTGATGGTGGAGCGATGACCTCATGAAAGTGTGGATTTGTCTTCCGGGCGCTAGCTAGAGATGCGTCCGTGCGCATGACAAACGCGCTTTTTTTGGCTCAACGCGTCCTCACATGACTGTGAACGACTTCCAAGGTTCGCCGCCTGGAAATGCATCTTTCGTTCCATGGACGCTACGCCTGACAATAGATATGCCTCGAGTGCTGTGCGTGGCCGAGAAGCCGTCCATCGCGAAAGCAGTCGCAAACCATCTCGGCGGACAAGCCAGGGCTGTACGTTTTAGTCCTCGTTCAAGGTGTAGATGAAGGCTGACAGTAAAAAGGAGGCTGTTCGTGGTATACAATGGGTCAAGAACTACAAGTTCGACTTCCGCTTCCAGCAGTGGGGTCAGTCTAATGTCACATTTACATGCGTTGCTGGCCACATTGTCGCCCAGGACTTTCAAGATCGATTCAGGAAGTGGCACTCTTGCCAGCCAGCAGACCTATTTGATGCTCCTATTCAGAGCTCAATCGCCGAGGTACAAACGAAATGCCAGCCTTCAGCTCATCTATTGACTAATACGATGCAGGACAAGAAGATGGTAGCGAGCAACATCGAGGCCCAGGCGAGATATGCTTCCATCCTTTTCATCTGGACCGATTGCGATCGTGAAGGCGAGCATATCGGGACCGAGATCCGTGACATTGCGCTCAAGGTTAATCCGAACATGCAAGTCTACAGGGCACGGTTCAGCAACATCGAGAGAGCGTGGGTGATACCCTTCCAGATGACTGAAGTATGCTAAACCTATACAGCCACGTCATACAAGCCTCACAAAACCCAATCCGCCTTGATGAGGCACAAGCGAATGCAGTGTCAGCCCGCATTGAGCTCGACTTGCGACTAGGAGCAGCCTTCACTCGCTTGCAGACAATGGCGCTGCAGAACATGATTCCCACGCAAGGCGAAGAACGTGGAAAGGTCATCAGCTACGGCTCGTGCCAATTCCCTACCTTAGGCTTCGTCGTGGATAGGTACCTGCGCGTGCGCAACTTTGTGCCGGAACCTTTCTGGTACATCAAGGTGGCGCACACCAAGAACAAGATAGACGTCAAGTTCAACTGGCGACGCGGTCACCTGTTCGATCGCATGGCTGTCACCATCATTTTCGAGAGGTGTCTACTTGCAAAGACGGCCAAGGTCATCAAAATGGCCAAAAAGCCGACGAAGAAGTGGAAGCCATTGCCGCTGACCACAGTCGAGCTTCAAAAGAATGGTAGTCGCTTCCTCCGCATGACTTCACAAGAAGTGATGAAAGTTGCCGAAGACCTGTACACGAAGGGGTGGATCAGCTACCCGCGTACCGAGACGGATCAATTTGACCGAGGAATGGACCTACGAGCGCTCGTGGCAAGGCAGACCCAAGACAACGCCTGGGGCCAGTTTGCACAGTTTCTCATGGACGGCGGTTTCAAGCAGCCTCGTGACGGGCGGAACAACGACAAAGCTCATCCACCTATTCACCCAGTCAACTACGTGGCATCAACCCAGCTCAACCAGAACGAGAAGCGAGTGTACGAATTCGTGGTACGCCGCTTCTTGGCATGTTGCTCCGAGGATGCTGTGGGTGAAGCTACAGACATCGAGATCGATTACGGAGGTGAATTCTTCCATGCGCATGGTCTCACGGTTATTGCACGGAATTACCTCAATGTTTATCCGTACGACAAGTGGGTGAGCAGCCAGGAACTACCGCAGTACAGCGTTGGCGAGACATTCGAGCCGACTGAAGCGAATATGCATGACGGCCAAACATGCGCTCCAGCATATCTCACGGAGCCCGAGCTTATCGCGCTGATGGACGCAAACGGTATTGGCACAGATGCGACCATGGCAGAGCACATTGCAAAGGTCCAAGAACGGGAGTACGTTATAGCACGGCCCAAAGGTGGTGGTGCGCCTGCAAACAACGACAACGGTGGCGGCAGAGGTCGTGGCCGTGGACGTGGGGGCGCTCGCGGCGGCAGAGGCGGCCGAGGTGGAGCAGCAGCACAGAACGAGAGAGGTGCGACTACCGGAATACAGGAATTCATTCCGACGACACTGGGTATTGCGCTTATCGAAGGCTACGATAACGTGGGCATCGAGACGTCCCTTAGCAAGCCGTTCCTGCGCAAAGAGGTAGGTGCATGCTCGTGCTGTCGTCTACGCAAGTCAACGCCCTCGCTAACACTTTCGGTAGATGGAGGTTCAGATGAAAGCCATTTGCGACGGCCACACTACGCGCGAGGAAGTAGTCCAGCAGAACATCGAGCAATATCGGGCCGTCTTTACTCGCACGGCACAGCAGATCAACGTGCTAAAATCTGTAAGTCAAATTACTCCACACAGGTTTGTGTAGACTGGTCGCTAAGGTGAGGTACTCCAGGCGATCCGCAAGTACGTGTTGGGAGAAGCGAATCATGGATGAGGGCTTTTCCACGCAGTCAGACGAAGACGCGTGGTAAGGCTCCGCGTCATCGGTTGGGACGAGCTGGAGGGGTACGGCTGTGCAAGGCTGCAAGACATGATGCAGCGAAGCCAACACGTGTGCCTGTCTGCTTCTCTCCGAGCCTCTCACCAGACGCACATCAGGGTAGCAGCCCCTCGCTGGAGCACAGCATGCCCCTTATCAGGCACGAAGCGAAGTCGGAGCGCACAGTAGTGGCCGAGACCCCGCGCGCGATAAGACCAATAGGTGGGAGCATGCGAAAGCATGGAGAGACGTATGGGAAATGTGCGGCGCAACTTGATATGCGTCTCGGCTGGAAACGGAACGGCTGTCTCAGTCCACCACCCACCACCTCGAGCTGCATGCGATGGTATCGCGAAGGACTTTGGGCCTCAGTATCGACGCGAGAGAATATGCCCAGCACTGCGAATATTCGTTGCGAGCATTACGTGTTCATAGCCTTGCGCAGGCACCGATGACCCTGCTTTGTGCTCGGTCGAGTGGCGTGCCGGCTGACAGTTGTCGGCTTCGATCGAGAAGTCGATCGCGATGACGCCTGCAACGTGTGGCTGCCGAGTCAGGTGGTTCCGAGCCAATCACAGCCGCGACACCGCCACGAGCCGAAGCTTCCCGTCAGATGCAGCAGCATTGCTTCCTTGGTTCCGAGTTGGACTCATACCTCTTATCAGCGCCTGACCGTCCTCACAACCCAAGAAGCCCACACTGCATTTTGAACGTCTTTGATATAAACCGTTGCTCCTATTGCGACTTCACCTCTACCTCCTTTCCACGCGCACTACCACTAGGTCCTCCCGCTGTGGCCACCCGCTGATCTACGCCCATCGCCAGTGTCTCGGAACCTTCACAAGCACCTTCCTGCAGCTTGCCCCAACAGCGTAACAACAACAAACCTCAGATATCGCTCTATCACCGTCGCGTTCGCAGTCTCCTCACGCTCCAACCATCACATATTCCGAAACTAAATCTCCACGCGCACTTCTTATCGTGTAGGCTGAACATCCCAGGTACGTTTCTCTCCTTTGAAGGGAAGGGTCCAAAGGCTCGGAAACACATACGCCCTCTAGACGCGTACTGACATCCTGTGACAGCTTACTACTCTCCGCTGCTCATCGTCGCCCGTTCCCATCGAACGCGCGCCCCTTTGTTGACGTGAGTGATCCACCACGTCAGCTCCTGCCACCCTCCGATATGGCTGCCATCAACACCAAGCCCATGTCCAGCATCACTGCCGCACTTGCTGCGCAGACTGGGGGCTTTCCGATGCAAGATGGCAGCCATACTATGCCGACACCGCCCTCCTCCATCTCCCCGACCCTCCCTGCGCACAAGCGTAGACCGGTGCCTCTAGCCGGACGGCTTCATACTCCAGAGGAGGGGATGGATATCGATCTCCAGGATGCGGTGGAACACGCCGCGGCGCAAGATATCCCATCCGCGCTCTCCAAGGAGGCGCTAGCGGGTCTAGATGCGACGCGCCAGATCACTGCGCTGATGCTGGCTAAGCACTACCTGCCAGAGATCATCGTCGGCCATGGCGCGATGCCCATCCGTGAAATGATGGCGCATCTCACCCAGTCGGTGCCCGGTTTCTCCGGACTTGCGCCTGCCAAGGCGCGCAGGCTCGTGGTCGCTGCACTGGAACACCGCGCTGGTGGTGGTGTAAACGGAGAGATCAAGTTCGAGAAGGTCGGATGGGGACGCTGGAGCGTAGCTGGCTCTGGCTCCGCAGCACGCGGAATGCCCATCGGTGGATCGCGTACCGGCAACCGAACACCACCCGCGAGCATTGACAGCGCAAGCGGGCTTCAGATCCCCAAACTGCGCGGCGGCCGCGAAATCTACTCGGGAAGCTGGGCCGCCAGCTCCTGGTCCCCACACCGCGCCGGCGAGGACGAAGAAATGGCCGACCAGATGTCGCTGGATGGCTCCGGCGACAGCACTGAATCGGACTCGGCGTCTGACATGGATCTGGAAGACGATCTCAACGACGACACCGACGAAGAGGACTGGTCCAAAATGGGTCCTGATGCACTTCGCGACACCCGCCGCGGTCCGCGCCGCGAATACCGAGACTACAATTACCTAAGCCGAACTCAGACGAGCAACCCGCGCTACCGAAGCGCTTCGGCGCAGGCCCACTCTTTACCCCAGGGGCGCAATACCACGCCTGTCTTCAAGCACAGCCTTGCTGTTCCTTCTGCATCCCGCGGCAATCACGTCGTGAACGCGGGCCCTTCTTCCACTACACCATTTAATATAACATCTTCTGGCGTCACCAGCACCGGAGCCGAGCGCGAGGCCATCGAAGCCCTCATCGCCATGGGCTCCATGTAACGACGCCACCTTTACGAACAAACATATACCAAGATACCACAACAACATCATCATCAGCAACAAACATTTGACATTCAACAGTTTCCGCGCGCATCTGGGACAAGGAGAGCCTGCTTGTATTTTCAGCTGCAGGCGTACTTTTTTCGGTTTGCATGGTTGGGTTGGGGTTTTTTTTCTTACTCTTCAGGCATTTGATTTCTCGTTGGCAGCATATACACACCCCTCTTCCTCATCGCTTTAGAACACGCGATTCGAGTCGATCCGTCAAGTGCTGATGTGGATCATTGGATTTATCTTTTCTTCTTTTATCTGCGTGTTTGGTTTATTGGTATTGCATGCTGCCTGCGTCTTCGAAATCACCACTTTTTCTTGATGCGGGGACCCTCTGGATGGGGGTGGGAGTGAGTGGGGGCTGGGGAGTTGTATATATTCGAGGGAACTGCATGGTATTTTCCATGGCTGGAATGCTGCGGCTGCGGCTGCGGCTGGTGTGCTGTGTAGTGGTGGTCGAGTAGATGCATGCATGCATGCTAATTCAAAAACATGTCCGTGTCTGCTGCATTTGACTTCTTCGTTGAAGTTCATAAGTCAGGCATGGTATGTCCTCATCATCGCCATCGTCATCTTGACTCCTTGTCCTTGTTCTTGTGTCTTGTCACACCGGTTCCCGCATCAAGCTAATGTCGCTCTCGGCTGTGGCACTTATCTACAGGCTCCTTGTGTCGGTTTCTCCCCTTCCGTGGGCGGGCAGAGTTTATGGATGCAGAGGGAGATGTTGAAGGCGTGGCATTTATCCTTGATCCCACTGCCATTCAAACTCGAAACGGATTCCCTGGGCTCGGGGTGGAGTTGGAATTGGTGCTTTGGCGAGTCGTGTGTTGGATTGTAATTTACTCCTGCACACCGTATGTGAATTCCCCAAGTGGATTTTCAAATACCAAGCGGATTTAAATATTGAGGTGTGGAGTGATGCGGCGAGCATGGGTTGCTCTTAGTCTGTGGATTTGAGGGTGCCTGGGTTGGGACTTGGGAGTGGGACATGCGGGTTTGAGTTTCAGGGGTGGGCATGACTGGATTATTAGACTTGAAGGTCGGACTAGAGTTTTGGAGTTGAGAGCTGGAATTGAGATTTGGATTGATGGTTGGGATTAGTGGGGTGACTTCAAATGAGAAATGAGATCTAATATTGAGGTTCAGAATTGAGAGTGCCTACAAGTCCTTCTGCTAAAGCTGGTTTCATGCTGGTTTGATATAATGCAGCTAATGCTGAGTTCAGCTGTTGCTGTCAGGGTAGAGAGTGATGTTATAGTCTATTTCAGTTACTCGTTAGAGCGTAACCCACACACCTCACCTACGTGTTAGGCACTCTCTCTACGCTTTGAACTGAATCGCCTTTCGCACGCTCTCATTCACACCTTCAAGCGTCCAGTTGATCTTCGCAAGGTGATCCCTTGACACAAAATCCCACTCGTCTGCCACAACATCCACCGAGCCGCCGCACCCGAACTGGATTCCACACGCATCTGGGTTCTGCGAGACGTTGTGCAAAAGCTGATGTACGTTCCTCACCTCCGGCTCCGCCAAGAAGATTCGAATCTCAACGAATCGCAACTTTTCGAGGCCATATCCATCCAATGCAAGCCGTGTAAGGAGGTCCCAACCGCACTGGCTGAGCGACACGACCAGCGCAACCCGCGCGATCCACGGACGAATCAAAGGCAGCGGAACGAGCGGTTGAATGCAAGTTTGTGCATGGAAGATCAGGAACTTGTTTGCCTTGTAGTACGCCTCGGGCGCCAGCGATGCCATGTCCGGACCCATCGACAGGAACTTGAATAGCGTGAGTTGGTTCTCGTACTTCTTCTGTCCCACGCGGTGAGGCGGGAGACAGTCCACAACGCCCTTCTCGCTGAGCAGGTTGAAGTGGAGGACGCGTAGTCGGAGCTCCAAGGGCAATGCTCTCCATCGACGCACGAACTCTTCTCCAAGGGCACCACTCGGCTCAATGGCGGTTCGGGATGTAGTTGTTATGGCCGTTGGGAAGATGGCGGAGACGCAAGTGGATAGCTCGGGGTACCGCTCGAGGGCGAACTTGATGTCCGAGCTACACGTGACAATGATCTTGGTGTTGGGTGCGAGTGTCATGGGTGTTGTGAGATGGATGACAGACAGCTCTTCTTCGATGGTGGCGGCCAGTGTGGCGCTGGCGTTCGGAATTGCGGTGCTTGAGGCCATCGTGGGTGATAATGTGGGGCGGTGGAGAGGGCTAATGTAGCGACTTGGTGCAATAAGTACTTAAGGGATTGTGGGAGAACTAGTAGGCTAGCGGCATGGTGTGAAAAGAAGGCTTAAGATTGTGTAAGGCAACAGATAGTGGATCCATCTCAGCTTTTGTAGCGTGGTGACTTTTCTTCTCAGACAGGGATATTTGAGATCGTCGCGATCAATCCCTTTATATTTGAATTCTGGGAATCCCGAAAACCTGGATTCGGGTCTTGAAATAACAGGCCCCAGTATGAACGAGTGTAAGGCTATAGTAACCACAACGACAGCAAATAGCAATGTGATTCGTGCCGCAAGTTATACAAAGACTGTGTGAGAACAATCAATGCCAAAATGATCGGCTCAGCACAGCACGAGATACTTCAAATCAAGGTACTGCGGAGATAGGTTTGGCACCAGAGATATATTGTATTGGATCAACATCATACGCCGTTGACTATCTCTGATTCTGCTTCTAAGCAGTCAAATTTTTTACACTTCTTTCCCAGTCATTCTCCCCATTTAGCCAGGCATGCTTGATTTTGCCGAAGCTCTTCGATTATCTAATGTGAAAGAAAATATGTCCGCCACGCTTCATTCTTCAGAAGCGCATAGTCCATGTCCATGACTATCTGAATCTCTGAGTCCCTGATCCAGTGTTTGACCTAGCCAGAAAACCGAACAGTACTGTTCATTCGAGAAATGAATTTTTCCTCAGTCATTTTGGCTCGGGCAAGAAACCAGCGAGTGTCGGCCGTATCGAATCCGTGCATTATGAGATCGCCGCTGCATGCAAACGTAATTCCAACTGGTGGTTGCTCCAAGAAATGACGGGTTAGGGTCGTTGTATCAAGTTCCACAACCACATGCTTTACAAGCCTGAGTCCATATTTCCCCTGGGCTACACGCGCGAGAAATTCCCAACCTTTATGGGTGCAAATGACTTTCAGTACTATCGACCTGATGTGCTGACGCACATACCATGGAGGTAGCACAAGCACCGTGGTCCACCTCTCTTCACACTCCTCAACATCAATGGAGATTGTGTTGTACTTATAGAAGGCCTCTAGCGCCAGGTGTGCGAGCTCACCACCCATGCCCAGATACTCGCGTAAGTTCCTACCCATGGTGAAGTCGCCAGGTCTAGCTCTTGAAGACAAGGGGACGGCTCTGATCCATCTTATATTACGGGTAGAGCTCAATACGTAGCCCATGATGTTGAGTCGAATTTCGTCGGGTATTTTAGCCCAGCCATGCGCGAAATCGGTGCCGAGTTTCTCAGCGGGTGAGAGTAGAGTTGGGACAGGGGCAGCGAATTCTGTTGGATTTGATGCAGAGACCAAGATGTATGCTCCACCAGGTACCTCGATTTTGATGTCAGACCTGCACGTGACGAGACACTTGGTGCCTGGCGCAATAGTCATGTGTGTGGTGAGGTTGATCATGCTGGGAGCTGTCTCGGCCTCTGACTCTGTGGTATCACAGGTGGGTCGTGATACGGTCGCTTCTGTGGATGAAGCCATGTTGATTTAGAGAGTAAGTAGAGAATTTTACTTGAAGTCGAGGTGGACAAAAAGGAGAAAGGTAAAGATACAGAGCCGAATACAGGAAGGAGTGGTCGCGCTAGTAAGACGAACGAGTGAACGCCTGCCTGTCGCACAAAATGACGTAGAACATAGCCTACTCCAGTGTGATAGCGCGTTTTGAATAATTGAAGGTACTCCCTAACTCTGGTGGAGCCATTACACGATTCCTGGTCAGAATTGGTGAGCCATCAAAGATGCGCCTAATACCGAGGGTCATTCATTCGCTAACTTCCAGAATGCCAGCTACAATACCTATATGGTATGTATGTCTTGCGAGCACAGTTGAGTAGAAATCACTTAAGCTAGATTCTAACCGCCAGTTTCAAGATATTGAAGCATTATCGGTTGCTTTAGAGTTACAATAGCACCTGGGCATGCCGTGGCCAACTATGTATCGCTCATTTGACTGGCAAATTTTGCATTTTCGAGTCATACCAATACTATGATTCCATTATATCAAGGCGTTACGTGGACATGAAAAATGCCTCAACTTGCGGACCCAAAAACAAGGACTGTCTCCGCACATACACTCGCTTGGTGTACCGCGCCTTACATGTATGCAGCACTCTGTGATTGCACAATCATGCCCACAAACCACGATATCGACCAGCGGAACGCGAAAGATAACTACTGATGTAGACTCCGTTTCAGAATCTGATCCATCCATTCGTTGGAGGAAAAGTTCCATACAACACCAGAAATTTGACCAGAGCTTGACGACCCCGATATTGAACAACAGCCTCAATACCTGCAGGTTCTGGAACCCGAGCTCCCCAAGCGATAGTTTGTGCAACCAACTGATTCTCCGCTTATGGAAGTCGAAGTCGTAATGACCTCCGTCCATCACGGCGATATCAAGTTAGCGGATCCATTGACTGACGGTCGTGGATGGGTACTGGATGAAAGTTTCAATGAACCCTGATGCAGCATTGGTAAAGCCGATCGTTATCTTATTGGCTTTATACAGCGCTTCGGGCGTGACAGACCTCAAGCACTTCATCGCGAGTAGTGGATTGAATCTGAGGCGTTTGACAGAGTACCACCGCTGAAAGTGGATGCCATTCGGTAGCTTGAGAGCGAAGCTAAGGATGCGAAAAAGTAGCTCGTCTGGCAAATCGGCGAGGCTGGGAGATGGGATGCGGGTCTTTTGCATGTTCGTTGACAACATTGTTTAGCTGAATCGTATCTTGTACCAGGTCTTGTTACAGGTCTAGAAAGCGACTTCTGTTCTTTTTGTTGAAGCATTCGGTTTAATTCTTTTGGAGAATTGACGTGGCTCATCCTAGAGTGAAATGGGCAGCTGTGACTTAAATGCTGCATCAATGTATGACATTCTCACCGCTGAATTCATTAAATGCTTGTACGTGACCGGCAAAGCTCATGTTGACAAGACATACGCCCATGGATCATTCAACGACATGATAAACTTGCGCAGGGTCTGTTGTCTTGTGAATGGCGCTCTTCATTAATGCGTATGAAAGCTGGCCCGTGTTTCTTCAATACTTATAATAGTCCATACTCGTGACATACATGCTGCTACATAAACCCAGCACTTTTCATTTTTGTTGGTACACCCTACGCTCTTCCGTACATACTGAAACTTCCTATACACATCTGCCATGATTATTCACCTGGACTATGAGCGAGTTCCTGAACCCTCTATTGATGGTATCAGTGATCTGCAAGCTAATGGAGAGCCATTCCGGCTTTACAACTCTATGACACTGGGGCACTCGAGTCTGGGCCAAGAAGTATACTCACCCTCGCCTATAACTATCAGTGGTGTAACCATCTGGTCTGCTTCGCCAATCCGAATCATTCGGTCTACCATTACACATCATTCGCCTCTGGAGGTGACATCCACAGCAAGCCTCGGCGCTTCTTTCAGAGACGGCTGGGTTAAGCTTCCAGATGAGCTTAAGGAGCAAATATTGTCCTTCAACGTGGTGGATATAGTGCGAGAGGACGAAATACCTACACGTGCCGCGACCTTGATAGCAAAAGCGATGCTCTTTCATCACCTTCGTTCGACGCCAGAGATCGCAACAATGTCGCGCTATCTCTATTACAAACGTAACGTCTTTCAGCTCGAACCTACCAGGATTCGACCACAACCCTTTTTTGCTGCTCGTCCTGCGCTCAGATATCCAGGCCCTTTGGTAGGCCACATGATACGTTCAATCCACTTCGCATGTGCCATGAAGCGCTGGGCATGGCAGTCCCTCACCCGCTTTTCGGAAGGAACTTATGGCTTTCCGAACCTATGTTTCTTAAGAATCACCTTTAATGGCGGCAAAATCTTCGACCTCGGGCATCTCAACCATGACTTCGACGATTTCCATGACGATGTGGCTATAAACGAGTTGCGATTTGCTTGTGATGGGGAGCTCACAGTCAGCAGCGAATCCACTAGACGCGGCTTCTCCCGCACTTCCCTCGGACTTGAAACTCTGGGAGTACAAGAGACACGGGAGACAGCCTTACGAAAAGAGAGAATGGAGTTGTTACTGCGTCGGACGATACACTTTGGTTGCGATGAAAGCAAACGCGGGGTCGTACCATAGCTGAAAATTGCATCCTTTCGCGCTTACCAATATTGATAGCTAGGTGTATGAGGTGATATCATAGGTACTCGAATGAGAGTGAAAGACAAACACGCTAATGAGCGCTTGCCTTGGTATTTAAAACACTAGTCCGACCGCACAGCTACTTATACCCCATCAGCCAAGTTGTAGACCTATTTCGCAAATATTTGCCCTTACTCATCAGTTCCTTCAACTCGACCGCTGATACTCCTCTCTCCACCGCACGACGACAAAGCTACAACGTGCGCACAAACAGTCATGGATCCAATCAATCCATCTCCACCGGATTCCGCGATTGACGAACAAGACCCAATTCAGCTACAAGTACCGATCCATGTAATTCCAGAGACCGGGTCCGTGCGCTCGGTCTCATCGCGCACCCCATTCATGATCAATGGAGTCAAAGTATGGTCATCGACACCGATACATATATACGCTTCAGAGGAAGGTCAACACGTCCTCATCCAGCCAACGGACGGCCTGGGATCCGAGTTCGTACAAGGTTGGAACAAGTTGCCCGACGAACTCAAGACGCGCGTTCTAGCTTTCAATCTCGTTGCTCATAAGCCCATCGACTACTGGTCCACGCTCGCAGGCCCTGGCCCCAATAAAACTCAGTTTGACCATCATCTGAGAACGACATCGGAGATAGCTACTCTGGCAAAGGAGATATACTATAACAGGAACACTTTCTCCATAGAGGAGTCGAGCTTCTCGTTCACGGGTCAGGCCCCTCCTCCAGGAACTCGTGGCGGAATCAGTTACCTTGCGTATCCCAACCCTACCATCAACTGCCTGATCCGTTCACTCAAACTGGATATGCTGCTTACTGACATGAATTCCGAACATCTCATACGCCTTTCAAATGGTACTTACGGCTTTCCAAAGTTGCTTCACCTCGAGATCGTCTTCACCTTGTCTCTTGGGATTCGAACTCCTGAGGACGTTGATAGCGTTTTCGAGCTGCTTTTGCCCTTTTCAATTTACTTTGGGTGTAAGGGCAAAGTGCTTGCAAAGGCCAAAGCCTTGGGTCCAACGTCCAAAGTTAAACAACAACAGTTACTCGACCTGGAAGAAAAGGCACAGGCCTGGCTAGGCGCAACTTTCAAATTTGGCCGTAGCAATGGGAAGTGTGGCGTGGTTGCAGATACCTATGGTATATTGTAATGAGACCCGATCGTGGACGAGTGCTCAGTGTAGTGAAGATCGTGCTGGAACAAGATTTTGAGGTCTCGGACACACTGGAAAACATTTTACGAACTTTAGATAGCCTGAATAGGATCAATGAAAATCAATACACCAAATAGCCTGGGCAAGCAATTCGTAGGAGTCTATGTGGTTCTATCATGGGTGGATGGACAAGTTTCTGGACGATCACATCCGCCGGAGGTATGGTTCCAAGCTGATGGACAGCCCGTCTTCTTCTATTATGGCGAAGGGCTTTGGCATTATTTCGGGAATACCGGCGCACACAATCAAGACAGCGCAGAGAAAGAGATCAAGGACAAAATGCAGTTTAAGAGAGGGAAACGTCCAGCTCTGGTAGCAGATGCGAATGCACGAATATCTAGATAATAGAGACTATTAGAGTGGCGTCAGGACTGGACCCATTGTCGAGCTTGTCATAGGTGCTAATAATTGTGATGCTTCTGTTCTGATTGTGGGATAGTCATGGGAGCTGGGCATGTACAAACTTTCACTTCGGGCTCCACATGTGGTTAGTTTCGCGCACGTTCTACCCGCGCGTTTGTTACCAGGCGTATATAAACCGCCGTTCCTTCCAATTCCATCAACTCCCATACATCTGCCTGCTTACTTCAACCTTGCACTGAGCGTTCCATACACTCGGAACACGCTCCACGTTTCCAGTCATGCCACCCCTTATGGCGATGTCTAGCCTTTTTGGATCCAACTCTACAGACCCTGGCCGCTTTAGAGAACATATTGTGGCTAAATGCCCAAAATGATTCGGGCACAAACCCTCCTCGTTGACAGAATCTCCCTCCCTGGTTGACGAGCTCGGCGGGTCCGCCAACAGTCCACTGGCTATAACCACACCACTCACACTACGTCCTGGATCATGGCTTTGGATAGTATCGCCATTACCTGTCATGATCACATCAAATGGCTCCTTTGCCGCACCCGAAATAGCCTGCACCGAAGCAGTGTACATCTTTGCTCGATCGAAGACGGCTCTCATGCCCACGCGCCCGCTGAATTCGAAGTTTGCGTTAGGGTGGGCGAAGCTTCCGGATGAGCTCAAAATATTGGTCTTGGAATCTAATCTCAAATGTATTGAAGCAATTGTCGGGTTCAATCAAGAATCACAGCTTTCACTGCTTCACCACCTTCTTATGTCGCCCGAGATAGCAGGGCTTGCCAAAGAGATCTACTACACATCGAATAGTTTTCAGGTTACCATTAGCCAATCGATGTTCTCTCCTATGCGATATCCTGGTCTCATGGCTAATTATTTGGTGCGTCGCCTCAAGATCGATCTTTCACTTGGTGGTTTAACTTTATGGCCAAAATTACAACGAATGGCGAACGGCAGTCTCGGTTTCGCTAACCTAGAGTATGTCGAGGTGCGCATCGGCGATTGGGGATTCAGAATGAAAGATCTCACGCACGAGACATCGGATTCGATCAGGGAATGTATAGACCAAGAGTGTAAGCAGTACATTGAGTTCCCCTATTATGGCGAGCTCGTTTTCACACCCATCACGGGGTCAAGCGGAACTACTGTACCTGCCGCTATTCAGCAGCGAATAGAGGACATATTCATGTTTCGGGTCCAGTTCAAAGAAAACCCGGACGACGAACTCATAGACATACAGCGTCTTTTAGGCGGCAATGGAGAGCGAAGTGGAACCAGAAACCGAGATGTGAGAAACGGTGTATTCCCTATCATTGTACTTGAGCCTTTTCTTCACACTATGACATGATTGTGAGCTCCCCCTCTTGATTCTAGTGTTTCATCTGCATCTTTGTGCTCTTCCCATCTAGGACTTCCCAAACAGTTTCAGCACTGCCATTTCCAACCAGATTTCACAGTAGGGCTCGCATTAAACGTGACACACCCACTCAGGACGATACTGGAATTCTACTGTCACGGCTGCTGTCTTGCTCCTGACCCTAGCGCCTTTCAGCGGTCTCTGCAGCCATTCTGCCACGAAGTCTCTCCATCGGGCTGACCTACCTTTTTCGCTTCTGGCGCTTAACATCGCCAGTCATCGATTGGACACAGAAGAAATGTAATATCTGCTAGGCCGAAAAGGTCGATCCAATCTGACTGGTCGCCTACAAGGAGTTTCCAATTACCACAGGGGAGGTTGTCCGGACTCGGGTTGTTACGGAAAGGAACCGAGAGACAGACGGTCAGGCTACGCACCAAATGGGCTTTTTTCGAGTACGGGTAATTGATTATAGAGCGTCGGCGTCCTCGTCTGTGTAAGGACAGAACACGTTCTTGCTGTAGTACATTTCGAGCGCGAGGTCGTGCAGTTCATGATTCCTTGTGGCAATCTTCAGGAGCTCGTCAAGATAACGGTAGTGCTCGTCTATGATGATTTCCTGATGAGTAGTAATGCAGTATTTGAGTACCATCCACTTGAGCTCGGTAGGCAAAGTTTGCCACGGCGAGGCGGCGGCGGCAGCGACTGAAGTTGCTGACGACATCTTCAGATGAGTTTGAGATTGTGTCAGGCCGAATTCGAGCTAGGTCGTCGAGGTCTTTTGGTTGACTACTCGTTCCTCGATGTTGTGGTCGAGGTGTGGCGTTGGGCAGGGTGATCAGTAGTTGACTCTACCGAGTCCTTTTATACACTGTAGCATATCAGTGTAGGCCACCTTCAGGTACGCTAAGCTCATTCTTCTTTAGCAAGCATGAAAAAGCTCGGACCAGATGAGGTCAGAGAATCCAGAAACGCCACCCCTGTCGGACACGAAAGAGCAGTGAAATGACTCTAGTCACATGATCTATACAAGGCATTGCCAGAACCAACCATATCCGCCACACGTACTGAACATCGAAATAGCTCCAATCAATCCGTGTACGAAACACAGCTTCAACCCAAGCCACCT
>Ga0265780_10003241_pt1 | contig 21484 bp, 11 predicted proteins | sample P1T30metagenome_FD_192432 | JGI IMG/M metagenome (GOLD analysis project Ga0265780, IMG submission 192432) | Plant litter microbial communities from East Loma Ridge, Irvine, California - P1 T30 | ecosystem: Environmental > Terrestrial > Plant litter > Unclassified | place: USA: California...
TATTATTACCCACGGGTACATAACTGGTAACCTGAAATATAGCCGCTTCAGCTAATATTGCAAGTGTAAAGAGGGCAAATATTATATAGTTGAAATTAACAAGGCTCAGTCTTTTGAATTCAGTAAAAATGAAGATAATTACTATGATCAGATAGAATTTTATCCACTGAGAGCCGAGCAGGAATTCCTGCAGAATATCGGTTAACGATAAGCGGGAGTTATGGGGAGCCTGCCCATGATTGAACCAATAGAAGAAACTTTTATTTAATGATAATAACACTATGCCAAAGCAAAGGATAAAAAACAGCGTAGTGTATAAGATGCCTTTAGGTTTTTTATAAAGAATGGCATGAACAATAAGAATAGCAAAAGCTATAAGTATTCCCAGGGCTCCTGCATCTTGCTTTGTGAAAAAAGATAATGTTAGAAAAAATGCAGCGAAAAATGCAGTTAAAATGCTTTTAGTTGTTTTTTGCTCCTTGAACAGACTGGTGAGAAAGGCAAAACCTGCTATCTGGTAAACTATTACAGTGTGATTATACCATGGCCAGAAATTGAAGAATGAATAGGAGATACAGAATACAAATAAGCTCAGTGTAACCGCAGCATAACTGCCATTGAAGTTCTGGATGATTTTTCTGAACGAGAATCCTGCCAGGATATTCAGAAATACCTGGGCCTTTACGAGGGTAATAAGCTGAGGTCCGAAGAATTTAAAAAACATGGCTGGTATCAGCCAGAAGCCGAAACCGAGAGGTGTTCCAAAATCACTGTATGGAAACTGTCCCTGATAAATTCTATATGCACCTTCCCATGTAAGGAATATATTAACCCTGTAAGGGAATTTCATCAATAAGGGGAACGACGCCAGAATGACGATGATCAGAGTATCCAGTATAAACCAGGTGCTTTTTTTTTCCAGGAGCCTATTCAGCATTTTAGGTATATATAAGTTTCAAATTTTGTATAAATAAACAAATAATTTAGTTTAGCACAAACTTTTGATGGAAACTACGGATTTTTTTGTGATCGTAGGGCTTCAGCCCTGGTATACTTCTATCGGGAGTAACTGTAAACATATTGCCAGAACCCTGAGTCTGACAAACAAGGTATTGTACATAAATTCATCTCTCGACAGGCGCAGTGTTCTGGAAAACAAAGGGAATCCGGATATTGAGCGTCATATCGGCGTAATAAGAAGTGGAAAAGGCCTGATAAATCAGGTTGAAGACAATCTGTGGGAATACTATCCTTCCAGGATACTGGAATCGATTAACTGGATCCCTTCTACATGGTTATTTCAGAAATTAAATTATCTCAATAACAGGCGTTTTGCTGAGGATATAAAAGAAGCCGTTACTTTAATGGGCGGCGGTAACTATTATTTGTTCAATGACAATGAGATTTTCAGGGCTTTTTATCTCAAGCAGCTTTTAAATCCTAAGGCCTATATTTATTACTGCCGTGATTTTTTGCTTGGAGTTGATTACTGGAAGAAACATGGCCAGGCGATCGAGCCGCTGCATATAAAAAATGCGGATGTTGCCCTGGCGAATTCTTCCTACCTTGCAGGTTATCTGAAAAAATATAATTCCAGATCATATGATATTGGTCAGGGCTGCGACACTGTGATGTTTAATGGAAGACAGGAGCGGATTATTCCTAAAGACCTGGCTTGCATAGAAGGAATCAAAATTGGCTATGTAGGAGCGTTGAATACACTCCGTCTGGATCTTGGGTGTCTGATTGATATTGCAGCTGCCAGGCCTGCCTGGCAACTGGTACTGGTAGGTCCAGAAGACGACAATTTTAAGAAATCAGCCTTGCATGAAATGGAAAATGTTCATTTTTTAGGACAGAAGCCTTTGGCTGATCTTGCTTCTTATATTGCAGGATTTGACGTATGTTTAAATCCGCAACGGATAAATGATGTAACTATAGGAAATTACCCGCTGAAGATTGATGAATATCTTAATATGGGAAAGCCGGTTGTTGCAACCCGTACGGAAACAATGGCAATGTTTGAGTCGTATACGTATCTTGCTGATAAGCCGGCAGATTATGTGGCTCTGATCGAAAGAGCGCTTCGTGAGGATTCGCCGGAGAATAAAGAGCGCCGGATAACATTTGCGAGCGAACATACCTGGAAAAACAGCGTAGCCAAAATGTTGGAAGCATTGGCTGGTTTAGGTTAATTAAAGATGAGCATAAAATCAATCCTTGATAGCAGACCCCGCCTGAAGAGAGTAGTCCATTGGCTGCTTATCCCCGCCAATGAGGCAAGGCCGCGGTGGTGGGTGAGGGTGTTTTTAAATCCTTTTCTTCATAAAAAGGGAAAGGGTTCCATTATTCGCCGAAGAGTGAGAATGGACGTGTTGCCGTTCAACGATTTTTCAATAGGGGATGGCTCTCTTATCGAAGATTTTTCAGTAGTTAACAACGGATTAGGCGGAGTATATATCGGCAACAGGGTTGTAGTGGGCATGGGAAACGTGCTTATCGGTCCCCTGTATGTCGGGAATAATGTAATCATGGCACAGAATGTGGTTCTTTCCGGTCTGAATCATGCTTATGAAGATATTGATCTTCCAATCCTTGACCAGAAATGCCGGACTTCTTCAATTACCATTGAAGACGACTGCTGGATAGGTGCAAATAGCGTAGTCACAGCGGGTGTAACTATTGGAAAACATGCAGTAGTGGCAGGAGGCAGCGTTGTAACGAAAAATGTGGAATCATTCACTGTTGTTGCTGGAAATCCGGCAAGAGTATTGAAGAAATACGATTCCAAAACCAGGGAATGGGTGAGAATTTGAATATGATAAACTATATAAAACTATTAAGGGTAAAACACTGGATCAAAAATCTGTTTATTTTTCTTCCGATGTTTTTCGCCGGTGAGTTTCTGGGAACTCAGTATTGGGCAAGATTGATCGCAGGTTTTTTTGCATTTAGTTTCATGGCTAGTGCAGTATACATTCTTAATGATTACCGCGACATAGAAAACGACCGTTTACATCCTGAAAAATCAAAACGGCCCCTTGCCTCTGGTAAAGTTAAGCCGCATTTTGCACTTGTTTTTTTTATTGTTCTGATTATTACCGGCTTAGTTACAGCCTGGATATGCTCAACCGGATTTTTCCTGATTTGTGTTTTTTACCTTGTTCTGAATGTCTTTTACTCTTTCGGCCTTAAGAGCATTGCTATACTCGATGTGATGATAGTCGCTGTTGGTTTTAATTTACGTATTAAAGCCGGCGGAATTCTTGGAGATATAGATTTGTCTTCATGGATCAATGTTATGGTCTTTCTGTTAGCTTTATTTATGGCTGTTGGAAAACGAAGAGATGATATTTTAATCAAGGAAAGCTCCGGCCTGAGTATGAGGAAGTCACTTTCGGGTTATAACCTGGCATTTCTCGATACCTGGATAGGGGTATTGTCTGGGATTATTATAGTGTCTTATCTTATGTATACCATGTCGCCTGTTGTAATAACCCGTCTTGGAACTTACAGATTATATTATACCGCTATATTTGTTATTGCAGGGCTGATGCGGTACATGCAGCTGGTTTTTATAGCAAATGATTCTTCTTCTCCGATAAAGGTTATTTATAAGGACCGCTTTATACAGGTTGTATTATTACTGTGGATAATATCTTATTTCGTTATTATCTATCTTCCTGATGATCCTATTTTCAGATAAAAGAACCGCTTATATAAGATGATGCGTTCTTCATTTCCGGAAGATCATGTAAATTAAACGAACATACTGGTATTAAATATTATCATAATATGACAACAATACTTATCCTTGGAGCAACTTCTGATATGGCTGCGTCTTTGGCCCGCAAATTTGCTTCCGAAGGAAATCATATAATTTTAGCAGGCAGAAATGAAGCTGCATTAAAGCCGCTGCAGACAGATCTTAATATAAGATATGGGGTTAACGTTCATACTGCGGCATTTAACGCTGCCGATTTTGGCGGGCATAGAGATTTTTTCAGGAATCTGCATCTTTTGCCTGACTGTATAGCTTGTTTCTTTGGCTACCTGGGTAATCAGGAAATTGCAGAATCAGACTGGACCGAGGCGAACAGCATTATTTCGGCCAATTATACAGGGGCTGTTTCATTACTGAACATTGCAGCCGAACTGATGGTGGAGAGAGGGAGCGGAAGTATAATAGGAGTAAGTTCTGTTGCCGGCGACCGGGGCAGAATGAGTAATTATATATATGGAAGTGCTAAGGCTGGGTTTACAGCTTATCTTTCGGGCCTTAGGAACCGTTTATTTCATAAAGACATTCATGTAATGACTGTGAAGCCGGGGTTTGTTGCTACCAAAATGACAGAAGACCTGGATCTTCCAAAAGTGCTTACTGCCAGCGCTGAACAGGCTGCCGCAGATATCTATAAAGGCTGGTTATCTAAACGTAATGTTATCTATACACGGTGGTTCTGGAGATACATCATGCTTATCATTTGCTGCATACCTGAATTCATGTTCAAAAAATTAAAGATGTAACAATTTCTTGTTCAGCTAATTACAAAAAAGGAGAGTGCCGGTTAAGCACTCTCCTTTTTTATTGTTGTTATTATTACATAATTATTGTTTGATCATCTTCAGAACAGTCTCTTTCAGATTTAAAACTATTTTAACCATATATATACCTGTAGCTGATGCATTCATATTAAGTTCCACCTCTGCGATTTCACTTGTTTTTGTGAATGTGCCACCGGAAACTTTCTGTCCCTGAAGGTTATAAATGGTGTAACTTCCTACCCCTGTTTCATTCGTTGAGATCCTTACTTTTGTGGTGGAGGAGATCGCAGATGGGTTTGGATACAGCTGATAAGCTTCTGTAGACAATAATGTAGTTGTTCCCGATGAACCCGGATTAACTTTAATAGTTACAGTAGCCTCGGTTGATAAACCGCCCCAGTCTTTTACCGAATACCTGAAGCTGTCGGTTCCTGTAAAGTTTGCCGCCGGAGTATAAACATAAGTGCCGTTTATATTAAGGCTAACAGTCCCCGACGAAGGGTAAGACACAATGAAGTAGCGAAGGTCTGCTTTTGCATTATCCACGTCACTGTCGTTCGTACTTACATCACCGCTTACTGCGATGCCCTGTGTAGTTGTATTGGCATCATTAACAGCTTGAGGAGCGTCGTTGACAGGAGAAACCCATATGGTTACTTTTGCTTCAGAATACAGGCCTGAAGGATCTGTTACCCTGTAGCGGAAAGCGTCATTCCAGTTAAAATCTTTAGCCGGTGTAAATGTAAATGTACCGTTCGTATTCATAGCTACCGTACCATGTACCGGATTCTCGACCACCGTATATCTCAGGCTTGATTTTGGATCGTTAGCATCACTGTCGTTAGTACTAACGTCGCCTGTTATGGAGGCATCTTCAGCAGTTGATATTTTATCTTCGACTGCAACCGGAGGTGCGCTCATCATTCTTATTGTCAGAGAAACGGTTGTTGTATTGCCATCCACCGTTCCGTCATTGACTTTATAAGTGAAACTGTCTGATGTATTTTGTGAGCCGTTGTGAATGTATGTGAAAGAACCGTTGCTGTTAAAGGTAAGAGTTCCAAAAGATGGATTTGTTACCTTAATAGCAGTTATCCCATCTTTATCAGCATCGCTGTCATTAACGAGTACCCCATTTACGGGAACAGCCAGCGTTTTGCCCTGGTCGAGAGAGTAACTATCTGCTGCTGCTACAGGAGCTGCATTAGAGGCAATAATAGTAATGCCTACTTTCGTAGTGTTACCATCTGCAGTACCGTCGTTTACCTTATAAGTAAAACTGTCATAGCTGGTAGCAGAGCCGTCATGTTTATATGTAAAGGAGCCATCTGCGTTTAATGTAAGGGTACCATAAGCCGGATTAGTAACCTTAATAGCTTTCAAAGTATTATTTTCTTTGTCCGTATCGTTCGCCAGCACACCTTTGGCAGGCACAGTAAGTGTTTTTCCGCGAGATGCAGTATATGTATCAGGGAAACCGACAGGAACATCGTTAACAGCAGTTACGGTAATGTTTACACCAGCTTCAGCGTAAAGTCCCTTTGGATCGGTTACCCTGTAACGAAAGCTGTCTTTGCCGTAATAATCCGCATTTGGTTTGTAAGTATAGGTTCCGTTAGCTGCAAAAGTGATGGTACCATAGCCTGGAACTGTTACTATATTATACTTGAGCTCTGATTTAGCATTGTCAGGATCGCTGTCATTTGTGCTTACATCGCCGCTTACGGAGGTGTCTTCCTTTGTAGTATTGGTATCGTCTGCTGCAATTGGTGCAACATTAACAGCTGTAGCTGCGGTTAATTTTACGGTTGTAGTATTCCCATTGGCTGTTCCGTCGTTCAACCTGTAGGTAAAGCTATCAGAAGGTGTTGCAGTGCCGTTGTGTTTATATGTAAATGAGCCGTCTGCATTCACTTTTAAGGTACCATTGGCAGGATAACTTACCGGCACTGGTTTAAGCACATCGTTTTCAACATCGGTATCATTAGCAAGCAGGCCTTTAGCAGGTACAGTAAGGGTATTCCCATATTCAAACGTATAGGCATCCGGATTAGCGACCGGAGCATCATTAACTGAAATTATAGTAATAGTTACATTGCCTTCAGTGTACGCATTCTTAGGATCTGTTACGCGGTAACGGAAGCTGTCTGATCCGAAGTAGTTTTCAGCAGGAGTATAGGTATATGTACCACTTGTGTTTAAAACAAGTGTTCCATGAGCCGGAGCTGCAACAACGGTATATTTAAGTTCTGATTTATTATGATCAGGGTCGTTGTCGTTCGTGCTTACATCACCATTTACTGAAGTATCTTCTTTCGTGGTATTGACATCCTCATTTACTACAGGAGCCCTGTTTGTAGAGGCACTGCCTGATGTGAATATGGAAGGAGAACCTGTAAGACTTATGTTTTTATAATTGACACTCGTTTTTTTGTCAGTACTTGAATAATCCCATTCATGCCTGTTTAATGTGCTCAGGTTTAATGCATCAGGAAAAGAATATGTCGCAGATGCCGCTTCCGACTTATCTGTTGCAGTCTTTGCCCAAAGGATATATCTTACTTCTGAGTCTCTTACGAATGCGGCTCCATTTACCGAAGCCGGAAGTGCCAGCTGAGCTGTTTTGGCAGCATCGTATTTATATCCGAATAATAAGTTACTGATGGTTTTATGTCCTGTTCCGGCTTGTGTTTGTTTCTCGGCACCCGGTGCATCTCGTCTCAGATTTTCATAGAAGCCCATCAGTTTAAATTCGTCTGTACCGCTTGCACCGTCACTGAAGTTAATCTGCTCACCCATTGTATAAAAATAGGTTTGTTTGATATCATTCTTTTGTGAAAGTACAATAGTTTTCATTACGAAATTCCTCTGCATTTCATCTGATCCGTACCTGTATTCAAACGTCTTTCTGGAAATACCTGTCTCCGTCATGATAAACAGTTTTTTAGGATAGGTAACTCCATTATATCCTTTGCTGATCAGCTCATTCTCAAATTTCACTTTTTCTTCCATAACACGGTTTGCTGCCCTGTCGGAATATCTTTGGTGAACAAAATCGTTAACTGAATTACTCCATGTTCTTATAGTATAAGCCGGATAATAATGGAAGCTTAGTACATCGAAATAAGCGCCGCCCGCCAGAGGATACTGAGCAGTGATTTTACCCTGATCCGGATTGTCTGAGTAACGCAGTAAGGCACTCAGGAAATTAACATAACCAATACCACCGGTAGCGATATAAGCATCAGGACTGTATTTCTTTACTATTTCATAGGTAATTCTCATCATCCTGATATAATAATATACAGGAGCCTGCAGGTTGCCTAATTCATAAGCCTGAGGTGCCCTTGTAGCCCACGCTGCTGTATTTGCCTGGCTTGTAAGCAGATCTGGTTCATTCCATACCTCCCAGAATTTTACATACGGGCCGTAAGCCTGAACAGTTTTATAGATATAGTCTGCGTAGTAGTTGTTTGCGTTTACAGTGCCGTCTGCATTCCAGATCGGCTCGTAAAGGTTCTTAAACACCCTCGACTCATATGCAGACCCGTCATATTTCGATTTATCCCTTATTTCTTCTGAAGGAGATTCAACGAAGACAGTAAGTTCCTTCATTTTCAATTGTTCTACATAACTTCTGAAGGTACTTACACGGTTATTATATCCCCATGTCCTCAGAAAGCTTTCAGGCAAAGACGGCCTTATACTGAAGCCCCCCACATTATTAAATAAAGTGGCGACATCAAGGTCTGAACGGTTTCCCCCGTAATATCCAAGATTGGATCCGTACATATAGTCGCTCGTGTACGGTTTTACATAGGTATTTGCCGTTTGTGCATAAACCAGATTAAAACACGAGACCATTGTAAAGAGAAGTGAGAAGATTTTGCGATTCTTTTTCATAGATATGTGCATTTAATTTCTTTTTTCAATTATTATTTAAAATTTCTCTGTCTATCCTGTCCATTAAATCTGACGAATTGTTTATATCAAATTTTCTGGAAAAAAAATACTTTTCGTTTTGAAGAATATCCCAGTCTGCCATACCAATTGTTGTGGGATGTGACTGACCTTCATTGAATTGTATATATCTTAAGGGATGATTAACCATTTTTGATCTATATTCACTGTTATACGTCAAAGTGGGTAGAAAAAGTTCGTCAATTCCCCAAGTTAATTTAAAAAAACTTAATAATTTCTTTTTTTGTGACACTGTATCCAGAAAGTAACACATTAATTCATAGGTGATTGTAAACCATTGAAGCCTTCCAACCATTTCCAGGTTATAGGGAACCTTTCGTTTTGGTAAAAGGAAATTAAGTGCTTTTTCTGCGAGATACTTACCTTTAAATTTGTACTCAGTTAAATGGTACCTGGTATATCGGGTTATCGCTTCTTTCCATTCGGTTTCGGCAGGGTAATATTCAAAATATTCCTCATGTGGGTTTTTTGCAAGGTAGGTAATGAATTCATCAGCTTTTTTTACAGGATAGTCGGCACCACTAAGCAGGTTGACATGGGTGAACGGGACTGAGCTGCCCTTCACTTCCCTGAAACACTGCAACATCGCTTCTACCATAGAAAAGCCGCCCCAGGTAATATCAGTTCGCTTTTGAATGAATCTGACATTTTCAAAACCTTTCAGGATTGTTAGAAAAGGCTGCTGATCTGATTTTTTATCTATATGTATAAAAAAAAAGACCTGGGGGTGCTGAAGTGCATTGATTAAACGTTTCAGCTGTTCCGGAAACTGATGTGCAATAATAATATGAGCAACTTTTATTTCTTTTTTAGAATTAATTCTTTCCATAATTTACTGATTTCTTCTTTTCCATAATACCAAATCTCGACCAGTGAATATCTGATGTATTTCCTGAGAGACAGATGGCCGAACGCAACACCCGCTAAGAAAGTAACAATAGAAACAAATGCCACAGCGTATATGCTGTTTATAAAATAGAGTGCAATAAGACCTCCGGATACCTGCACCAGCAGCATTACAACGACCTTGATGAAATTGAGTCTGGGTTTGTTAATAATATCAAGGGTTATCCCTAAAAAGCGGTCTATAGGGTAAAAGATGGCAAGTAAAATAAATACCTTGAATATTTCAGGTGCCTCAGAGTGGATGTATTGCTCTCCGCCCACAAGCCATATAGCTAATTTTGAAAAGATCACTGAAAAGAATGCCACCGGGACCAGCATTAGGGTAAGTAGTCCGGCATACCTTAACATAACCGGTGCTGCCGCCTGTATGCCGCTTTCATTTGTTTTTTTCGACATTTCGGGCATAGCTGTCATAACGAAACTGCGGATGGGTATTTCGACTACTTCAAGAAGTCTTTGCGGAATATTATAAATGGCAAGAGCTTCAGCACCTAGGAAGTGTTTAATGAGAAAGGTGTCTGAACTTTTTAATAAATTAGTGCTTACTACCGTCCCTGTACTGTATTTCCCATAATCAAAGAATTCTTTAACACTTTTTCGGTCAATGGAGTGGATCGAATCCAGGCGCGTCCAGCCGAGGAAAATACATACCAAAGAAGCAATGAGATTTGATGCCAGAAATGAATAAACAAGGTGCTGAAGGCTAAGCAGCTTGAAGAAAGCCAGAAGCATAATACACAGGATAAAACTCCCCTGGTTCATTATTCTTATGATTAATATCTTGTCGAACTGGTTATTTGCCTGTAAAGTCCAGGTGGAAAAGTTTAAAGGTAGTATCGCCAGAAAACAGATACCGATATAATTTCTGATCATTTCCCAGACTTTGTCTCCGTTATTCAGATCGAGAAAAAAGGAGAATATATTCAGCAGGATAAAAATACAGGAGATAATAAATGCAATAAGCCAGCCGGCTCCCATATATTTCTTCGCGCTTTCAGGAAAGCCGGAGCAAAATTTTATGATTGCAGAATGAATAAATCCGGTTCTTAATGTATCTGCCAGTAAGAATACAGATTGGAAAAAGACCCAGTTACCGGCCTCATCCTTACTCATGGTTCTGAATAAAATCCCGTAAGTAATAAAGCTTAACACTGCCATTGAGAAGTTCCCTGATAGAGACAGTACATGGCGGTTCCCTAACTTACTAAAGAGATCGTTAATTTTCATATAGACTAATAGTTCATTTAAGCAGCTTACTCATCATCTTCTATTCTTCCACTAAAATGGACTAACCAAAGAACTGCTCTAAGACACAAGGCTATACGAAGATAAATTTTAATTGGTTACATTATTAAAAATAAAAAGGATTTAGAACCTTTTTTACTTTATTTCGTATTCCCAGTTAAATTTTTTATGTCATTTAAAACCAATACCGGTAATTGGAGCGTGGGAATTAAATCCTTACCCGCTCTTTTAAGCTGTTGTATGTTGTTTTATTCCTGTCAGAAGGACCCAGTCAGGAAAAAAACGATTTACAGCATGGACGATCTGGAAATCCCGTCAGGCTTCAATTGGGAGTCTTCCAGAGAAGTGAAATTTCAGGTTTCAGTTGAAGATCTGAAATTTTTGGATGATACTCATGTGGTTGCCATTTATGACGGCGACCCTGCCAGCGGAGGCAAGCTGCTTTCGAAAGGCTCAACAGATCTGGATCATCCTTTTACAGTAACCTTGTCTTTAGCAAAGACAATTACTTCTGTTTATATCACCAAAACGGCACCAGATGGCTCAACAGTTACAGAGAAAGTTTCTGTAAATTCACAGAGTATTGCTAAAAAGATCAGTGCTGCTTCTGCCGGAAGTTTATCACTTTTAAGCGGAGTTAAAGGGAGTGTGAAAATTGCAGAAGAAGACTGTTCTTCCGGATGTACACAAACAATCACTACAAGTAATACAAATCTTAATTTAAACAGCAGCAGTGATGTTGTTTGTATAACAGGAAGCAATATTACTGTAGGGTTCAATGCAAATGCAGGAACGGTGAGGATTTGCGGAAAGAATGTTACAGTACAAAATGCCAGCTTTAATAACTCGGCTAAACTGATCATTTCTTCTTCAGGTTCAGCAGTGTTTTCAAATCTGAACTTTAACGGATCTTCAACTTCACTTCAAAACAGCGGTTCTCTTACAGTGAATGGCTCGTTCTCTATCGGCGGGAAGTTTGACAATTACGGAACATTAACAACTTCAGGTGATTTTAACCTGAATTCGGGTTCATCGCTTGTTAATAATTCTGTGATCAATGTTGGCGGGTCGATGAATAACAATACTTCTAATTTGGTTACAAACAACGGCTCCGTCACTACTGCAAATAACTTACAGTTGAACAGCGGTAGCTCAACTGTTAATAATTGCAATATCTGGGTTAAAGGAGATTTTAACAATAATAGTCTTCTTAAAAATTACGCCCTGGTTAAGGTTGAGAAAACAAGTACAGTTAATAGCGGTGCTGAGATCCAGTTTGTTAGTGCTGCGATGGTAAGGACCAGCAACATGATGTTGAATGGAAAGCTGACAGGTACGGGAAGTACATCTTTAGTCAAAGTATTAAAAACTACTACAATTAACGGATCCGGCAGTGTAAACGGAACATTGCAGTATTGTGATGAAAACGGTATTGAAACCAATACCGGTAAATTTACAGATGGAGCAATCCGTTCCTGCAGCGTTTATATACCGGTAAGCGAATGTAATGCTGAAGGTAATGGCAAAACGGCTATCATAGATACCGACAATGATGGAATTTCCGATGTTCTTGATGAATATCCAAACGATCCGGATAAAGCATTTAACAACTATTATCCGTCTAAGGCTGACGATGCTGGTGAAACCGTCGCATTTGAAGATCTATGGCCAATGAAGGGTGATTACGATATGAACGACGTTGTTGTTTCATACAAATACAAAATCGTTACAAATGCCCAGAACCAGGTAGTACACGTTGATGGTAATTATACGCTTTACGCAGTTGGTGGAGGTTATGCCAATGGCTTCGGAATTCAGTTCCCGAGCAAAGCTGCCAATATCAAAAGCTTAAGCGGAGCAACGCTGGAGTCAGGACAATCCAAGGCTGTTGTTATCTTGTTTAACAATATGATCCAGGAGTTAAGTGGCTGGAACACCCGGGTTACTGACGTATATGCCACTCCAAAGACCTATTCGGTCAGCTTTGATGATGAAGGAAAAATTCCATTGAGTGAATATGGATTAGGGTCTTATAATCCTTTCATCTGGAACGGAAGCACTGGATTTGGAAGAGGGTATGAAATTCACCTTCCGGGTATGAAGCCTACAGATCTGGCAGATTTGTCTTTGTTTGGAAAAACAGATGACGCATCAAATGTTGCAGCCGGTAAATATTATGTTACGGCAAACGGACTTCCATGGGCAATTAAGATTCCTGTAAGTAAGTTTGACTATCCTTATGAATCAGTAAACATCTTTAAGGCATTCCTTAAATTTACTGACTGGGCTCAATCTGGAGGAACCCAGTATCCCGATTGGTATGTTAATACTGCCGACGGATACAGAGATTCGCAATATATCTATAAGAAGCCATAGAGAGCTGCAATCTTAATATTTAAAACAAAAAAGGAGGATACAAAATGTCCTCCTTTTTTGTTTTAAATATTAATTTTTTATTCAGGAAAATATATATATTTATTAAAATATCCTTTATCGCTTAAAAACATCTTACCGGCAATCAAGGATAAATTATAGACCTGTCATTTGAGAATCAGTATGTTCTATAATACCTTGCGCATTATCAGCATTCAGAACCTTGTATTTTTAATCAACCTTGAAAAATAAAAAATGTCAACATTTGTCAATGGGCGTACCCCCCTGGTCCCTCCGGATATATTACCGGTACCAGATCTGATCCAAAGGCCCTTATGGTCTGTTATGATACCAACTTATAATTGTCTGCATTATCTTAAGCATACACTTGAGTCTGTGCTTGCCCAGGGTATTAATCCTGAGTTTATGCAGATTGAAGTTGTTGACGATTGCAGTTCCGACGGGGACATAAAAGCATTGGTAGAGCAGATAGGAGAGGGGAGGATCGGATTCTTTCAGCAAAGCCAGAATCAGGGCAGCCTGCGTAATTTTGAAACCTGCCTGCAGCGGTCTGTTGGGAAATGGATTCATATCCTTCATGGCGACGATATGGTAGTCCCCGGCTTTTATAAAGAGATCGAAAAAATGTTTTTGATGTTTCCGCATGCGGGGGCTGCTTTTACCGATTTTATCTATATCGGTCCTGATGGCGAAGAACAAAGACGTGAGGATAAGTTATTGGAAGAACCGGGTATACCAGACAACTGGTTAGGTCTTATTGCAACAAGAAACAGGATTCAACCTCCGTCTATAGTGGTTAAGCGCTCTGTTTACGAGGACCTGGGAAGCTTTTACGGCGTTCATTATGGAGAGGACTGGGAAATGTGGGTACGTATATCCTCCCGGTATTCGATTGTGCATTCACCGGAATATCTTGCTCTATACAGGGTGCATACAACCAATATCACCAGTGATAGTTTCTTAACTTGCCAGAATATAAAAGATGTTAAAGATGTTATAAACAGAATCCAAGATTATCTGCCTTTGAAAGACCGGGGCAAACTGAGAAAAAGGGCAAAAGTTCATTTTTCAAAAGTCTTTGCTGTCTGTGCAAATAAAGTTTATCACGATAGTAAGAACAGAAAGGCGGCATTAATGCAGGTAATTGGCGCTTTAGGTATGTCTGTAAACAGATATACAATGTTCGGGTTTATGAAAATACTTGGTAAAATACTTATAAGGTATAAATACTAAAGCGGGCAAACAAAAAAGGCTGAACTTCTGAGTTCAGCCTTTTTTGTTTAACTTTTATTAAACGTTGTCCTTTTGAATCAATGCTTTAGGGGTTTTTAGCATAATGCCGAAATCTGACATGAATGACCATTTTTCCGCGTAAGTTATGTCAAGATCCAGCCTCTCTTCTGTCGACATGTCCTTTTTGCCGCGTTTAGATACCTGCCATAATCCTGTCAGACCTGCCGGAGCAAGGAATCTCTTTGAGTACACATCTGTGGTGATACTGTTAGCCTCATAAAGAGGCAGCGGTCTGTTGCCTACCAGAGACATATCTCCTATTAAGATGTTAAATAACTGCGGAAGTTCATCAATGCTTGTATTTCTGAGGAATGCCCCGACCTTAGTAACACGCGGATCATTAGAAATCTTAAAGAAATGCGTTTCATTTGGATCGTCACTCTTATACTGGTTCAAATGACTTAATTTTTTTATCATCGAATCAGCGTCTACATACATAGATCTGAATTTATAAAACTTGAAAACTTTAAATCCTTTACCCGCTCTTTTTGAAGAGTAAATAATAGGCCCTCTTGATTCTATAGCGATAGCAAGTGCTATGATAATGAAAAAAGGTAGCAGCAAAAGGATTAAAACTCCGGAAACCACTATATCAACCAGCCTTTTAAAGAACTGATTAATGTCAAATTTGAAGTCATCCTCAATGACTTTGACTGAAGACTCGGCGCTTGTTTGTTTGATTTTTTTCTTGAATTTCTTTAAAAATCCAATCCGTTCTACAATTTCTTTTGCGTTTGAAGTTGAAGTATAGATGTCATCAATAAGCTTGATATTAGAAAATTTCTCTAAGTCTTTCTGATTAAGCTGGTAAACGAACAGGAACAGCGGCAGATCCCTGAGAAGAGCTGATCTGTTCAGGAATGTCAGGAACTTATTAAGCTGTGCAGCTTCGAGATCCACATCCATTATGATGGCTTCGGGAAGAAAACCACCCTCTCTTAAAGCATTCCTTAAAAGGGACGCAGCTTGCTCCAGGTCGTCAAAATGAATACAAAGGTACTGATGGTCTGTTAACTCTTTTTTAAAATGAATTGACTTAGCTCCAACACATAAAATGGTATGATATGTACCGTCGTTAACTTCTACGTTCTTTTTTTCAGTGATAGAATTAATTTCCATAAATTAAAAAATATCTATATGGTCTAACGCTTTTTTTACTGCAACTCGTAGTTTCTCCGGGTTAAATGGCTTTGGAAAAAAATCATAAACGCCATACTGGAAAGCCTGCTCCTTATATTCGTCATCAATACAGGAAGATAATACAATAATCGGAATATCCCTCATTTTTGTACTATAACTTAGATTTTTGATAAGATTTAAGCCATCTATGTTTGGCATACTCACATCAGTTATGATAAGATCTACTTTGTTTCCGTCTGAGAGCCACGTGATTGCCTGAAGTCCGTCATTTGCTGTTATTATTGCATATTCTTTTTTTAATACCTCAGTAAGCAGTAGACGAATTGCCGGCTCATCATCAATAATTAAAATTGTCTTCTTCATCGTGTCTTTCATTAACAATTTGGTCTTATGAATGCAATGCCAAGTAATAAAGCGGGTTATCGCTTTATTACTTTGAATGCCTCTCCTTTGACGCCGTCGCCATTGATACGTAAAATATATATCCCGGGATACATATTTATGTCTTCTACATTTAGCTCAAGGCGTTCGGTTCCGGAACTAACATTTTCTTCCTGCGACTTTAGTATCCGACCATTCAGATCTACCAGTTGCAGGCTGATCTTGGTGTTATTTTCATAAGATTTGCCTAAATTAACTAAAATTTTGTTAATAAAAGGATTTGGATATACTGTTATAACATTATTATTTAATTTATTGTTTCTGGCTTCTTCAGCTCTAACCAAGTCAAGATGGTCGCTTATATAAGTTGAAGCCATGAGTGCATTTAGTCCATCTTTCTGTGTTGAGCTCGCCATTAAACCTACGGCGCTGTCTTCATCAAGATTGTTTTTGGCGTGCGAATTGATCTGTATTGCATTTAATACTGCATACTGAGATTCATACGGCATGAAAACATCTATAATTACTTCTCCATACTGATTCGGCACAACATTGCTGATTATAGCAGTTCTGTTAAGATTGTTCGCCGGGTCAATAGCTACTGATACAGTTCCGATAGTATAACTGGTAGTTACGTTTGTCCAGTTGTTCATCCAGCTTGCAAAGAACTCAAAATCATAAGATAATGCAGGATTAAGCCCGCTGAATTTGATTTTTGCAGTTTCGTTCTTTTCTGAATAGTAGAACCATTTATTAATGGTTGCCAGGTATTTTCCAGCTATGGTCATTCCCAGATTGTCAGATCCGGAGAAATTGTCTACTAGGGTCATCGATACTCCTGTATTTACATTATTCTCATTTACAAGGTTAATGAACTTGTCGCCATTGTCCGGGTTTTTAGCTGTATTATTCCAGGGAGACGGAGCAGAATCCGTTCTGTTAAAGTTAATGGAAATCGTGTTGATAAACGTGCTTGCTACAACAACGCTCGTGAAATCAGAATTATTCCCATCGCTTGTTATTGCCCTTACCTTGTAGTAGTAAGTTGAATTAGCAGTCAGGTTATCGTTCAGGTAATTACTTGTATTGGCGGGCAGGGTTGTAAGCAATGTGTACGTGCCAGACATTGAGGAAGACCTGAAAATCTCGTATCCGCTTTCGTTATCAGCAACGTCTGTCCATGATAACTGGATTGCCGTTTTTGATTTACCGGCGGCAATAAGGCCTGTAGGTGCAACGGTTTTATTATCCGGAGTGAAAGCTTCGATAATCATTGCATTTATATAGGCAACATGAGCGCCGCTTTGTTTGCGGATAGTAACAGTTATTTCTCCGTTGCTGTTCGCTGCTATATTATTTAATTCTGCTGTTTGGGTCGCGTTATTAGCCGGATTTAATGATACAACCCTATTGTTGATAACAAATTCGGTTACTCCGTTAGCCCATGGATTTTTCCATGAGTTAAAGAATACGAAATTGTATCTCTTCTGCGTGCTCAATCCCGCAATTTTAATATTCCGTCCTGTTGCAGAGTCGTCATAATAATTTGTCATCATGACGTTGTCCGGATAAATCCCGGAACTGTTGCCGGTGGTCATGCCGAGATCGTTGGATCCGCTCCAGCTATCCAATAGTGTCAGGCTGGAACCGGTTAAGTTTCCTTTGCTGTCTTTTAGATTGGGTAATGTCAGATCAGCGGTTGGTGCAAGATCTGTATTATTCCATCCCTCGACTCCATTCCACCATCCGTTATTGAAGTTAACCGGTATAGATACAAAACTGTTATCAAGTACCTTAACAGTAAGGGTATCTTTAGCAATCCCTCCGAAATTATCACTTACGTTAATAATGATATTAGAGTACTCTCCGACGTCGCTGGCCGAAGGGTTAATAACTAATTTGTAAGAGCCTGTTCCGGCCGTTTCAGCTGTAATGAATGATGGCAGGTTGAGCGTACTGAACGATAAAATTTCTCCTTCATCATCAGATGCACCAATGGTGATAGTTGATGTTTCGTCTGTCTTAACTTCTGAAGGGACGCTAACTGTTAATTCCGGTACTTTGTTAGGAACGATCAGGCTGACTTCATTGCTGAAAGTTGACGGTCCGAATGCATTTTTTGCCTGTATTTTAAACTTATAAGTATAATTACCTTTAACAGGAGTTGTAAACTCAGTTTTATTGGAGGTTACAGATCCGATATTAGCGAAAGGCTCGTTTCCTTTGCTTCCAAATATTTCAAAAGAAGATTCGTCAAAAGACTGATCCATCCATGTTAATCTGGCTGTAGCTTTATTTACCAGAGAGGCACTAAGATTTGCAGGCGTGCCAGGGGCTTCTGTACTTGCTGCAGATGCCTCAATTATGAGAGCATTCATAACAGCAACGCCGCCGGCATTACTGCTAACTGCAACCGCTATCTCTCCGGACTCGTTTGGTGTAAGACTGTTCATTTCAACCAGGTTTGACGCGTTTCCGGAAGCATTGATAGAAACGGTCTGAGAGTCTACAGTGAATTTAGATGTGTAGTCTACATTATTAAACTGTGAACTTGCAAGGAAGGTAAGCTTGTAGCTTAATGACTGGTTCAGTCCTGTAAGCTTAAAGCTTTGAGAACCGCTGTTTACGCCCCAGCTCGTATTGGTAACACTTACCGGATAAAGCGCATTGCTGTACATCCCGATATTATTTGCTGAGTTCCACCATTCTTCCCATGATGAGGTTACAAGGAGACCAACGGGTGTCGTTGCCGATTTATCATTTTTAAGAGCCGGGAAATTTACTCCGGATACCGGAGCTGTTGTATTATTCCAAATTCCGCCTTCTGTAGAACTGCCTGTAAAGTTAACATATATCTTATATCCAGGTTCAACATCAACGACGGTCAGGTTGATCTTCAGACTATCTGTGCCCCCTTGCTGGTCGTCTACTTTTACGTAGAAAGAATAGGTGCCGGCATTGGCATAATTTGCTTTAACTTTAAGTCTTACCGTGCTGTCCTGAACAACGGTAACAAAAGGCGGAGCAGCAGATGTCAGTGAATATGCAAGGCTATCTTCTGTGTTAGAATCCGTTCCTGTTATGGCAAATTCTGAAGTAGTTCCTTCATTGACAGACAAAGTAGTCTGGTTCATTGTTAACACTGGCGGGCTGTTCTGGTTTATTACGAGATTAAATGCTTTAGTATCACTTGCACCATGTGTATCAGTAGCATTTACTGATATAGAATAAGAACCTACCGATGCCATTGTCGGATTGATGGTTAAGCTGGTGATACCATTGCTGGTTGTCAAGCTTGTGAAACTATGTGCATCAGGAAGACTGAAGGTGATAACGTCATTTTCAGCATCCGTAGCGACTAATTTTATAACAGTAGTTTCGTCAAAGCGGATCAGCTTATTTGGAATTGCTGCCAGAACCGGACTGGAGTTAAGCGTTGTCGCCGAAAGAACATTTGAAGCGATAGATTCTCCGCCGGCGTTTGCCGCTGTGATCTTATATGAATAACTGGTGTTGCCTACCAGGGAAGAATCTGTGAATGCAGCAACATTTATAATATCGCCTTTGATTTTTTCGAATGCGTTACTGCCTATGCTTCTGTAAACGCTATAGGAAACCGTTGTATCAGCATTTGCCTGCCAGGTTAGTTTTACCTTTTTAGGAGAAAGAGGCACCGCCGTTAATAGTACAGGCGCATTCGGAACAGCGATATCCAGAGTCTTAGCGCGGTTATTAAACGGCGTAAGAGCGTAAAGTTGCTGAACTTCTGAAGCTGTAAGTGCTTCGTTATAAATATGGAATGCGTCAAGATAACCTTTGAAATAAGTTGACGAGTTATTATTGAAGGCATTGTTTCCATTTCTGTAACCTATTCTGGATCCGTCGGTAGTGGCGATTATGGTAGAATAAGCCAGGTCATCAATAGAACCTGCCAGTACTCCGTTAATATAATATCTAACCGTATTACCTTTGTAAGATACCGCCACATGATACCAGTTGCCAACTGCAATTGGAGTGGTCAGGGTTTTTCTGGTATTGTTTACTGCAACAGCCAGCTCAAGATTGGTTAAATTAGTTCTTAATGAGATACCATTCGCATAAGATCCTATATCGAGAAGGGTCCTTACTGAAGTTAGTAACTGTGGGTTAACCCAGAAAGCGATTGTGCGGGAAGTAAAGGTAGTATGTAAGAATCCTGGATCAGGCTCACCGATCTCGATGTAGTCATTAGTCCCGTCAAGGCTCACTGCATGTGTGCCCTCCTTTACTGAAGTGGTAATGAAAGTTGGTGAATTAACTCCGGCGCCGTTATGTGCAAGCCCGCTCTGATCTGTATAATTATTATTGAAGTTAAGAGCAAGTTCCTGCGTAGCACCGGAGGTAGAAGATTCTCCTTCGGTTCCGAATGCTTTTACTTTGTAAAAATAAGCAGTTGATGCAGATACTTTAGTGTCAATATATTCTGTAGCATCAGCTGCAGCTCTTCCGATGATCTCATATGTGCCATCGTATTGTAGTGATCGATATACCTCGAATCCTGTTTCATTGGTAGAATTGTCCTTCCAGGTAACTTTTACCTTATTATAACTTAATGCAATTGCATTTACAGAAGAAGGCGCTGCAGGAGCAACCAGGGCAGGGTAACTGTCCTGGAAGTACTGGTCAGGAATAAGTTGCCTGTCTGTAACTCCGTTTGCAGTGTTTTTCCAGTATACCTGTAAAACTCCGCTGCCGGTTCCCTGATAGTAGGTTACAGCTATTGGCTGCAGACCCTGAGTCAGATAGATAGTTCCTTCCCTGTATTGTGCAGAATGCGCTCCGTCATTATTTACAAGGGATGTAGCCGTCGGGTTATAACTTCCGATATATAATCTGCTTCCATCGTCGGCATTGGTTTCGAAAGTGTAATTACCGGTAACCGGGATATTTATGAAACCTTCGTAAACAACACCATACTTGGTATCTCTGTTACGGACTGATATATCGAAATTATTTATTTTTCCTGTATAAGTAGGAGTCAGGGCGTTAAAGTTCGGCAGAACTTTCCACGTTTCTTCAGTTTCGTAATAACGGTAAGAAAGCCCGTTATTCGAAGCGCGGGTAATAGCCTGATTGCTTAATATAGACGAATTTCCGTTTACGTCGACGGATGCAACTTTGAAAGAGTATATCTGGCCTGCAACCAGGTTGTTGACCCGGTAAGCATTTGTTTCTGCATTGGTAGAATATGATTTCTGATCATTGACATATACATCATAATGGTCGATTCCTACATCGTCTGTAGCAAATTCCCAGACCAGGTCTACATCTGTTCTCGACGATCCTACAATGCGAAGGTTAAACGGAGCCGTAGGGGGGACAAGATCTGCCAGTGTTTTACTTTCTATAGAAGGAGAAAGGGCTGATGCACCTGAAAGATTAATCGCCCTGATTGCATAAATGTAACCCGTATTTGAGCTTAACAGAGAATCTTTAAAAGAGGCGCTGTTTGCTGCCGTAATGCCCGCTAGCGTATAATTCGCATCGCTCAGTTTTTTTCTATAGATCTCGAATCCGGTTTCGCTGTTTTGGGGAGCTGCATCTTGCTGCCAGGTAATTC
>Ga0265780_10003243_pt1 | contig 21477 bp, 24 predicted proteins | sample P1T30metagenome_FD_192432 | JGI IMG/M metagenome (GOLD analysis project Ga0265780, IMG submission 192432) | Plant litter microbial communities from East Loma Ridge, Irvine, California - P1 T30 | ecosystem: Environmental > Terrestrial > Plant litter > Unclassified | place: USA: California...
TGCAGAGATCAAAGATCTTCGCAGAGTGGCGGATGTTGTCGAGGATTCAACCAATGTTGGTCTTGAGAACGATGACACCCTCATCGGCGACGAATCAAGCCCGCATGGAGAATCCAACCTTATCAAAGTTGAGCTCGAACACGCTCCTGTGTCTGATGCAAAACCCCCTTACGAACACGCGTCAATCGCCACAGCTCCACCGTCCCCACCAACTATGGCCTTCGGTAATTCTCGCATCAAGATTCCCGTCGAGAAGCTGAATGATGGCGCGCTCGGTAGCACTGCTTCGAATATTTCTATTTTTGGCAGTAAGCAACAGTCCCATGTTGATCTAAATCAAATGGTAATTGAGCCATCCAACCCGTTCGCGAAATTTGCATCAACGCCTGCGCAAGACGATAGCAGCGACAAAGATAGCGATGAGGAGGACGATTCTGACGATGGGGCCGCCAACATCTCAAGCGTAGATTTCTTCACTCCCAATAGCCAGGAGTCTTCCGTATCGTCAAGCGAGAATGAAGAGCGGAGCTTCAGCGACTCTGAAGATTCAGAGGACTCTGTGGAAGTTACGAGCGACGACGAGGGACTAGACGTCCTAGAGGACAACTTCTCGAGAGTCTCTCAAGACGCTGGAGCCGCTCTTGACAGCGCGTCGCCTCCATCGAGCGACTCGAAAGCCCCAACCAAGCCGCAATCTCCAAGCCGCAACTATAAGAGCTTCGCAGATCCGATCAAAGCCAGCAAATCCAAGAATTCGACCAACCAACAGTCATCAGTCCTCAATCCTACAACTGCGGTCTTCAGTCCACCATTCGCATTCATTTCCGCGGCAGAGCCAATCAAGAAGCCGCTCTCTGCAACAGAGACAGTCCGCCCGTGGGTGTCGACACCTTTGAGCTTGCCCATAGATGAGCCCTCCCAGCGCGTGCCCCCAGAGATTGCCACAGAGCCACTTTCAAAGCTCGGTAGTGTGCCGGACAAATCTTCTGTGGCGCTGCGCAGTATGCCAGATCAGTCTCGGCCTGTGGGAGGTATGATGAGTAGCAGATGGGCGCCCCAGACCGCACCTGCTCCAGCAGCATCGCAACAACAACCGAAGTTGCAATCACAGTCTGAACCACAACACTTGTCGACCAACGGTCCGAAGCACAGCATGCAGGTTAGTGGTGGTGCTACAGAAGTTGCTGAGCACCGTGGGCAGTCTTCGACTAGTAGACGTGGTGGACGTGGCAGACGGGACAATGACAGTGCGCGCCAGGGAAGTGTTTTCAAGGGCAACTATGGACGCGGTGGTCGTCGGCAACGTGGTCATAATCTTTCTGACTAAGAATACATTTGCACAATCTCATGATGAGATGGGAGCAAGTTGTCTTGGTTATGTCGAGGAAGGACCCAAGAGCGTAATTCAAGCCTTAGGCGGAAAGCTGATTTCGACTCCGAGTTACTTCGCTGCGATCGACACTAATTTTCAAACTTCCTAATCAGGAAGGTTTGGCCTTATCCGCACGTGACACAATCCTTTGGGCCACCTGCCCAGGTGTGTGGATATGCCTTATCTTTCTTGTCTCATTTTTTCATACTGTCCTCGAGCAGCGGGCTTTACCTATCAAATACAATATTCTGAAAAAAAACTCTTTGGTACTTGTCGACCTCACGTCGCAAGGAGTACGATAGTGACCTCACTTCTGAGAGTGGCTCTTTATACTGTGTATCTACCCATTTGCTCCCGTAGAACTTTTATTCCGTCGGCCAGAAAATGACTGTAATGACATAGTCTGTGTTGATCAGGTCAGTGAATGTTGCGACATGAATTGCAGAAGCTCGATCTAACTAGATATGGACTAATTCCCCCTAACGGTGACCCCTCCCGAGAGCCAACCCTACCAGGATCATGCGCAGCACCTTCTCAGCCCCGTCCTTGATGAGATTCTCAGTCTGTCCGATCGCTTCCTCCAGCGACAATGGGCCCTTTAGGATACTTGTGAAGGCTTTGATTCCGGTACCGTAAGTCGCGTCCGCCCCTTCTCCGATCGTTCCAGCTAGCGCGACGACCTGCGCTCCGTTGCGCTTTGCTCGACGAGCCACTTCTGTGGTCATCTTCCCATGAGTGCTTTGTCCGTCGAGACTGCCCTCTGCAGTAATGACGAAATCCCATTCTTGTTCAAAGATGCGGTCGAATCCAAAATACTCGTTGATCGCCTCGCTGCGGGCGCGCAGTCGAGCTCCGAGCATCATCAAAGCTGCTCCAAGACCTCCGCTGGCACCGCTTCCCGGTCCTCTAGAGATATTTTGGTCACATCCCGGCTGAGCAACTAGTGCGAGACGATCCAAGGCTTCTGCGAGCAGATCAACCTGCTCCGGTGTGGCGCCCTTCTGAGGACCATACACCCTTGCTACGCCTCTACGTCCACATAGGACGTTCTTGATGTTGCAAACAGCTTCTATCTGGACTTTCTCGACTGTAATACTGTCAGATTAAGACTAAAAGTTACTGTTATTTGTACTTACCAGCATCTTCACGAAGACGTGGATGTACGTTCTTCCAGCACAACCTATCCAGGCGCGACAAGGATGCTCCTCCAGCTGCTTTTGGTAGCTCATCTCCTTCTGCATCCATAAGGCGGACGCCAAGGGCTTGAAGCATTCCGGCTCCTCCATCAGACGTCCCTGAATCTCCACATCCAATGATAATCTTGGTCGACCCTGCATCCAGTGCCTCTCGCACGAGTTCTCCCACCCCGTAAGTGGTGGTGACAGTAGGGTCGCGTACATCCCTAGGTACCAAGCGAAGACCTGCAGCTCCAGCCATGTCAAGGACGGCAATTTCTCCGTTCTCTCCCATGAAGCCTAGATGCGAATCGACAGGTTGGCCAATAGGGCCCGTCACTGTTTTGTCTACAACGAAGCCACCATGAGCCGCTACAAGAGCACGGGCGAATCCCTCCCCGCCGTCATGAAGTGGTAGTTTGCGTAAAATGGCGTTCTTATCATCCAAAACTTTGCGAATCCCTGCTTCAATGGCGTCTGCTACCTGCTCTGGCCCGAGGCTTTCTTTGAAACCCGAAGGAGCAATCAAGATCCTCAATGGATGGCCGCCCAGAATCTCTGATGTTGGGGTGGAAATCAGAGACGCAGCAGAAAGAAGTACTTCATCTACTTGTGCCAGGGGTAGATTGGAAGTCTTCAAAGTACGAAGTCGGGGCAGCTTTGGTCGATCGCTCGACCCGGTAAGTGGCTGCTGTCGTGGTAGCACCGAGATAGACTCTTGATCTGCCACGAGTTTATCAAGCTGTATTACTGAGGGATTCATAGCGAACATTGCTGATCGGGGCGGTTCAGAAAGTGGGTCTGGCTGTAACGAGTGGTAAGAAACTGAGCGAATATTGTTCACAGCGAAGGTCAATGATTTGTTGAGCTGAAGTAAGTGTGTGTACAGTTTCTACTTGTTTGGAAGCCTGAGCAGCCGGCATACTTATATCCAAAACCGCAAAAAAGTCATTTCCACAATGCATGGTACCAAGTACAGCTTGGCCTCATGCTACACTGTCCTTACCACAGATAGTAGTTGCACTGCCGGTACCTCAATATGCTGTGCCTTGTAAAGCCTCGAGATAACTGCAATGGCGTTTCCTGCAGCAGGGCTGAACAATACTTCGGCCAGCAGCTGATGTCAACATCTAGCCCCGAAGGACCTCTCAGAATCAAACACACAGCCAGCGATTACGACGACATCAACATAGCCATAACACCAAGGCATCTCTGGAGGCAACAGATGCTTCGCTGCGCGGGGACTGGTGCGCTGGTCTACCTAGAGTCCAAGATACTCAAGTGTCTTACCCTGATCGGTCGCGACCAATCACGTACTTCACCAAGACAATTAGTGTTGTACAAATTAAGCCGCTCTCTTGACTCCAACTTGGCAGTAAATGTCGGCACAGCCACGCTGCTGACGTCCCCACAGGTGGCTTGTCTAGCTAGGGATCGTTTGTCTACCAGGTCTAAGGCAAGTGTTCTCGTTGTGATTGGTTTTGAGACATGTGTAGAATCCGTGGCACTGCAAGCACACGACCATATTCTATTCTTGTTCTCTGACACACGCTAATCTGCTTGATCATTGCCCAAATGCCTGTGAGCTAGCATGAGGGACGTTATGCAAGGGTTGTGTGGCGTAACAGAATCTAGAAAATGAGGAGCGTTTCGATGGCGTCTTGGTAATTACACCGCCCCGATCCTGAATATCCAGAGCTACAACATGTTCGGAGTTGATGGGATAAAGGACCTGGCTTCGCAGTCGCCTGAGATTCACACCGATCGTTACTGAGTTCAGTCACTAGCTTTACCGCATTCGCTTACACACAATCACTTCAGCATGACGTTCAGGGACAGACTTCTCCAAAGGCCTTCTGTAGGGGATGGAGATGTCTCCGACTCCTTGGCACTACACAGGTTCCCTTTCGAAACCGAAGAAGATAACCGCCCCCTGGTCAGCACGGAACGACTCTTCAGAGAATGGCAAGAAGACGACACCCATTATGACTCTGGAGATGGTGAAGTAGAAAGTGGTGCAAGGAAAGAGGAAGAGATCATTGTAAGCATGTTACTCGCGCGTTACAGTAACGGCTAACAGAAGCACAGATCACCTGGGATGGACCGCATGACCCTAGAAATCCATTGAACTGGTCACAGAAGCGGAAGTGGGTTGTGACTATCCTTGTGTCAATGTTCACATTCATTTCGCCATTCTCGTCCACCATGGTCACGCCAGCGTTGCCTGCTATAGCAGACGACTTCGACATACCAGAAGGCTTCATGCGCCAATTGGTCATGACTATCTTTTTATTGGGGTATGCTCAGGGACCATTCGTGTTGGCGCCGCTATCTGAGATTTTCGGTAGAGTGACGGTCTTGCAATATGCCAACCTTGTGTATCTCGTCTTTAACACAGCATGCGGGTTTGCGCGGACGCAGAACCAGATGCTGGCGTTTCGTTTTCTCAGCGGCCTAGGTGGCGCAGCACCACAAGCAGTGAGTCTTCCCACTTCTCGGGGTCGCCCCTCATTCAGCAATAGCCACAGCTTACACGTCTTAGCTGTGCAATGGCGTTCTCGCCGACACGTGGCGTAAAGAAGAGCGCGGCAAAGGTCAAGCAATCTATGGGATGCTAACTTGGATTGCTCCTTGCGTTGCTCCTATCTGCGGCGCATACATCTCTGAAGGTGTGAGTTGGCGATGGATTTTCTTCGCCACATCCATCTTCACGGTGTTTGTGCAGCTTACTGCTCTTTTCTTCCTTGCAGAGACCTTCGCGCCTGCGATTCTAGCGAAGAAAGCAAAGATCGTACGCAAGTCAATGCAGAGCATACAGCCAGACATCATCGTACGTACCGAGTACGAAACTGGTGATCGGTTCAGCAAGATTCTACGCAAAAGACTTATACTTCCCTTCATCATGATGTTCACACATCCGGCAACCCAGGCGCCTTCCATCTATCGTGCATATCTGTATGGAGTTATGTACTTGATGCTGTCGACTTTTCCCATGGTATTCGAAGAAGTATACGACATGTCTGTCGGTATCGCATCACTCAACTATCTTTCTCTATGCCTAGGCTTCATGATCGGCCTACAGATCTCACACCCGCTCATGGATGGGGTAAGCATTTACGGCCCGTTTTGCATAATTACACTGACGTATTCAAGCTCTACGCTCGCATGAAAGTTTACTACAATGTCGAAGAAGGCCTACCCGAGTTTCGCGTTCCACCTATGCTCATTGCCGGCATCCTGTGTCCGATTGGGCTATTCATATACGGTTGGTCAGCACACTACGGTGCGCATTGGATTGCACCGAACATTGGCAGCGTGATTATCGCCATTGGCCTGATCATTGGTTTCCAGTGCAGTCAGGCATACACCACAGATGCGTACGAGGCCAAGTACGCAGCGTCCGCAGCATCGGTGGGTGCCTTCATGCGCACGATGATGGGCTTCAGCTTCCCTCTCTTTGCGCCGAAGATGTACGAGACAATGGGTCTAGGTTGGGGGAACAGCTTGTTGGCCTTTTTGACTCTGTTCCTTGCTCTGATCAGCCCGGTGTTGCTGTGGTTTTACGGGCCGAAGCTGAGGGCCATGAGTACTCGGGGACTGCAGTGAACACTCTGGTATAGAATACCGATACAAATCGAACCCAATTATTGTAAATATTCTGTAAGATGTTGAGCGATGAGACATTCATGTAGTTGTATAGACTTTAACGGTTTTCCTCTTTAGTAGACGCGAACTTAGCCGAGATCGGCATTCGCGAACCACGAACGTACCTACCACAAACTATCGGCTGGCCTACTTCTTCAATCAAGCACAGATGTATCTACATTGCATTTGTCTCTCTCTTCATGAGGGGTTCCAGGATGCATCCAAATGCTGACATGCAATATACGCATGCTAATGGAGCCGGAATCGCGGAGACATGGAATCAACCGCCGGCTTCAAAATCGGAGCTACCTCGGATGTCGATGGGCTTGGTAGCGCCGTAATCGGCCAAGGACTGCGCATTCGAAGACAGCGCCACATTCTGTCAATGTGCGTCGATTCTCATTCCTCTTCCCTGGTCCACATCGCTTTCGCGGTTTCACAATCGACATGCCCTACCTTGAAAGTCAACCAAAAATAATCATTGCTGGTGCTGGTAGTAGGTAGCTTCCTAGATGAGGGGTTTTTCTCTTCAAACGAGCATTTGCTAACATCATTGCTTCAAATTAAGTTGGGGGTCTGACTGCCGCGCTTGCACTCCATGCCTCAGGATTCACCAACATCCAAATTTACGAGGCTTCGTCCCAATTGACAACGCTGGGCGTCGGCATCAATGTGCAACCTTCTGCGGTTCTGATCTTGCGAAATCTTGGACTATTGGAAGCACTTGAGAAGACAGGCATACAGACGCGTGAACTGAACTTTTACAACCGGCATGGCGATAGCATACTGAGCGAGAAGCGCGGTGTAGCAGCAGGATATGCCGTACCCCAATTTAGCATTCATCGCGGAGAGTTTCAGATGCTCCTGCTGAGTGCGGTCAAGGAACGACTTGGCAATGCTGTTTTGCACCTGAACCACGCCTTGACTGGCTTCGAGCAGAACGAGAAGACCATCACAGCACAATTTTCGCAAAGAAGAGACGGGGTGCCTGCAGCGCAGTCAAGTGTGACGGGCGATATCTTGGTTGCGGCAGATGGTATCAACTCCACAGCACGACGCATCCTTTACCCGAATGAAGGTCCTCCAAAATTCTCCGGTCGCATGCTATGGCGCGGCTGTATCGAACGGGATCAATATCTGACCGGCGCAAGTATGGTTTGGGCTGGCCACGCCGACCAGAAATTCATCGCATACCCAATCTCTCGGAGGTCAGCAGACAAAGGAAAGTCGCTCGTAAACTGGATCGCTGAGCTTCGCATACGCGAGAAGGATGACGAGGATCTGACGCCCCCGAAGACAGACTGGACCAAGTCAGTCAACAAAGATGTCTTCGCGGGGCCTTTCGAAAGCTGGCGTTGCGGAGGATTGGAAATGAAAGACTTGATCGATAGCACCGAGAAGGTGTTTGAATTCCCCATGTCCGACCGCGATCCTGTCGAACACTGGACCTTTGGCCGGTTGACCTTGCTGGGCGATTCTGCGCATGCAATGTATCCTATCGGAAGTAATGGCGCATCACAAGCCATTATCGACGCGGAGACGCTTGCCAAACATCTCTCATCGACCACTTCGTCAAGCACAACAATCGAAGAAGCGCTGAAAGCTTATGAGCAGGAACGATTGCCACCAACCGCTAAGATCGTCATGGCAAACCGAGCGAACGGTCCAGACCATGTCCTTCAGTTAGCGGAAGAGCGAGCGCCAGATGGTTTCAAAAATGTGTACGATGTGATTCCGCAAGAAGAGTTGGAGGAGGTCGGTCGTGTTTACAAGAAGGTTGCGGGCTTCGAGATGGAAAGCGTGAACGCCAAAGCTAAGACAACCGAGGGCGAAAGCACAAAATTAGGACTGAAGAGCCCGTCTGACTGGATCTAGGCCCAAAATTGGCCCTCATATATCTGGTGGCAGTCACAGATCATCACAAATAGGAGTTCACGTTTCCAATAGTCATTGCACCGATGTGATTGCGCACGATTGTGTCAGCTGTGAAAGATGTGTCGATTCACACACCACTCATTATATCCAGATCGCCGCCAAAGCTTGACTTAATGACAACCACTCCGCGCTAACAATCAAAGCACCATAAAGTTTGGATCAGGGTCCTTTCGCTTACTACAACTTTAACACGGTAGCATCTCATTATCTACACAACCAGTGCGTGTGCGTAGCCATCCAGTTCTACGTTTGACTGGTTCACGTCTCGGCTCCTAAACAATTAGTTCGCCTCGATAAGGACAGGCCCAACCATATCCACTTGGCAATATGTCTAACGACGAAACCAACCAGACCCCTATCGGGTCTTCTACTGCTGAAAAAGAAGCAATGTGTGAAGGCAAGTCACCTAACCAATCACTTTGTCCCTCGGCACGTTTTTAATGCCGTCTCCAGAAATTCCACCTCGCCGCCCACGCCTCCCAGATGGCATCCAACATTACTCTAGCAAGCTCGACCAGTCAAAAGGACTACTTCGTACCACAGCCGATGGCGACCTCATGGAAGACGACACGGGAGACTGGCTCGTCCTCGACACGCCACCAAACCACATGGAAGATCGGAAGGCGCTCCAGCAAAGCGCCAAAAAATCAGCAAATTGGCCTGCAATCGGACTCCCAGAGGCGAAGAATGGCGCTACCGGACTTGACGATCCGCGTGCGCGTAAGCCAATCATGCGATATCTGCGCAACAAATTCTACGGCTTCGACCGGCCGCCAGTGGAGGAAGAGAATCCTGATGTTGTAGCGAGGCGGAAGTTGCAAAGTCGTCTCAGGGAGATCCGAGATCATAATGTTGTTGAGCCTGATATGATGGTGCTGAGTAAGATTCGAGAGCAGTACACACTGCAGCTTTGCCGGAGCTTTGGTGGAGATTGGCTGGAGCATGCTATGGAGGATGAGAAGTATTGGCTGCTGGTTCTTGACAGGGTGTTGGAGTTGGGCGCCGAGTGAAGGCTGAAGATTGAATGTTGAGTCTGCTGAAGTATTGCGATAAAGCGGATGGAGGCAACGGAATGACTATAGCTGCTTGTGCAGACTCGTTCATCGCGAGAGAATTTGAGTCCTCTTATCCGACTACGAAGTCGAGCAGGCAATGATCTGAGCTGCCACGGTTTTACATACGCGAATGAGGAATTTTTACAGGAGTGCAATAATACATCCACTATTTTGCGAAACTTGTGCGATGCTGAACGTAGGTCTGAGACCTTCCGTGCATTCTCCATGCCTTCTCGAAGCCTGCTAGGCACACATTCTTTTGTCAAATGCAAGGAGGGGAGACGACATACAGCCACGAGTGTAGCTTGAGGACCTTGTTGCTATTATTAGACAATGCTGCAGCTCCCATGTGCGAGGTTGCGATACTGAATCTCACTCTCGCATGACGCAATCTTCCAAAGCGTCATCCGAGAGTCACGCATAAGCAATTCAACTCGACCCATCTTTTTGGTATACAGGACTTCCATCTGACGCGGTTATGTACTACGAACTCCGGACTGGGGAATTCCGTGCCCTTTTCTTCTCGCAACGTTACCCACTCGTAGTCAGGCTAGAAACTCTCGACCTCAACAAATCGCCTAGTTATGCTGCTTTGTCTTACACGTGGGGAAACGCTCCGTATAGTAAAGGTCGACCAAAGGATTCAACATATCAGATCGTGGTGAATGGCGTCACAATGCCCGTGCAGCAAAATCTTGACTATGCACTCGAACACTTATCGATCAAGGTTCAGGGCCTCGATGTCCCGCTATTCGTCGATGCTATCTGTATCAACCAAGCCGACATGAATGAAAGAGGTTCACAAGTGCGCCAAATGCGTGAGATTTACGAGAATGCCGAATTGGTATTGGGGTGGCTAGGAGTTACTTTTGACGACAAGGAGACTCAGCTTGCCGTTGAGCAGATGCGCATGTTCCAGAAGGTGCTACAAAGCCATAATGCGGCGGAAGGCAACAACATATTCGACGTTCCTCTTGCTATTTCTCCGGAAGACGAGATTCTGTTCCTCATCAAATCCGACACGCCAACATACACAGCATGGATGGGAATAAACGAGATCTTCAACTCAAGGTACTGGCTACGTGCCTGGATCATGCAAGAGGCGACAGGTCCAGCAAGGACATGGTTCTATTGCGGCTCTCACTGCTTCAACAAAATTCAGCTATCAGCCACTGTCTATTTTGGTCATCTCTACTCTGGGCATAAAGATCAAACCCCGATTTTGGTCGCAGTATCAGCACGGAAGGTTCGGCAGCGCGATTGATCGGATTTCGCCAACTCGATGGTTCATTTGCCAACGACAGCTCAAGAACGACACGGCTCATCGACCTATGTCAATCCTTTCGGAATACCAAAAGCACAGATTCACGAGATAAGATCTACGCGCCGCGAAACCTGGCAACTGACCTGAATGCAACCGAAATGTCACCCGACTACACTCGCACCACTAAACAGGTTTATACGGATATTGCCGAACGCTACTTGCGCAAAACTGGCAATCTAGATGTCCTAGGCTTCGTGGTACACCCTGTGCTATACTCTGCGCAAATGCAAGGTGAATCACAGAATGTCAGTGTGCCTTCCTGGGTACCGGACTGGAGTAACAGAGTCACTGTCAAGCCCCTTGCGAAAACACTGGACAGCACCTCTACAATCAGGGCGTATGATGCATGCGACTGGCTAAGAGGAAGTTCGCCTGTCGTGAGTGAATCAGAACTTCTGCTACAGTGTTATCACGTGGACGAAATCTCCAGCTTGTTATTCATCTGCGAACGAGTTGATGCTGAAGCGCTGCAGTCTTGGATGGCTGAGGCACCGGGAAATGACTACCCATACACAGGTGAAACCTATGAAGAAGCGTTCTCGACCTCAGTTGTTGCCGATTTACGATACGACCCATTGGGAAAATGTCACAGTCGTGGAGGGAAAATGATCTGGTTGAGCAAACGGCCACAGACACGAGATGATTCCGTACTCCTTGAGTCTTCCGAAGTTCCTCTTAGCAATCTCTGTCTTGATAGAAGGTTTGCCAGTTCTCTCAAGGGCTTGATGGGTGTGGTGCCGGCTGCTGCGGCTGCTGGTGACACCATAAAAATAGTTTCGCATAGCTCGGTCCCACTTGTTCTAAGACGCGTCTCAGACGGCCATTACAGGCTAGTGGGTGAATGCTATGTCCATGGCATCATGGATGGCAAAGCTATAGGTCGAGATGTTAACTGTGAAGCGATCGTGCTTCAATGATATTTATGGTCTCTCCTTGTAGCCTCACGAAAGCCTTATGTCATCCCTCGCCACACAGCATCAGGCGTAACAAATATCGGGACGCATTCTGTCTAAACTCAACCTGCTATAAGACAGCACCTGACATCTTACATACAGGCCTGGATAGACTCAGTGGATGATTAGTACGTTGCGAAGAGCCGAAAAAAACTTTAAAGTTAGACAGACTAATTGAACAGCCCTTGGGTCGTGCTTGAGAATATAAGGCAACGCGCACAAATTACTGCTGCACCTGGGAACAGTAGTTGTATGCTGACATCGGATAATCCTAAAAGGCTGTATGCCATGTCCATCCTCCCGTGTCGCCATTCTCGTGTACCTGCGTATGTCGAGAGCCTCTGCCGCCGGATGTGAATCGCTTGGGTAAGGCAACAAACAAGTATTGTGCTCGCAAAGAATTTGGTTGCGATTTGCAACTGCAAGAAGCAGACAAGGAGGAAAGAGGACTACAAGGTCTAATAAATAGAGCGCAAGTTCAAGATAAGCGCGTTACACCTCTTAACTTTCGCCCGAACGCAGATTTCTCAACACTGAAGCGATCCGCATATTTTTGTGATACTTTTTGTTTTTCTTGGTCATAGGCTTCGATTGCTGTAATCGCATCGGCAATAAGTGCTACAGTCGTAGGAATGGAGCGCGTTGAAGTTGTGGTGTTAAGACAGGATTTGGTGTTCGTGGGGCATTAACTTTAGCAACGCGAGCATCACGCGCACGGACACGGTAGCGCCTTCCCCCGCTGACTAAAGCGAGGAGACGTCTGCTCTCCTCTCCGCCATCAGCGACGTCGAGGTAGCATTTGCACAAGATGCCGAAACGACTGACATTCGAACCTGATCGCTTATCGGCTATGTAAATTGACTTTCTTTAACAAAAATAAGCTGTGAACATGTCCCTTACCCAAACTTCGCCCATTCCAAGGTTGCCATTGACACTGATCAACCTTATGGCAGGATTCTACTCCTTACACAGACTAATTATGCACAGATACAGTCGAGAAGACTGTTAGCAAGGATGAGTACGAACATAACGATGGCGGTTCCAACTCGTCGCAATACAGACACCTGGACCCTACGTATTGTATCTGAGGAACCTTGGCGCCTGTCTGCAGTATTGATCTCTACTCTCTAGGTTCTGTCATGCAGATATTTTCCTTCTACTGTATTCCCTACTCAGCTAGTGTAGAATTTAAGTCCATCGAAGCATCATCATTTCGTAGATGTAGTGCTGGCCCGGAAAGCTTGCTGCTGTGGTTTTTACTTGGTTTCGAGCTTTTCTTTATCCCTCCGATGCTAAATGTTGTAGTGTCAGTTCCTTTTCGTCGTCTTAGCGTTAGTTTCTGCTTTTCATCATTCATCTACGGTCACCCTCTTGTGCAGTCTGTTCCCTTTCAACGACGCCTATTCAAGCTCTGGAGTCGCAGTTCATTGAAGTTTTTAAATGTCAAATGATGCCCAACAGAGGACTTCTCGCAGCAACTCGAGCGACCGCAGTATATATGGAATTTCTATGCAGAGCACATTGAGACATGTGCTCTGGGTCCCTACTATCGGCTACCGCGCACGCCTGAGTTGAGGACTGATGCATATTGAAATGACACGACATCCTCGGGCACGATCAAGCAGCTGAGTTGGATGGACACAGGCTAGGAAACACCACACGCTACCACATGTACGTGGTCATCTCATCACGCACTTGAGGCGCAGCTGATCGTCCTTCTATGCAGAGCGAAGGGGGTGCGCTTTCCGGTGAGCTGGACTACACTGCCGCATAGCAAAACCTCACTACCGTACACAGTCATGCCAAACAAGCTTTCTCTCACCTGCTGTTACGGCAACGCCGTTAGGCAAGTTGTGGCTAGCGCCGTTTGTGTCTGCGTCGCGGAGCTGATGAAAAGCTTTTTGCGCCCCCCCCTCCGACTCCGCTCCCCCATCGACCTCAACTACCCGCGCAACTGGTAAAGTCTTTCTGCATTGCAAGAACCGTTGGCGTGGTACTAACTCGCGTGTAGCATTGGGTAAACATAATGGGATACCGAGATTATTCCTCAGGGCGATCAACCAACAACCACCGGTCACGACGTGACGACAATGGGCGTGACGCCCGCGACCGCACTCGTTCACGAGACACTCGCCGCACTGAGCGGCGCTCACCTTCTCGTCCTCGAGACGACCGACGCTCTCGTTCTCGAGGTGCTCGACAATCTAGCCGCGACCGGCGCTCTAATTACCATGGTAGCTCGATAGAAGGCCGTAAGTTAATTTGACTCATACACTCTTGTGGACTATAGCTAACTGTGTGTAAAGGCAACCTTGATCCTGAAGAGGATACCCTCACTCGACTTGAGGCGACGCACATAGCTGCGAAGATCCAAGGACAGGCTGGCACGTCATTTGTGTCGATCGACGTCAATGGTAGCTCGTACTTTGTACCGGCTTCTACGTCGCACACTGCTCCAGACAATTCTCGCTGGGCAGCTCGGTCTGTGCAAACTCAGACGATACTCATGCACTGCACCGGCAAGCACAACACAATCACTGTGCCTGCTGGTGTAGATGGGACTGGCAATTCTGCCGACACATCTGGCCGCAACGCCGCCCCAGCTGGAAACTCCAATAATTATCCGGTTCTCCCCCCAGGTGGTAGACCACCGACCCGGCAACGACTTCAGATGCGTCCAGTCGCCGTACCAAACGGCGGTCGTGCTCCGATAAGCTATGCAACATGTGCTGCACGGGGTGCAGAGTCTTCTGCGCAACAGGATCCTCTGCGCAAAGGGACCGGGGGCTAGCTGGTCCCGTGGAACGCCTCGAGTGGCTGATCAAGACCACCGAGATACAAGTCGGCAATCGCCCTGTGCCGGCATCCTTCGGTCAAGGCTGGCAGTCGAACACTCAAGTCTTTGCCAAGAAGATGGGCCTCAACGGGAGGTGTCGACCCGGGGTTTGCATCCACGTCTTTGGCTACCGCGGCCGTGCCTGCCCCGAAGGTCGTGAGTGTGAAAACGAGCACACGTGGCTGACGGACGACGCCGTCCGTGCGATAATCGCGAATCCCCTACCTGAGAATGGCGGGGCCAAGACCGGGATCGCCTGGCTACGACAAGCCGTTCAGAACTTTGTTGGGAACAAGAGGCTAGGCTTCGCGGATGAGGACCACAAAATGCCGATTCCACCTGTACCTGGTAGGTTCCTCACCTTGCCGCAGTACGAGAACATGCGACAAAAGCAGCGGTCGCGACAACAGCAACAGCAATATGGTCAACAGACCGGCAACACTGGCGGCGAATTTCCCAAACACGACGTCGAAGAGGGTGAGCTTATCAATGTCGAAGACCGCCTCCACACCAGGACTGAATCAGAGCAAGTACCAGACCGCTCCCACCACTGGTCGTCAAGACCGTCGTCCTCGAAACGGGATTCGGAATCCGCCCCTCACCGGCCATGCCGCCGCAAATTCCAGGGCCTTCAACCCAAACGCCAGTCAGATTAACACCGGCAACCTGGCGCCTTTTGCCAATAGGCCCATTCTGGGAGGTCCTTGGGGTGGGGACTTTGAGGGCTCTCTCAGGCAGGGCGACAGGGCTCTCAAGGCCGAGATTGCGGTGCGAGAGGACGCGATGGAGGAGAGTGGTGATGCTCCGAGACCTGTTTTCAATCAGACCTACAAGGGTCCTCGCACTGGTCAGAAAATCAAAGAGGAGGATGAGGATGTTGAAGAGCGTCGCTTCGAGTAGATAGTTGACCTGCCATTTTACTGGCGTCCAATGGACTATGTTCATTGGAAACATGCCGTGCTCTGTTGACTACATGCTGTGCCCTTGATTGCAACCCCATTAAATCCGACACGCCCCAACTCTTTCGAATGGAACTTTGTGGAGTGGGATTCTCAAAATGGAGCCCGCTGTTGTTGATCGCGAATGAAGGGACGTTCTCTCCCGTTGCCCGGATATTGACACACTGCCGAAAGAATCGGGGATGGCTGGCAAGAAAGCTTGCTGTGTTTCCGGTGTGTACGGTTGATTGCTCTGGGTCAAGCCATGTCAGGAAAGATTGGTCCAGCGATTTCTTGATGATCTCTTCCTGCAGTCTCACAAAGCCTTAGGTCCTCCCTCTCCATACAGTAATGGAATACTGACATCGAATAATCCTAGATGGCTGTATGCCATGTCCTCCTCCCGTGTCGCCAGTCGATTTGCTGCCCAGGGCATTCGTTTCGCACTGCTTGCATCGTACATGTAGCTAAGTGATTGCGCGTCATGGAGGACACTCTCATCTATGCCTGTGATACTCGCGATCTTAGTTGCCAGGCCGAACTTCGTGCCGAACTTTCGCCAATGCTTTTTGAAGAAGATGACTCTCGGAGGTGCCAGCAATTCCTGAAGTGTCCAAGCTCGAGTGAACTATCGCGCGTTGTGTAGGTCGTCCACGTCTTCGATGTCTTCAAGGTATGCATAGCACCAACGAAACATGGAATTGATCGACCCGGACAGCTCTGCGCTGCTGCTTATATCGATCCAAACATACTGTTTGCCGTCCATAAGTGCCTGTTGACATGTGTGCCTAAGCTTCTGCCATCCAAGTTTGTGGGTCGCAGCATCCTGCTGTATGTCATTGAACGCGACCTCCTCCTCTCCCCAATTATGTGAGAGGATTGCTTAAGCTGGTGGCGTGCTTATGAATTCCACAGGTTGTAGTGCCTCGGCGTGGATCAGTCTCATAGCTAACAACTTCGACAACTGCAGATCCAGAATGTGTCGCTTTGGGTGATGAAGAGGAGGGTATTGATCGTGCCTGCTGATCTGACAGAAGGCAGAACGCCATCTTCAGCTTTACCAAGCATCCTTGACTACGGCACCTACATTAGGCTGAGAACCATTCTGCTCATTCTACGAGGTCCGAAATTAGAAAAATTGTTGTTGAAGTTCTAGGTCTCAATACGAAGGCGCATAGCGACCATGTGAAAAAGATGCAGAAAGAAACGTGTGGTACCATAGGTACTCAGGGAAGACCAGGCACGCCAGTGGTTTATATGTGAGAGAGTACCCACTGGGATGTCTACTGGGCCTTGATATACACCTCTTACGGATATGGAGGCACCTCGTGCATGTCGAATGTCAGCCAAAGTCACACGAATAGACCTTAGGGGTGCTTCTCTGCACTCATCGACTGCACTACTCGCCGAGTTCAAGTAATGCGTCTCGCAATGCGCAGGAACCAGCACAACTCACTCGCGAGCAGTCTCGATCGATATCTTCATGCATTCACTTGCATATACTTACACACCTACATGCTGCACCGCACATCTCACCATGACGTCTAGCCACACCAAAACTCTAACCTCACACGTCTGACCCCAGCCATCGCTTATCTCTCCCCCATGCTCGCATTCGCCAGGAACAACAGACCCTATCCATCCATCCATGACATCGGTGGCGCGGCCAAACCAACCCCAACGTCGCGAAATTCTATGCATCGTTTCGACCTCCACGGCCGCGGCGATCAGACGTCACTGTCCATGCACTCTCCCCATCCTCCGCGACGTTTGACGTGTGTAATTGCCGAACATGTTCACAGACCGTGGTGAAACAATCAAGCCCGCGTGTGGATCGGCAGCATGCTGCGCCCAGCCCAGACACCGAACAAGCATCGTTCAAGAGTCAAGCAAAGACTTGTAGAATGTCATGTCATGTCACTGTTTCGCATGCCAACTCCAGCACACGTGCAACTGCAACGTGATTATTGCCCAGGTATTGGACAGACTTGGGGCCCTGCGACGGGACGCTCTTCATCACCCACCACCTTGGCAGCGCGCATGTAACGACACAAAGGCCCGATGTCGAGGCGGGAGAGGGCAAGTTAGCCATGTCGCACCCCATGCGATTCGCGACGAAAAGACAAGGGCCTGAAAAGCAAAAAGGGACGCGCGACCCAAATGTCACTGCCACTGTGCACGTTAGATGGGGGGGAATTGTGCACGCCAGCGCATCGGACGATGCGAGTGTGCAATCTCGGACGCTCCATTGTCCCGCGTACAAGCAAGCTCTTTTACCGTGTGTAAACCGTCATCGAGAAAATATTGCATGTGGCTCCATTGGCTCAATTCCCACGCAATCTTGTGCGCGTTCAAAGCTATCTACCCCGCTTGTGGCAATCCACCATTTCACCACCTCCACGGGAATACACCGTTCACCAAGAGCAAGTGCATCGCCAGTTGTGCAGAAGCGCAGCGGGGGTGCGTTCGCTGCACCGGAAGGTAAAATGACTGCCAATCAGCCTGGCCCCGTCTTCAGGCCCGGGGTGGATACCTGGTGCTGCTAGGCCCGGGGAGATTCGCGGTGCGCGAGTGCCTCAGTTTGAGGCTTCGAGACGCGGGCTGGGGTGCCTGGAAAGGTGGCTGGAAAGCGCGTTTTCTTTGGGACCGAACGATAGTGTGATGGTTCGTGATGGGGGCAAGGCTTGGTGCGGCCGGTGAAGGAGGGTCGAGATGTTTTAAGCCTCAAAAATAGTGCAGTACGGCAGAGTGCGGTGAAACAACGATCGTCGGCGCGTGGTAGGGTTTTTCAACAAGTGGATCAAGTTATCAATTGGCGCAGAGTGGAAATTGGAAAGTGAGGCGGAAATGGATCACTATGCAGGTCACGAAAGGTTATTCATCTTGACAATTCGATTCAGTTACAATAATGAAATTATGCTTCTTGGTATACATCGAAGACTAGTAAAGACAGCGATTAGAAATTAGACTCTTGCAATGACAAGAGTCGGTGGGCTCGCGAAACCCTATACCGTCATACGTATCCAACTACACATCGCTATCGTTAGGCGCACACATCTAGTCATCCTCCTCCTCCTCAACGGCACGGGGAGCGAGGACGTAACGGGTGGTGCCGTGCTTGTCGGTTCCGTGCTCGAGAGACAGCTTGCTGAGAGCAGAGATCATGTTCTCGATGTGGGGGTTCTTCCTGTGGCGATCCTTGCGACCGAGGGTGTCGAGCCATGGGATGGCGTTGAGCAGGTAGTAGACGATGGCGATGATGATGGTCACACCAATGGAGTAAGCCCAGATGAGGACAACGGTGACAATGTCGACCCAGCCGTCATCACGGAACTTGCTGTTGAGGGTAGGGGGGTTGGTCTGGTAAGGAGCACCGGACATCCAGCCGAAGAGGGTGAAGATGGTAGCGAGGGCATCGACACCGAGAATAGCACCGACAAGCTGGAAGGATGGGAAAGTCTTTCCGCCACGGGTAACGAAGATCAACCAGTTCTCAGTAAGGGCAACCTCAAGGAAGAGGATGGGCTGGATAGCACCGAAGTTGACAATGATACCACCGTTGGGAAGGAACAGAGTTCCGCGGATGACCCATGTAGCGAGAGCAAGCAAGAGACCAAGGATGACGGAGATCAACCAAATCTTGGGCAGTTGCCACTCGACGGGGCGGGGATCGGAGTGGGCGTTGTCGTAGGCAACAGCGACGGTAGCCAAATCAGCGAAGAGAGCAAGGAAGACGATGAGCTCGGCACGGATGGTCTCGTTGAGGATGATCATGGAGGTGACCAAGTAGACTTCCAAGTGCAAGCAGAGAGCGATACGGTACTGGATGTAAGCCTTCATACGCTGGAAGATCTGGCGAGCAGTCTTGATGGCCAAGACGATTGTGGATAGACCAGGGGCAAGGAAGACGATATCAGCGGCAGCCTGAGCAGCCTCGGTGGAACCCTCGACGGCGATACCACAGTCAGACTTCTTGAGCGAAGGGGCGTCGTTGACACCGTCTCCAGTCATGGCAGTCAAGTGACCACGCTGCTGCAACATCTCGACGACCTGGTACTTGTGTTCGGGGAAGACTTCGGCAAAACCGTCGGCGCGCTCGACAAGGTCGTGCTGGGTGGTACCGGTAAGACCGCCGTGGATGAGCTTGGTAGAGTTGTAGACCTTGGTTCCGAGAGCAAGCATCTTGCAGGTCTCCTTGGCGATGGCAATAGCGTCACCACTGTGAATTTGTTAGCTAAGAATTCAGCACATGGAGGTGAAAAACTTACGTCAACATCTTGACGGGAACACCGAGCTGCTGAGCCTCAACAATGGTCTGAGCGGTATCCTCACGGGGAGGGTCGAACATGGACATGAGACCGAGGAGGATCCAGTCACCGTCGTTCTTCTGGTAGGCGACACCGAGCGAACGGAAACCACGGCGAGCGAACTCAGCAGCCTTCTCCTTGTAGAGGCGAGCGGTCTCCTCATCGCAGTTGGCAAGGTTGACAATGGCCTTGGGAGCACCCTTGGCGCAGACGTACTTGTCGCCACCCATGTGGCATACGGCAGTGATACGCTTGGAGACGGGGTCGAAGGGAGTGAACTTCTCAGTCTTCCAGCCCATGTTGAGGATCTCACGGGCCTTGGGGTAGCGGCGGATGGTAAGGATGGTAACCTTGTCGATGGGGTCGAGAGACTTGAGGTTGTGGGAAGACGCAAGAGCGGCAACGGCCATCATCCAGTTGACATCCTGGCCCTCAGCGACGTAAGGCTCACGGAGAGACAGCTGGTTGGCAGTGAGGGTACCGGTCTTGTCAGAGCAGAGAACGTCTACACCGGCAAGGGACTCAATGGCGGTAAGCTTCTGGACAATGGCCTTCTGCTCGGCGAGGTAGGCAGCACCGACAGCAAGGGTGGTTGTTGTGACAACGGGAAGACCGACGGGGACACCGACAATGAACATGATCAAAGCGTAGTGGAGAAGAGTGACGGACTTGTCGGTACCCTCGCGAGCGACGGAGATGGGAATGTGGCGGAAGAAACCACCGATCCAGGCCAAGAGGATGAAGAACATGACCAAGACGAGGAGCGCCGTACCGATGGAGTTCATGATAGCCTTGAAGTGACCCTGGTCCTGGGCGCCCTGGACAAGGGAAGCAGTGCGACCGACGAAAGAGTGCTTAGCAGTGGCGATGACAATGCCGTAGGCCTTGCCGCGCTTGCAACCAGTGGTGTAGTAGGCGATTTCTCCCATGTACTTCTCGACAGCGAGGGATTCACCGGTGATGGAAGACTGATCGCAAGCAACGAGAGCGTGGCCCTGGGTAATGGGGTTCTCCTCGTCGAACTTCTCCTCATCAACGTCCTCGTCCTTCTCGTCATCAGGGTCGGCGTCATGGAACTTGTCCTCCTCCTTGAGCTTCATGTACAGTTCGAAGTCCTCGGGGTGGTCATAGTCGCAGATAAGACGGACATCACCGGGAACGGAAGCACCCTCCTCGACGACGACAATGTCACCGGGGACGAGCTCACGGGCGAGAATGGTCTGTTGCTGGTTGTCGCGGACGACAATTGCCTTCATGGCAATGTCACCCTTGAGGGAGGCGACGACATCAGCGGCTTGCTTCTCCTGGTACCAACCAACAATGGCGTTGAGCAGCAGGATACCGCAAATGACACCGAAGTCAACCCAATCTTGGAGACCGGCAGCGAGAAGAGCAGCGAGCTCCATGACTAGTGGGGGGTTAGCGGTGCGCTTGCGCAGACTTTGTGCAGGGATGCATACCGTAGAGAATGGGACCAGTGAAGTAACCGAGGAACTGCTTGAGGAGATTCGTCTTCTCAGACGAGATCTCGTTGTAGCCATAGCGCTTGCGACGGGTTTCGACGTCGTGCGAAGTGAGACCGGAGCGAAGCTGGGTGTTGACGACTGCGATACACGTCAGTATGTTTGCTCGGAAGGACCGCGGTGCTCATCTCGCATGATGAACAACGGGCGATAGTTCGGTGGAGACGCTGCTGCGCGCGGGTGGGTCGCCCCTGATTGGCTCCACCATGGCTGCAGCAAGCTTGCGTTCTCAAGCTAAGAGCTTGAGCACGGGCCGCGGCGAGCAGCCACCGGAAACGTATCGACGGGCAAAACAAAGGATGCGGTCGCGGACAGGTGACCCGGAGTGATGCAATGCAGCTGGGCGATGAGCGGATGATGATGGGGTGAGACTTACGCTCGTCGGGGACGGCACCAGAGTCCTCAATGGGAGCG